>ENA-ORBV01009706-ORBV01009706.1-microbial-mat-metagenome-genome-assembly--contig:-NODE-9706-length-15670-cov-4.507792_pt1 | contig 15670 bp, 13 predicted proteins | sample MGYA00237777_ERZ505514 | MGnify/ENA primary metagenome ERZ505514 (study PRJEB26160, sample SAMN06269048) | microbial mat metagenome | isolation source: Oligotrophic lake microbial mat | place... | reverse complement strand
CCCCCAGCCCGGCTTGGGATTCGGGGCGTTGCGGGTTTGGGATGAAGCCGTTCACCTCCGAGAGCCAATCGCCCATCGCGGAGCGCCAGTCCATCTGGCGCTCCGCGCCGTGCCGGCAGGCCGTGCCGCCAACCTTCTGCTCCCATTCGAGCCCGGTGGCGCTATCGGTCACGGTGCCGTCGCCGTTGTCGACGAACCGCGGTCCCGGCAGCGGGTCGCACCCGGTCAACGCGCCGTTGACCACCGACACGACCTCGGACACGGTCACCTGACCGTCGCCTTCGAAATCGCCGCGGCATTCGGCAAACGCCGGCGTGACCAGGCACGATGCAAACGCCCGCGCAGCACACAGCGAGTAGAGCGCGTTAATTGTGCGGGCACCTCGGTTCGAGGCGTAGCACTCGCACTGCGCCGGCGCCAAGGGCAAGTGCGCCGCGTGTTGCGGGTAACGGTCCATCATGATCACCCGTTTCGGGATGGTGATCACTGATTTCGGGATCGTGATCACGCCCTGAGCGCGCGCTACGCCCCTCGCCTCACACACTGGGAGACGGAGCGGGCCGGGCAGCCTGCGCGGCCCGTCGCCTCCCACCACCGATGGGGGAGGAGGCGAGGATGGCCACCGAGAGACTGCCCATGCACAAGGCCCGAGAGATTCTGCGACTGAAGTGGACCGCGGCGCGGCGCCACCGCCAGATTGCCCGCGCGCTGCGGGTCGGCGTGGGCACCGTCAGCGCCGCGCTGGAACGCTGCACGCTGATCGCTTCGCAGCCGGAGCACGAGCCGGTATGCATGGAGCACGAACCCGCCATCTGTGTCGGCGGTGCCAGATAGAGCAGTGATCCGTTCGGCGCCACACCCGTACCGTGCCGCGTGGGCGACGACGTGCTCGGCTGCGATGTCGCGGTGAACGGCAGCGGCAGCTCCGCCGCCGGGACTGCGGCCGAGACCGCGCCCGAGGTGGCCCCCGCCGTCGATATGGAGACCGCGGCGATCGCCCGCGAGGCTGTCGAGCGCGGCGTACCTTTCATCGCCGTCGGCGCCGTATCGGACGGGAAGAGCGATCCCCTCATGCTGCCGGGATCTCCGACGCAGTTCTTCTCGGTAGAGGGCAACCGCGAGCGCTGGGCCCGCATGGAAGCCGGCAAGCGGCGTCTGGTGTACGCGATGCTGCGCCTCGGCTTGCCGTTGCAGGATGGTCCCGCCGACCGACTCGCCTTCGCCTTTCTCGCCGACCGCGCCGGCAAGTTCGAGGAGAGCGGCGAAGTCATGACCGGCCACGCCGACGGCCTCATCACGATCAACATCGCCGAAGCCGACGACGCCGTGCGCGAGCAGATGCGCCTCGACATGCACGAGCTCTACCGCACCGTGCTTGGGCACTTCCGCCACGAGGTCGGGCATTATTACTGGGAGCGCCTCATCCGGCCCACCCCGCGGCTGGAGCCGTTTCGCCAGCTCTTCGGCGACGAGCGGGCGGATTACGACGACGCCCTGCAACGCCACTATAACCAGGGGCCAGCGCCGAACTGGCAGGAGCACTACGTGAGCGCCTACGCCACGGCCCATCCCTGGGAGGATTGGGCCGAGACCTGGGCGCACTACCTGCACATCATTGACACGCTCGACACCGCCGCCGCCTTCGAGCTGCGCGTACCGGCGCCAGACGACCAGCGCGCGACCGTCGCCCCGCCGCCAAACGCGCTCTATCGGCCGCAGTTATTCGCGGCCATGATCGAGAGCTGGTTGCCGCTGACGTACGCGCTCAACTGCGTCAACCGCAGCATGGGGCAGACGGATCTCTACCCGTTCGTGCTCTCGCAGCCGGCGCTCGACAAGCTGCGCTTCGTCCACGACGTCATCGGCGACGCGGCGAAGTCGGCTCCGGCCCGAGGTCCTGTTCCCCCCTGAGTCGCGCCGCGCCGGCAGAAGCGCAGTGCGTGTCGACGATCGCGACGCTGCACCGCGCTGGCGGCGAGATGGCGGGGCGCCCGCGTATCGTCGGCTATCAATGTGCTGGCGTCGTACGCGAGGTTGGCCCGCAGGCGCAGGGCCGCAGCCGCGGGCAACATGTTGTGGAAGTCATGATGCACGGCTCGCACGCGGCGCTGATCGCGGTGCCCGCCATGATGACTTGGGACTGCCCGACGGCATCGATGTGAAGCACGCCGCCTGCGTGCCGATTCCGCTCGGTACCGCCGACGACTGCCTGTTCGAGTTTGGCCGCCGGCGAGACGGCCGGCAATCTGCTCATCGACCACGGAGCATTCGCCGCCCGCGCCTGTTTGCGCGTCGCCCGGGCGACCGCGGCGAGCCCCGCGCGCTCGTCCGCGCCCGCCGCCACCGCCCGCGGGCGTCCTGCGCCAGCCGGGGGCCCCAGCCGCGGCCCGCTCAGCCGCGCGCCGGGGCCTGACTCACTCGTGCCAATGCCTGGCCCCTCACGATCACCGCGCCATCGGCCGTGCGGGGGCGGGCACGCGGGCGCGTCCGCTACCGCGCGTTAGGTGCAAGCGCCAGCTCATACGGCCGACGCGCCGTCGCGCTCGCGATAGGGGAAGAAGGGGGGATCCTCCGCGGGCTGGATCGCGCCGTGCGAGTGGCTGACGACGATCTGCCGGCTGCGATCGGCGGCGACTCGGGCGAGATGTCCGAGCGCCGCGACGAAGGCGCCGACGCAGCGGACCGAAGACGAAATGATTCGGCGCGGCGATCATCGCCGCGGCGGCCGCGGTCAGGGCATGGCGCCTGGCGGCAGTTGCCACCGCCGCCAGGGCACGCAGGATCGCCTCGAGTTCCGCCGCCGTCACCCGCACGAGCAGTCGTTCTTGTCGAGGAACCGGTCGGCGGTGTTCTTCAACGCCGGCGCGCTGTACACGGCCTCCCAACACTCCGGCCCGTCGCTCTTGAGCGCCTGCACCCGCACCGGCAGCGCCAGCGGCAGCGGCGGGAAGGGGATGTTCGGGCCGCGCGCGCGCAGGGCGATGTCGGCCAGCGGCGGCGCGGTGCTGCGCAACACCCAGCGCGTGATCCCGTCCGGCGTGCGGTCGTTGTCGATGTAGCGAAACGCCTTCATGCCGCGCTGCCGCCAGCACGGCTTGCCGCCGGCGCAGGTGCCACCCGCCGGCGCGCGCGACTCGGCGACCAGGGCGGGCCCGGCGTAGATGCACAGCGAGTAGTCCGACGTCGTCAGCGGCGCGCCGTAGTCGGCGAAGGGCACGTTGCCGCTGCTGCGCCAGCGCCAGGTGAGCTTCTCCTGCGCGACGCTGATGCGCAGCCGCTTCTTGAAGCCGACGGGATTGTCGCAGCCGGCCTGCGGCGTCGCCGGACAGACGCCGGTCCCCGTGGGCGTCGGGGTCGCGGTCTCCGTGCCGGTGGCCGACGCGGTCGGAGTCGGCGTCTCAGTCGCCGTGGCGGTGGCCGTCGCGGTCGACGGCGCCGTGGCGGTGGCAGTCGGCGTCGCCGTGGCGGTCGGCGTCGCCGTGGCGGTGGCGGTCGCCGTGGCGGTCGCGGTCGGCGTGCGGGTCGGCGTGTTGAAGATCACCGGCTGCGCCGAGCACTCGGTGCTGGTGGTCACGTCGGCGCCGTCGACGGTGAAGGCACTCGCCGCCACGCCGGCGCCGATGGCGCCGTTCTGCGTCGCGATGAAGACGATCACCTCGCAGCTCGCCGGATTGGTGCAGTCGCCCTCGAGCTGGAAGCCGTCGGCGCTGGCCTGCGTCGGCGGCACGGTGTTGCCCGGCGCCCGATTGCCGATAGTGCTGCCCTCGGTGTCGTCATGCGTCACCGTCTGGCTCGTCTGCTCGCCCAATGCGACGTCGGACGGCGTGTAGACGCCCGCGGTCGAGGGGAAGGCCATCGTCTCGCCGTTCACGCTGCAGCCGCTGATCGAACGCGCGACGCTGCCGATGTCCATCGCAGCCGGAACCGCCCCGTCGGCAGTGGTCACCGGCACGACCGTCGCCGAGCTGAACCCGGCGTTGGCGCTCACCGTCACGGCGCCGCCGGGCAGCGTCAACTGCCCCTGGCCGCCCGCCGCGGCGGCATTGAAGTGCGCCCCGCAGGAGACGAAGTTGTTCGGTAAGCCGGCGATCACCGTGGTGCGCGTCCGGTTCGGCAGCAGCGTACCGCCGCCGGCCGCCACCGCGGTCAGCACGGCCCCCGGGAGCGGGAACTCGCAGCAGCCGTTGGCGCTCATGTTGGTCATCGCGACGCTGGTGACGCGGGCCCGATCGCTGCTGGTACGCAGGATGACGTAGACGTGGTTGTCCTGCGAGATGCAGCGTTCGACGGTCAGCGCCCACGCCCGTTCCGCCGGTGCCATCGCGACCGCCGCCAGCGCGCCGCTCACTACCATGCTTCGCCAGCCGCGGCGCTGTCTGTGCGTCATCGATGCCTCCCCGCTGTGCGACCGATCCGATGCGGTCCTGTTACCCGACGGCGGGCGTGCCGCCGCGCCAACCGCGCCGACGCCGCCCCTCCCCCACTAGCCCGTTGGGCCCCTGGGCTGGGTTTTGTCAAGACACTTGTCGAGGGACGTGCGGTCGACGCCGGCGCGCGGCCCTCCGACGCGGAACGCGCGGCCAGGGGCTGGTGTAGCCCACGCGGGGTACTTCGGCGTCAGAACGCTGCCGGAGAGGGGCGGGAGGTGCACGTCCGATACCGCCCGTTATCAGCACGCGCGCCGAAGATCGGCCGCCGTACACCTCGCCCAGTCTGCGGCAGATCGCGGCGCGCGATGGCGCGCTCGGCAGCCGCCGCATCCTCGGCGTGCTGGCACTGGCGCGCCGCCACGGCCCCGACGCGGTCAACGAGGCGTGTGCCGCCGCCTGCGACCTCGGCCAGCCCACCTACCGTTTCGTACGCCGCTACCTGGAGCGCGGGCCGCCCCCGCCGCTGGCGCTGCGGCAGATCGCTCCGCTCATCCACGCGCTCACCCAGTACCGCGATCTCATCGCCGCCCGCGCCGCGGCCCCGGAGGGCCAGGGTGAGGGGGTGAGACGACGGTCTCGACCACCGCAGTCGATCCGCAATCAACCGACATCGACGGAGGCGGAGGCGATCGACGAAGCCGATTGGTTCAATCCCCTCACGCCGCCCTCTCCCGGCTCGAGAGGGACTAAGCCGGGATCATTCGGGAACAGGCCCGTCATCGTCTGCCGCCCGACCGCGGGTCGGTCTTGCCGGGCCTTGCGATTGCCGGTCGGCTCGGTTGTCACTGGGCCGCAGGTGAACACGCCGCTGCTGCAGGAGGACGAGCCACCCCCGTACACCGTGATCGAGGGCGGCGCGACATCGCCCTACCTGATCACCTGCGACCATGCGGGCCGGCGATTGCCGCGGCAGCTGGGCACGCTCGGGGTCGCGTCGGCGGCGCTCGCCAGCCATGTCGCCTGGGACATCGGCGCGGCGGGCGTCGCCGGGCGGCTCGCCGTCGCGCTCGACGCCTTCGCCATCTCGCAGCCATACTCGCGCCTGGTCATCGACTGCAATCGGCCGCTCGACGCGGCGAACTCCATCGTCGACCGCAGCGAGCACACGCTCGTGCCCGGCAACCAGCACCTGTCGGCGTCAGACGCCGCGCGGCGCGCCGACGGCGTCTTCCACCCCTACCACGAGCGCATACGGCGCGAGCTCGCGCGGCGTGCGGCCCAGGGCCAAGCGACGATCCTGATCGCCATGCACAGCTTCACGCCGACGTTCATGCACGTCGACCGGCCCTGGCACGCCGGCATCCTCTACAATCGCGATCCTCGCCTCGCCCGCATCCTGCTCGCGGTGCTGCGCCGCGACCCGGCGTTGATGGTCGGCGACAACCAGCCGTACTCGGTCAGCGACGAGACGGACTACGGCATCGTCGAGTACGGCGAACGGCGCGGCCAACTACACGTCGAGGTCGAGATCCGCCAGGATCTCATTGCCGACGAGGCCGGCCAGCGCGCCTGGGGCGAACGCCTCGCCGGCCTCTTCCGCGCCGCCCTCACGCAGCTTCCGCCGCGCGCCGGCTGATCGGCGCCGCGCGGCGCGGCGCGCGTCAGGCCGGCAGCGGCAGCTCGTCGGTCCAGACGCGGAAACTCTCCAGCGTGTTGGGGCCGAAGGTCGTCGTAATGGCGACGTCGGTCGCGTCGCGGCCGCGGGCGATCAGCACGCGGCCGATGCGCGGGACGTTGTTGCGCGGGTCGAAGGTGTGCCAGGCGCCGCCGAGGTAGGCCTCGAACCAACCGGCGAAGTCCATCGGTCCGTAGGGCGGCGGGATGCCGATGTCGCCCAGGTAGCCGGTGCAGTAGCGCGCCGGGATGTTCATGCAGCGGCAGAAGGCGATGGCGAGGTGGGCGAAGTCGCGGCAGACGCCGCGGCGCTCGTTGTAGGCCTCCCAGGCCGACTTGGTCGGTCGCGCCGACTGGTAGTCGAAGGTGATGTGCCGGTGCACGAAGTCGCAGATCGCCTGCACGCGGCCCCAGCCGGTCGGCGCGCCGGCGAACAGCTTCCAGGCGGTTTCCGACAGGCGATCGGTCTCGCAGTAGCGGCTGCCGAGCAGGAACAGCAGGGTCTCCTCGGGCAGTGCGTGGATGGCGTACTGCTCGGCGCCGGGCGCGACCGGGTCGGGTAACCCGGAGTCGTTCACCACGCCGGTGGCCGAGAAGCGAATGCGCCCCTGCGGCGCCACGACGCGGCTGCACCAGTTGCCGAATTGGTCGCGATAGAAGACGAACGGCACCGAGGGATTGGACGTCAGGTGGTCGGGCCGGACGATGTCGGAGACCCGGCTGTGGTGGATGCTCAGCGTCAGGATGAGCGGCGTGGGCTGCGGGAAGCTGTAGATCAACTCGTAGCCGACCTGGATCTGCACGCGCGTCACCACTCCAGCTGCGGCAGTCGCTTGAACACCGTGCGAACGCCTTCGCTCCATTCCCGGCTCAGTGCCGTGAAGTACGGATCGCCCGGATGGAAGCGGCGCCGCATGCGCAGCTCGAAACTGTCGCGCTCGTAACAGACCAGGTCGATCGGCATGCCGACCGACAGATTGCTACGCATGGTCGAGTCGAACGACACCAGCACGCACTTGGTCGCCTCCGGCAGGGTGGTCGAGCGCGTGATGACGCGATCGATGATCGGCTTGCCGTACTTGGTCTCGCCGGTCTGCAGGAACGGCGTGTCCAGCTCCGCCTCGATGAAGTTGCCCTCCGCGTAGGTGCGGAACAGGCGCACCGGCTCGCCGCGGATCTGTCCGCCGAAGATGAACGAGGCGCTGAAGGTAATCTCGCTGTGCTTCAGGTGCTCCGCGTCGCGGCGCTCGACGTCGCGGGTCGCGTCGGACACCAGCCCCGCGACGTCGAACATGGTGCGCGCGCTCCACAGGGTCGGCCCCTCCTGCGGGTTCTCGGCGCGCTGCTTCAGCACGCTGACGATCGCCTGCGTCCCGGCCAGGTTGCCGGAGCTCAACAGGACGATGACCCGATCGCCGCGGCGCTCGAACACCGTCATCTTGCAGAACGTCGCAAAGTTATCGACGCCGGCGTGGGTGCGAGAGTCCGACGCGAAGATGAGGCCTTCGTCCAACAGCACGCCCACGCAGTAGGTCACGCCGTCGCCACGCCCGCAGCGTAGACCGGCAGCCCCGCGCCCGATAGCCGGCCTCGGCGCATTTCCCGCGAAAGCCATGCGCCTCGGCGATGCGCCGCAGAAGCCGCCGACATGGTGGAGCGTGTCTTGAGTGTCCGGCAGGGACTCGAACCCAAGGCTCCGGGATCATCCCCGGCATCACGTCGGCAGGCGCTGGGCGGCGGGCCGGCGCCGCTGCGACCGCGCTGCGCGCCGACCCGCGCCGCTGCTCGTTCAGACCGCGCGCCCGCGCAGGGAGGCGGCCACCAAACCGATCAGCGATACTGCGTGCAATACCTGCCGAGTGTATGACGCGCTGCAGGTCGGCGCGCCGCTGCATCGGTGCCTCGACCTTCTGGCCGGCCGGCAGACGGCCGGTAAGCGCGGCGCGCAAGTCGTCGACGCGCGCTTCGCCGCGCGCCACGAGGTCAACGCGGGGGAGCTGCTCGGGGCGCGCGAAGACCGCCGCCGCCTCGACCAGATCCACCACCACTCGGCTGCCGCCGGAGACCCGCCCAGGCCCGGCGGCTCGGGCAGCGTGCGCACCCAGAAAAGCCGCCGCCCGGTCGACGTCTACAGCTCGAGCGCATCGTCCAGACGCAGGTAGCGGTGACCGCGAAGGCGACTATCGAGTCGGGTCGGTCGAGTAGGATCAGCGTTTCGTCGAGATCCGCGCCGCCGTCGGCGCGCACCACGAACCTTTCATCTGTTCGACTGTGAAACGCCACACACAGTATCGCCACCACTTACAATGCCGTCGAGATTGCAATCTGAGGGGCACGAGCTGAACACCGGCCCACCGCCGGCTCGCCACGCGCAGCCTCCAGAGCTCGCGCCGCCGCCCGCGTGCGCCCTTCGCCAGCCGGGGGCCCCAGCCGCGGCACGCTCAGCCGCGCGCCGGGTGACGCAGTGCACCGCAAGGCGCCTCAGGATGCCGCGCGTCGCGCCCGCACCTCCACCTCGCGCTCGACGTACCGCCACTCTTCACTGGCGCGCAAGAACGCCAGCAGTTCATCGAACGCGCCGGCGTGCTCCGCCGCGAACTCGAACCATGTCAAAAAGTCGAACGGCTCACCCAGGTCGTGGCTATGGAACACCCGCCCAGCAATCGCCGGCAGATAGCGCATGCTCCCACTCACGTGCCGCAACCGCTCCTCGAAGATAGCGCGACGCTCGTCCTGGGAGAGGGCCCACCACGCCTCGGACTTACGGATCGGGATGAGCACCGCGCACAGGGCCTCGGGGCGCCCGAGGGCCGCCTGCGCCGCGGCGAGCCGCTGGTGCTCCTCACGGGTCGTGTACCGCTCGCTGCTCGGCGCCCCCCGCAGCGACCACGCCGCACGATCGAGCACGCCTGGCGTTGCGTCCTGCGCATGCAGGATGCGCAATCCAGACGACTGCGCCAACCCGTCACCGGTCACATTGACCTGCCGCTCGACGGCCCACTCTCCGCCGTCCGTGCCCGCGAAGCAGAAGAGTCGATCGGTCATGCCGATGCGATGCCGCGAAGCCCTATCCGTTTCGCCCAGCCCCTGCCGACCCCGTTCTCGGGCGTGGTCGGGCGGTTGACGCCCGCTGGCGCTCCGTTCCATGCCACGGGGCCGTCGGGCTTGCGTGCGCAGGGCCGCTGCCGATCGCGCCACGGGGGTGCGTGGCACGACCTTTGGGTTCTTCAATCCCGTCGGCGGGGTGGCGCTACTCGTGGCGAGCGCCGTGGCGGGATGGTTGTGGGATCGTCATGGCCCGCCATGCACGTTCTATGCGGGCGTGCTGTTCTCCGCGCTGGCGAGGGCGGGATTGGTGTTGCAGCCGCAAATCGCGAAACGAAGCGGCCGCCGCTCGGGCGGGACGGTCAGCGCGCCGTGGGCTCGGCCCCGCGCCGGCCGTGGTGCACCCAGGCGGCGAGAGCGGGCATGACCGTCGCGGCAACGCGCGCGTCGTAGCCCGCGAGTTCGTCCGGCGCGAGGCGCTCGCGCCACTCGCCGAGGGCGCCGCGGCGAAAGAACTTGCGGGGATCCTTCCAGTTCTTGTCGGAGGCGTTCGGGGCCACCGTCGCGGCTCGCTCGCGCATGCGGTCCAGGCTCGCCTCGGACGCGAGCGCGGCGGCCCGTGCGGGGGTGCACGGGATTGCCAGCGCCGCGGCGAGTCGGGTCAGCTCCCCCGCGAGGTCCGCCTTCATGTCGGCGTACTGGAACAACGCGACGTTCGGTTCGTGCCGGCGCTGCCACCCGGTCTCGAGATGATGCAGTACGGTGCCGAGGTTGGTGATCACCGGGGTGGTGTCGTTCACGAAGGCCCGGAAGCGTTCCACCGGATCAGCGATCGGCTCCGGGCGGGGCGGCAGGTCGGCGAGGTCGGCGAAGCCGACCGCTTCGGCACGCAACGCCATGAAGTGGTCGAAATCCATGTTCTCGCGGTCGCTCAGCCCTCGCCGCTACCCAGGACACTGATCTGTACGCTGGCCGGGACACTGGCGTTGCCGGCGAGGTCGGTGACGATGACGGTGAAGACCCAGTCCGTCGCGATGCAGGGGCCGGTGGTGCAGGTGAAGCCGTCGTCGAACGGCACGCGGGTGGTCCCGAAGGCGAACGGCATCGCATAGGCGCCGACGCCGATCTCGAAGATCTCGCCGTCGTCGCGCTCGGCGATCATCTCCCATGCGGCGGCGTCGCCGTCAGCGTCCTCGAAGCTGAACGCGACGGTGAACGGCTCGTCCAGCGCCAGCAGGCAGCCGGTGAATCCGTTGCAGGTGACCTCGGTGATCTCGGGCGCCGACCCGGGCGAGGCGGTGGCGGTTGGCGTCGCGGTGCGCGTGCGGGTCGCTGACGGCGTGGGCGGCGGCGTCGGCGAGGGCGACGGCGTGCGGCTGACGGTCGACGTCGCGGTCGGCGTCAGCAGCACAGGCGCCGTCGGCGACGCCGATGGGATGTCAGTCGGACGACTGGTGACGGTCGGCACAGCGGTGGCGGACGCGGTCGGCGTCGGCAGCGGCGTCGGCACGCCGTTGAGGGCGTAGCCGACGGCGCGCAGCAGCTCGTCGATCGTCACCCCGCCGTTGACGTTGCGGTCGAACGCGGCGCACAGCGCCACGTCCTGCAGGCCCAGCGCGATGTTGACTCCGGTGATGATCTCGTTGATCGACACCGCCAGATTGCCGTCGCAATCGCCCGTCGCATCGACGCCGGGGCGCTGGTTGCCGAAGTCGAGATCGCCGAACGACTGCCCCACCCGGGTGACCACCACCGTCGGTGGGTTGGCTGTGGTCTGGACCCAGCCCGGGCGCTGCACCTCGCGGACGTCGTATTCCCCCTTGTCCTCGGCGGGGAAGCCATAGGAGCCACTGGCGCTGGTCGTGGCGCACGACTCGAGTGCGAACGCGTCGCAGATGCCGTCGCCGCTGGTCGGGTTGTTGAGCGTGTCGTCGCCGTCGTCGAGGAAGACGACCCAGCCGCTGACGCCGGGCTCGGTGCTGTCGCGGACGCCGTTGCCGTTGACGTCCTCGAACTTGTGCCCGGCGATGAAGCCGTGCGTCGGCGTCGCGGTCTGCGTCGGCGTGCCGTCCTCCGTCTCGTCATCCGTCGGCGTCGGCGTTCCCGTGACCGTCGGCGTGGTCGTGACGGTCGGCGTGCTGGCCTAGGAGTCGAGCTGATTGCCGAAGCTCACGTTCAGCTCGACACCGCTCTCGGGCGCCAGCCCGGCCGGGAACAACTCGAGGGCGCCGCCGGCGGGGAAGGTCGGGTGCCAGCCGGCCTGCGCCACCTCGCGAATGGTCATCGCGCCGCCGCCGTTCACCGCCGCGTACGGCAGGCGGAACGAGTAGCGGCCGTCGCCGGCGGTCGTCGCCCGGTGCACCGTGCGGCGCGAATCGGTCAGCTCGATCTGCCAGCCGCCCAATCCGGCCTCGCCGCCGTCGCGCGCGCCGGTGCCGTTGACGTCATGGAACTTCACGCCGCGCACCGTGACGTCCTGGAAGTTGCCGAAGTCGCGCCCCACCCAGTAGCCAAGCTTGATCGGTAGGCCGTCGTAGCGGCCGCTGGCCGGTCCGGTGGCGGTCCAGCCGCTGCGTTGCTGCTCGCGGATGCCGAAGGTGTTGAGGCCGACCGGCAACTGCTCGGGCGTCACGCGGACGGTATAGCCGCCGTCGGCGCCGGTGACGGCGCTGCCGATGACGTTACCGATGCCGCTCAGCACCTCGATCGTCCAGCCCGGCAGGCCCGGCTCCAGCGGGTCGAGTTGGCCGTTGCCGTTGCGGTCATCGAATTTGATGCCGGTGACCAGCATGTCGTCGCCCTCGACGACGATGCCGTTGGTGTCGCTGCTGAACTGATTGGCGAGGAACGGCAGGCAGACGTCAACCTGCAGCTGCCCGTTGCCGCGCTTGATGCCGTTGAGGATGCCGGCGCTCTCGTCGACGCTCGCCACCGGCTGCGGCGGATTGGGCGGCACCGGCACGGCCCACTTGGTCACCACCGGCAGGTTCGGGATCGTCGTCTGCAGTTGGCTCTCGTTGATCGTGATCGACGGGACGAACGGGTTGTAGGTGAACTTGAAGCGGAAGTAGTTGGCGCCCGCCTCGAATAGTCCGCTCGGGCCGATCTCGGCGCCGCTCGGCACGACCAGATCGACGGGCACGTTGATGCCCTCGACGAACTTCTTGCCGCCCGGCACCCACTTCTCGATGAACGTTTTGATCTCGCCGACCCTGTCCGGAAGGATACCGACGAGGTCGAAGCTGATCTCGTGCGGCTCCTCGCCGTCGCGCACGAAGTTGACCAGGCCGACGACGCTGGCGGTGCGTTCCTGGTTCACGCCAAGCCGCAGCGGATCCTCGATGCGCCCGCGTTCGTTGCGGATCTGCTGGCGTTCGAGCCGCGGGCCGACGAGCACCATCATGTTGTCGGACGCCTTGCCGAGGCACTTGCCGAGATCGAGGGTCGCCTGCACGGCCGACACGCCCGGGGTGCGGGCGGTGACGATGCCCTTGAAGAACGGCGCGCCGCGGCTGAACGAGTCGGTGACTTCGATGACGGCGTCCATCGTCACCGGTGGGCCGTCCTCCTTCTCGGAATCCATCGCCGCCTCGGAGCTGACCTCGAAGTCGAGGAACTGGCTGGCGACGACAGGCGCCGCCTTCCTGCCGAGCGCCTTGGCCAGCTTCGCCAGCGGATGCTTGCCCGGCAAAGCGCCGATGCCCTGCTCGACGCCGGCCATGAAGTCGACGTCGCTGATCAGCCCCTGCAGGAAGCCGAGCTTGATCGATTTCACCACCGCGTTGCCGGTGCGACCGATGAAGCTCAGCCGGTCGTCGCACGGCCCTTCCGAGAACAGGATCATCGGCGGATTGGGGAGCTCCTTGCCGGTGGCCCGGGTGATGAGATCGGAGGCCACGTTGGCCGCCGCGTTGGCGATCGACGACGGCTCGATCTCCAGCGAGTCGAGGGTGATGAGGCGGAAGCCGGAGATGACCAACGCGCGGTTGGAGTACTCCGTCACCCCGTCGATCGTGCGCTTGGCGCGCACGACGTTGAAGCCGAGCCCGGCTTCGCCCGGCGCGAACGTGACCTGCCCGTCGATGATCTCGATCTTCGCCGTCTTCAGATCCGGCGTTTCGACCTCGAAGCGGTCCTTCAGGTAGTTCTTCACCCGTGACAGCGCCGCGTTGAGCAGCGCCGGCCCGACGACGCCCTCGATGAACTCGAATTCGATGTCGGAATCGAACGTGACGTCGAGGCCGCTGGCGTCGAGCACCTCGAGATCCTGCGGGGTGTCGCCGCACAGCCCCTTGCCGAGGATCAGCTGCGGGTTGAGGACGATGGGGAACTTGCAGGTGGCGGGGCAGTCATCGCCGTCGAGCTGATTGCCGTCGTCGCAGTGCTCGCCGTTCGGCGCGGCGTCGTCAACGACGCCATCGCCGCAGCGCGCCGGCGAGCAGTCGGTGCGGCAGGCGTTGGGCTCCTCGTCGTCGTTGAGCGGGCCGTCGTCGCAGGCCTCGCCCGCGTCGACCGTGCCGTCGCCGCAGACGCCGCCGCCCGCGCAGAGCCGGGCGCGGAAGATCTCCTCGTGGCCGGCTGCGTTCTGGCCGGTCAGGTCGTTCTTGGAGCGGAAGAAGACCTGCGTGCCGTCGCCGCTGAGCGCCGGATGGGCGGTGGTCGGGCCGCCGATGCGGCCGTTGGGATTGTCCGTCGAGAACGTCACCTGCACCGCGCGCGGGATGCCGGTGCCGTCCCACAGGTAGATCTCCCAGTTGCGGTCGGGGTTGGTGCCGAAGAAGTCGTAGTTGGACATGAAGGCGATGCGGTTGCCGCTGCCGTCGATTGCCGGCGCGAGGATCGCCGGCTGCACGAAGGTGCGCGCCTCCGGCGGGCCGCTGAGGAAGTCGCCGCCCTGGGTGTTGGTGATCTGGACGAAGCGCTCGATGTCGTGATCGTAGAGGAAGACCTCGAAGCCGCCGTCGGCGTTCTCACCGGTGTAGTCGCGGTTGGAGAGGAAGGCGATGCGCGTGCCGCTGGCATTGACCGACGCGTCGGAGTTGGCCGGGTAGCGATCGCCGGAGGCGAGCGGGATGTCGCCGCCGCTGCTGCGCGTCGTCTGCAACAGCACGTTGCCGGGCGATTCGTACACGTACAGTTCGAAATTGCCGTCGCCGTTGCTGCCGGTCAGATCCGACGGCGTGGCGAACGCCAGCCGCGAGCCGTCGCGATTGAACGACAGGTAGCGGCTGGCAAGAGGCGTCAGGGCCTCGAACATGCGGTTGGCGTACGGCTGGGTGACGAAGGGGGCCTGACTGGTGGTGAGGTCGAGCATCTGGATGAAATGCCCGAAGCCGCCGCCGAGGTCGGTGGTGAAGAAGCTGAAGAAGGCGAGCCGATTGCCGTCGCCGCTGATCGCCGGCGCAATGGCCAGCCCCGCCTGCTCGCCGCCGGCGATGCGGCGCGGCCGCTCGGCCGGCGGCGATGCGGCGCGGCCGCTCGGCCGGCGGCACGCCGTAGTCGTAGAGAAAGGTGGCAATCAGGTCGAGGGCGCCGATCGACCCGCTGGTCGCATCGTAGACGACGCGGCTGCCGCTGTCGCTCAGCGAGGCGGAGATCCAGCCCTTGTTGCTCAGGGTGTCGAGCGCCCCGGTCTGCGTATCCAGCCGCTGCACCAGGGCGGGACCGAAGTTGTCGTTGGTGAAGGCGACGAAGCGGCCGTTGGCGCTGGCCGCGGGGTGGTCGTTAGCCGCCAGGAAGGGCCCGCTGCCGTGCGTGAGCTGCTCGATCGCGGGCCGGTCGCAGTCGACTGCCTGCGCCACTCCCAGCGTCGCCAAGTTCATCAGGAAGCAAGCTCCGAACGCAACGGCCCTCGACATCGCGCTCAGTCTACCCTGAGCAAAGCCGTTAACTGAAAGGCCATTCTTGCCGGTGACCGCCTGTGGGCTCTCGGTGGTGAGACGTGGTAGTCGGGCGTCATCATGGTTGCTCCCGCGCCCTGGGTTCGCCGCGCCTGCGCGGTCGGGACCCTGCTGGTGATCGCCTCCGCGGGGCGCACGCCGGCCGGCGACGGCATGTTCTTCGGCCATGAGGTGACCGAGTTCCCGATCGTCACCAGCGGCACCACCCGCGAGCCGCTCGGCATCACCACCGACGCCTTCGGCAACCTGTGGTTCACCGAGTCGGCGGCGCGGCGCATCGGCAAGCTCGACTCCAACGGCGACGTCACCGAGTACGTCATCGCCAACGAGAACAGCAGCCCGGCGTTCATCGCCCGCGCGGCGGACGGCAACCTGTAGTTCACCGACAACGGCAGCCCCGCCGCTACCGCCCCGGCGGTAGCCCCCACTGCAGAGCCTGCCGTCAAAGAGGGGCTTCCACTAAGAAGCCCCGCCGCGACTCCAGGAGCGTGAATCGAAAGAATTAAGAGTGATAAAGGGGCTACTATCATCTGCAGCATGTGAGGAATCGAAACCTCGACGGGCATAGTATACCTAGAGACAAGTGGAAATCCGATCTCTATTACAAAAGTTAGAACCATTAGCTTAACCCCAAAGGCTATGATTCCACCGAAGACCTTCTCAGCGATAAATGCCGTATGC
>ENA-ORBV01009702-ORBV01009702.1-microbial-mat-metagenome-genome-assembly--contig:-NODE-9702-length-15675-cov-38.434799_pt1 | contig 15675 bp, 16 predicted proteins | sample MGYA00237777_ERZ505514 | MGnify/ENA primary metagenome ERZ505514 (study PRJEB26160, sample SAMN06269048) | microbial mat metagenome | isolation source: Oligotrophic lake microbial mat | place... | reverse complement strand
ACGCCGTCGTAGATGCCTATCAGGCCGCCCTGGCGCAATGTGCGCATGCCGCGTTTGCGGCATTCGGCTCTTAGCACCTGGGTGCTGGCGTGTTTGACGATCATGTCGCGCATGTCGTCGTCGAGCAACATGATTTCGTACAAACCCATTCGGCCGCGATAGCCGGTGTTGTTGCAGTTTTCGCAGCCTTTGCCGTACCAGAATTTTTTGCCGATCACGTCTTCGTTTCGCAGTTCCAGTTCCATCAACTGCTCTTCGGCGGGGGTGTATTCGGTCTTGCAGTTGAGGCATATTTTGCGCACGAGGCGCTGGGCGATGATGCCTTCGATGGTGGCGGTGATCAGGAATGGCTCCAGGCCAAGATCGAGCAGACGCGCGATGCTGCTGGGCGCGTCATTGGTATGCAGCGTGCTGAACACCAGGTGACCGGTGAGGCTGGCCTGCACGGCGATTTCGGCGGTTTCTTTATCGCGGATTTCGCCCACCAAAATCACGTCCGGGTCCTGACGCAGCATGGCGCGAAGAATTCGGCCGAAGGTCATTTCGATGTCGGTGCGCACCTGGCATTGAATAATGCCGTCGATGTCGTATTCCACCGGGTCTTCGGCGGTGATGAGCTTGGTGCTGGGGTCGTTCAGTTCGCGAAGCCCCGAGTAGAGCGTGGTGGTTTTACCCGAGCCGGTCGGGCCGGTGACGATCACGATGCCGTTGGGCTTGTGAAGGAGCTGGCGGGTTAAGTTCAGCTCGTCTTCGCGCATGCCCAGGCGATCAAGGTCGAGGCTGACGTTGCCTCGGTCGAGCACGCGCATCACGACGCTTTCGCCGAACATGGTCGGGAGCACGCTCACGCGAAGGTCAATTGGCTGGTTGTTCACGGTAAGTTCGATGCGCCCGTCCTGCGGCATGCGGCGTTCGGCGATGTCGAGGTTCGCCATCACCTTGATGCGGCTGGCGATGGCCGGCGCGATATGGCTCGGCGGCGGCATCATTTCATACAGCACGCCGTCGATGCGGTAGCGCATTTTGAATTCATCTTCGAACGGCTCGAAGTGAATATCGGAGGCTTTATCTTTGATCGCCTGCAGCAGAACCAAGTTGATGAGCTTGCGGACAGGGTTGCTGTCGGCGGCCTCTTTGATCGTCTCCAGATCGATCGATTCGCCGCGGCCTTTTAAGTCTTTGAGCGAATCGTCTTTGCTGAGCTCGCCGAGCACTTCGCCCAGGCTATCGGCGGCGGTGTTGTAATGTTTTTGGATGAGGCGATCGACCTGATCCGGGTCTCCGATCTTGGCGGTCACGTTGTATTGAAAGAGCGAACGAAGCTGATCAATGGCCTGGAAATTATCCTGGCTGGCCATGACGACGGTGATTTTTTTGCTGACCTTGTCAAAGCTGATCGGCAGCACTTTGTTGGTGGTTGCGATCTGCGCCGGCACGGCGTCGATGGCCTCTTTGGGGATGTTGACGTTGCTTAAGTCAATCAGCTCGTAACCCTTTTGCGCGGCGAGGGCGACGTTCAGATCGACGTCTTTGATGTAACCCAGATCGAGCAGAATGCGCCCGAGGGGCACGCCCTTGCCGCGTGATTTTTGGAAGTTGAGGGCTTCGACGACCTGCTCGCGCGTCACTTTGCCCATCTTGGTCAGCACGCGACCGATGGGCCGGCCTTGCAATTCGCTGATGGGTGGAATGCCGCTGGGGCCTGAAGGCGTAGGGGTGCCGCCGCCACCGGCAACACCATTCCCGCCGCCGGTGGGAGATTTGGGAACGCTGGGTGTACCGGTGGCCGAACCGGCGGGGCGATTGGTGGTTACTGGTGCGCTGGCCATAATGGCGTCCTCTACATTGGAGGGATCAGGATACAGGAGTCAGGCATCAGGGAACATCCTGGTGACGATTAATCTCTGACGCGTGATCCGGGTGGAGGGATAAGAGCCACGGCGGTCCTCGGTGTAGTCATCATATGTTGCTACCGAGGCTCTCTCCCCTCATCCGTGTGCAATGCCCACCTCCGGATGGGCACTGCACGGTTTTTCTACTTCTACGATCCTCACTTCTTTTGGCCGGCCTGCATCCGTGCGCGGTTGGCGGCAACTTGTGCCTGCTTTTCGGCATCGCTCTGCGCGCCCCCGGGCGACCCGCCGCCGCCCGATCCGCCGCTAGAGCCATCCTGTTCGCCGGCATCAGGGTATTCGTCTTCGCTGGCTACGCTCCGGCCCAGCTTGGTGAGGCGATCGACCATCGAGCCGGGCACCTTGCTCTTGTCGACCGCTTCTTCGGCACTGATTTTGCCGGCCTGGTAGAGTTGCCAAAGGTGTTCGTCCAGCAACTGCATACCGTACTTCTTGCCCGTTTGAATGTCGGAATCGATTCGGAACGTTTTATTATCGCGGATCAGGTTCTGAATCGAAGGGGTAACATACATAAACTCGTATGCAGCCACGCGGCCTTCCTGATCGCTGCGCGGGCAGAGCGTCTGGCTGAGCACCGCGATCAAGTTATTGGCCAACTGCACGCGAATCTGTTCCTGTGCGTCGGTGGGGAACGCATCGATAATGCGGTTGATCGTCGATGAGGCGCCATTCGTGTGCAGCGTACCAAACACCAAGTGCCCCGTTTCGGCGGCGGTGATGGCGGCGCCGATGGTGGCAAGATCGCGCATTTCACCCACCATCAGCACGTCCGGGTCCTGACGCAACGCGCGTCGAATGGCCTCGGCGAAATTGGGCACGTCCACGCCTACCTCACGCTGCACGACGATGCTCTTTTTGTGGGGGTGGTAATACTCGATCGGGTCTTCCATCGTGATGATGTGCCGATCGAATTGCTCGTTGATCCAGTTGATCATGCAGGCCAGCGTGGTGGTTTTGCCCGAGCCGGTCGGCCCGGTCACTAAGAAAATGCCACGCGGACGACGACAAATTTGTTCGGCCATTCGAGGCAGGCCGATTTGCTCAAAGGTCATGAGCTTGTTCGGAATCTTACGAAGCACCAGCGAGCAATAACCCTTCTGTTTAAAGATGCTGACACGAAAGCGCGCCTCGTCGCCGTAGGCAAAGCCGAAGTCGCCCGAGCCGGTTTCTTCGAATTCCTGCTGAATGCGGTCGGGGGTGATCGACTTCATCAGAGACATGGTGTCTTCGGCATCGAGCGTTTTGGTCTGCAGTTCTCGCAAGTGACCGTGCAGCCGAAGCGTGGGCGGCCGGCCGACGGCCAGGTGCAAATCCGAAGCGTTGCGTCGGACTGTGGTTTCGAGGAGTCGATCAATTTGAATAGTGGCCACTGTACTTCTCCGTGCAACAAATCATGCCGATTCCTGCTTCAGCCGCCCCGCGCGGCTGCCGATTTGGCGCTCCAGAAGTCGAGCGATTCAGATATTGCCTCGGCTTCCTGATCCGGTAAATATCCGCCAAGCCGAACGCGGGCCGCATTAAGGTTCTGGACAAGTTCGGGCGAAAACAACTGCTCGAGCGCCTCCAACATCTGCTGGCGTTGTAACGGAGTCTGAGGCGTGGCGGAATCTGTGGTGGCATAGGCGCTGCCAATCTTCCGAATCGATACCACGACCTGTTCAAGCAAGCTCCAGGCGGCAACGAGATCCTCCTTTGATACCGCGATACCCGGTGAATCACGAAGCAGTGCTTTAGCGGACATCGATTCACCTCGCGAAGTTAAAAAAAGCCTCGACCTCACGACCCGCCAGCACGACGTCGCCTTGGAGGTAGTATTCACTAATTTCCATCGCAACGTTGTATTGCATTCGCAATAGTTCCTGCTCAATCTCGAACTCTATACAGGCGTTACCCCGACCGCGGGCAAGCCCGTACTTTTCCAATGCGCCGGTCGGGGACAGCCGCCGGTTATCCGCCTTCTCAACAAAAACCTTGTTCTGATCGAACGCCTTTATTACTCCGTCATCCAGAATCCGCTGAACCCCGCTCACAGTTGTGTAATGTCTGACTCGGATCATCCATGTTCCCGATTACTCTGCGAACGTAACTGCGATGGCCGTTGGCCATCATTGATTCGTAATCACGCCTTCCACCTGCGCCACCTTCACAATTTCTTCCGCGGTGGTTGTGCCGTTGAGCACCTTTAACTTGCCGTCCTGCAGCAGGCTTTTCATTCCGCCGGCCAGCGCGGCTTTGCGGATTTTGTTGGTGGCCGTGCGCTCGAATGCCAGCGTGCGCAGTTCATTGTTCATCACCATCATCTCAAAAATACCCAGTCGCCCGCGGAAGCCGGTGCCGGTGCAGTAATCGCACCCCTTGGGCTTCATGATCTGCTTGCCTTCCATTTCCTTCGCGCTGATGCCGCAGAGCTTGAGCCACATCGCTTCGGGCTGGGTATCGGGCACTTTGCATTTCGGGCAGAGCACGCGAATGAGCCGCTGCGCCATGACCGCCTGAATGCTGGATGCAACCAGGAAGGGCTTCACGCCCATATCAATCAAACGGGTGATAGCGCCCGGGGCGTCATTCGTGTGCAGCGTGCTGAACACCAAGTGACCAGTGAGCGCCGCCTGAATGGCAATCTCGGCCACTTCAAGATCTCGAATTTCACCGACGAGAATAATGTTGGGCGCCTGACGCAGCATGGCGCGCAGCACACCCTTGAACGTAAAGCCGATTGCTTCGCGAATCTGGCATTGATTGATGCCCGGAAAGTTATATTCCACCGGGTCTTCGGCGGTGATGATCTTGCGGTCGGGGCGGTTCAAAATGTTCAGCGCGCCGTACAGCGTTGTGGTCTTTCCGGAGCCGGTCGGCCCCGTCACCAAAAAGATGCCGTTGGGGCGCTTGATGAGCTTGCTGAAAACCTTGTAATCGTCTTCGGCGAAGCCGAGGTTTTCCAGACCAATTCGCACGCTGTCCGGCCGCAGAATACGCAGCACGACCGATTCGCCGTGGTATGCCGGCAAAGTGCTCACACGAAAATCGATCTGCACTTTGTCGATGACCATCTTGATGCGCCCGTCCTGCGGGAGGCGCTTTTCGGCGATATCAATCCCAGCCATGATCTTCACTCGGGCGATCAGCGGGCTTTTCATTTTGATCGGGATTTTCTCGCGAATGACGCATTCGCCGTCGATGCGATACCGCAACTGCACGCGGTCTTTCATTGGCTCGATGTGAATGTCGCTGGCCCGGTTGCGCACCGCTTCGATAATGAGCGAATTAACCAGTTTAATGATCGGTGCCTGCGTCGCGTCGCTCCCGCCGGCGCCGTCTTCGCCCATGCCGGCCAAGTCGATCGATTTATCGATCGACCGATCCATGGACTTATCCAAGGATTTGTCCATCGACTTATCCATCGTGGCCGACAGGCGATCGATGGTTTTGTCCATCGTCTTATCGATGGTATTTTTGGATGTGGTGTTGAACAGTTCATCAATCACGCTCTTGATGCGGCTCTTGGCGGCCAGCACCGGCTTGATTTCTTTGCCCACGCGGAAGCGCAGGATGTCCATCATCTCCACATCGCGTGGGTCGTGTGTGGCAACGCGCAGCTTGCCGTTTTCCTGGCCCAGCGGAAGGACCAGATACTTCTTCATCAGCTCTTCAGGAATGCGCGAAAGCTGGTCCGGTGGAACGCTTCCTTTGTCTAGGTCGACATACTCCATGCCGTGTTGCAGCGCTAACGCTTTATAGACGTTCGACTCGCTGGCCAGCTTGAGGTCAATCAATGCCTCGCCGACGCGCAGATTCTTGGTCTTGGCATGTTCGAGCGCGCGGGTAACTTCCGCCGCCGAAATGATTTGCATTTCGATTAAGATTTCCCCTAATCGCTTGGCAGCTTTGGCCATGAGCGGCTCTCCAGTTAGGGAACGCTGTCGGTCAGGTTCTTTGCCAGAATCTTAGATTCCAGAATCAGATTATCCATGCGCGAACGCACATTGCTCAATCGTCCGACCGCGGAGCAGCTCGCGCAGACGAATGAGACGAAGGCGGGAACGCCATCCACACCGGGGTTAAACAACTTTCCACCACCACACGGCGTGGCAAAAAGGGAATTTACCCGCACCATACCCCCGGCGGCAAGCTATTTTCATGATACACTCGAATTTCATGAACGCACAAGCGATTAACTCCGATCCATCCATCATGATGGGCAAGCCGGTTGTCGGTGGAACGAGAGTCACGGTTGAACTCATTCTCGAGAAGCTATCTGCCGGCGAATCCATCGATCAGATCATCGAGTCTCACCCGATGCTGACACACGAGGGAGTGCTCGCTGCGCTCGCGTTTGCTGCCAAAACGCTTCGTGCAGACGTTGTATACCCGCTTTCTGCCGCAACTAAATGAGATTCGTCGCCGACGAAAGCACGGATTACTCCATCGTCCAGCGACTGCGGGCCGACGGTCATGATGTCGTTTCTATACCAAGAGCAATCGCCCTCGGTTGCCGACGACTTTATTCTTCTTACGTCGCAAGCAGACGGTCGGATCGTCGTGACGGCAGATAAAGATTTCGGCGAGCTGGTTTACCGCCTCGGCCGAGCCAGCGCGGGCGTGATTCTTATTCGGTTGGCGGGTATCTCTAACGTTGCCAAGGCAAACATGGTTTCGTCGGCGGTTTATGAGCATGCCATCGAACTGCCAGGCTCTTTCACTGTCCTCGAACCCGGCCGGATTCGAATTCGTCGATCGACCAATTGATGCGTTTTAAGCTCAAAAACATCACTCGCCACTGTTGTTTGCCCGCCGACCCGGAGGGGGAAGTTGAAAGCAACGTCAGCCCGATCGAGAAGATTCGTTTCATGATTCCTCCCCGTTAATTCGCCCCCGTCAATCCGCCATCACGCACCGACCTGTTGCCCACGAGCGAAGTTCGTTTACGCGCTCAGCCATCGTCACCGAAAGCGGCGGCGAATTCTTCATCGCCTCCACAATGTGATCGGTCGAAAGCTGTTGTTGCGCCGAATACGCCTCGTGCAGCGCCGAGACAATCGCCTGCTCAATCTCTGCGCCGCTGAACCCCGCAGAGGCTTCGGCCAGCGTGTCGAGGTCGAACTGCTTTGGCTGCCGACTGCGGCGGCGCAGGTGAATTTCGAGGATCTGGTGCCGCGCCTCGATCGCCGGAAGGTCGACGAAGAAGATCTCATCGAACCTTCCCTTGCGCATCAACTCCGGCGGCAGGGCGGCGATGTCATTCGCGGTGGCAATGAGGAAGACGGGCGCTTTGTGTTCCTGCATCCACGTGAGCAGCGTGCCGAACATGCGTTTGCTCAATCCGCCATCAACGCTGTGGCTGGCGGCGCCGGCAAATGCTTTTTCGATCTCGTCGATCCAGAGAATAATCGGTGCCATCATCTCGGCCTGCCGAAGTGTATCGCGCAAGCGGCGTTCGCTTTCACCGATGAATTTGTCGTAGAGCGCGCCCACGTCCAACCGCAGCAGCGGACGTTGCCAGGCGGTAGCGACTGCTTTGGCCGAAAGCGATTTGCCCGCGCCCTGCACCCCCAGCATCAGCACGCCGCGCGGTGGCGGCAGGCCGAAATGCGTCGCGTCTTTGCAAAATGAATTCTGCCGCGTCGCCAGCCATGCCTTGAGCTTGCGCAGTCCGCCGATTTCATCGAGCGTCACGGGTGCTTCAACGTATTCCAGCATGCCGTGTGACTGCAGCCGCTTTCGTTTGGCCGCAAGAATACGATTGGCGTCGTCGCCGTTGAGCTGCATATCGCCAGCGATGGCTTCGCGAATAACCTGCCGCGCATCCCACGCGCTCAGCCCGCGCAGGTTGCGGATAATCAGTTCCGCTTCGTGCGGCGCGAGATGGGCGCGGATCGGTTGCTGTTGATGAAACTGCAGCGCGGTGTCCTTCATGATTCGCCGCAGCTTCTCGTCGTCGGGCGGGAGGAGGTCGAACGGCTGAGCAAGTTTTTCAACGCCCGGCGGGAGGCTTGAAGTTGGGTCGATCAGAATGAAGTGCGCGCCGACTTTATCGAATGCAAATACCTGCTCTCGAAACAGCCGCAGCGTTTCGCGTTCTCGCTCGTTGGCCAGATGCGCCGCGGGATCGAGCAGCACCACCACGCGCCGACGATCCTGTCGCGAGACGCTGATGAGCGCGTCCACCAGCTTATTGGTGTCGGGAAGCGCCGGCGCATCGGCAAACTCGCCGTCACGCAACCCGCGCGCTACGCTCCATTCCCAAACCGGCAGCCCGAGCTCTTGCGCGGCGGCATGGACGAGCTGGATGGCGTCTGGCTCGTCGGCCGTAGCGATGCTTATGCACGGGTGGCGTGCGCGAAGCAATTCGATCAAACGCGTGATGTTCTGCATCGAGCGGAATTGTACCTTGTCGAAACAAAATACGCCGCTGCGGCGTCCTTTTGGTGCGGCCCGGCTTGTCCGACGAGCAAGCCGGCCTACAATCAAATGAAGCCCGCCAACGGCATTCTGATGAAGGAGAAAATCGCTATGAACTACGCTCGAAACCGAAGCCCGACGGCTCGCGCCGCCGGCGCGATCGAATCCCTCGAACGCCGTGCGATGTTGCACGCCAATTTCGCGACGCTAACCGGTGGGATTCTCACCCTCCAAGCTACCAGCGGCGACGACTTTTTTACCATTCGCCAACCCACCGGCGGCGGGCAGATCGTCGTCACGCACGATGCCGAGCAGCTTACTTTCGCTGCCGTTGATGTTACGCGCATTGTCGCCGACCTGGGCGCGGGTAATGACAGCGTGGATATGGCCGACAACGCCATCACCGCGCCGGCAAGCCTCACCGGAGGCGCGGGGGACGACACGCTTATCGGCGACCTGGGCAGAGATTCCCTGCAAGGCGGCGACGGCAATGATTCGCTCAGCGGGCAGGGCAACAACGATCGCCTGACCGGCGGTGGGGGGCTTGATCGGCTCTCGGGCAATGCCGACAACGATACGATCAACGATGCTTCCGGCGCCAACATCATCTTCGGCGGTACCGGCAACGACACCGTCAGCGTTGAAGCCGGCGACAACCTTATCGAAGGCCAGTCCGGCGCCGACAGCATCACCTCCGGCGACGGCAGCGATACCATCTACGGCGACGCGGCGGCGCCAACCGGCGCCGACGAGGCCGATTACATTATTGGCGGCGCCGACAATGATTCGCTCATCGGCGGCGAAGGCAACGACACGCTCTCCGGCGGCGCGGGCAAGAACACGCTGCTCGGCGGCAACGGCAACGATCGCCTCAACGGCAGCGGCTCGCGCGATAGCCTGCTGGGCGAAGGTGGCGACGACCGTCTCTACGGCAAAGGCGGCGACGATACCCTGGACGGTGGCGGCAACGTCGATCGCCTGTTCGGCGGCGACGGCAACGATCAACTTTTCGGCGCTTCCAGCAACGACAAACTCTACGGCGAAGCCGGCAACGATACCCTCCAAGGCGGCAAAGGCGCCGACCTCCTGGACGGTGGCGACGGCACGGATACCGGGCCGAACGACGGGGCCGATGTGCTTAATAGCATTGAAGTTTGATTGTGTGGGATTTCAATGGTTCGCGGAGGATTTGTGCTACAATCCAAGCCGATGCGACAGGTCATCATTTATCCCGACCGCGAGGACGGCGGATTCATTGCCGAAGTGCCGAGCCTTCCAGGCTGCGTCACCGACGGCGCAACCCGAGACGAAGCGATCAAGAATGTACGCGATGCAATGGATGCATGGATCGACGGCGCACGAAGCATGGGAATTTCTGTGCCACCCGACGAGTTGCAGGCCGAGCTTCTCGTCGTCGAAGAACCTGCGGCGGCATGATGGGGCAGCACCTTCCCGTTATTGACAGCCGCACAGCCATTCGAGCCTTTGAACGCGCCGGCTGGATAACACCTTCCTCGAAGAGGCAAGGGGAGCCATTCCGTGATGGGAAGGGCGGGCGCTTCGCGGGTTCTGGTCATCCCGAATCATGATCCAATTCGTCGGGGCACACTTCGGGCGCTGATTCGCGATGCCGGTTTGACTGTCGAACAGTTTCGCTCCTTATGCTGATCAATTCGCACAATGATGCGTACAGCGGGCTTGACGTATCACATGAGCTTCCACCTCGGCAAACCCATCCTCATCATGCTGGCGATTGCCCTGGCAAGCGGCGCAGTGGTCGCGATGCGCCGTCCGGCGGCGCGGGCGGATTTGACAGTGTGGGTGTTCGCGCAATCGCATGCCGATATCTATCGCGGGCGACGCGATGGGCCGTCGCTGGTGGATTTGTTTCAAGCGCAAACCGGTCGCTCTCTAAACGTCAATCTCATCAATTCACGGGCGCTGGATACCAGGCTCCTGTCGCTGATGATGAGCGGTGCCACCGGCGACAAAGTGCCCGACGTGGTGGAATTGGAGATCGGTTCGGTGGGAAAGTATTTCCGCTTCCCTCCCGAAAAAGTCGGTCTTTTGCAGCTCGATTCGTTTATCGATGCGGCGAACCTGCGCGGCAACATCGTCGCGGCGCGGCTGGTGCCTTGGAGCCGCGGCGGAAAGGTGTTTGGCATTCCGCACGATGTTCATCCCGTCACCCTCACCTACCGCAAAGACCTGTTCGATGCCGCCGGCGTGAACATTGCCGAGTGCAAAACGTGGGACGAACTGCACGACGCGGGTTTGCGCTACCAGTCTTACTGGCGCGCCAACGGCCACCCCGAGCGCGTGGCGATGGAGCTGCCGGCTTCGGCGCCCGACCAACTGGTGCGGATGCTGCTGCAGCGCGACATCAATCTGGTCGATAGCGATCTGAAATCTCATCTGCGTAATCCCAAGGTCGCCGATACGATCATCCGCTACGCCGAGATGGCCGCCGGGCCACGCCGTATTGGCGCTGCCGCCAGCCCCGGCGGGCACAACTGGGTGCAGGATTTGTCCGCCGGCGCACTGGGCATTATGGTCACCGCCGATTGGCGCGTGACCTACATTCGCAAGAGCGCGCTCGACTCGCTTCGGGGCAGGCTTGCCATGATGCCGATGCCGAAGTTTGATCCGACCGATCACCCCACCAGCACCTGGGGCGGCACCATGCTCGGCATTCCGCGCAACGCGCGCGATCCGCAGCAGTCGTGGAAGGTGATCGAGCACCTGCTGTTCTCTTCGCAAGCCATGGCCGCGCGCCGGCAGTACAGCGACATTATTTCGCCGGTTCGCGCAAGCTGGTCCGACCCTTCCCTGGCCCGGCCCGATGCCATGTTCGGCGGACAGGCGATCGGCCGGATGTTCGTCGAGCTAGCCGACCAGGTTCCCGCCTTCCACGCCACGCCCTTCACCACGTCTGCCGCCAGTTTGATGACCGACGTGCTGCGTGAGCAGGTGTTGATGCTGGAAGCCGGCGCCAGCGAACCCGCCCGCCGCCGCGCCGCCGATCAGAAGTTGGCCCAGGCCGATGAATACCTGCAAAGGTTGATCGCGTTTGCGGCCTTTGAAGCGGAATGAATTGCTTGCCGCAACACCGCGGTGCGAGCGTTTATGCGGTCAGGAACAGCAAACCCAAAATCCCCGCACAAATAATTCCCGCCGCCGCAAAGCCCAGGGCCAACGGGCGCACGCCGGTGTGACGCAGGGCCGAGAAGCGCGTTTCCAGCCCCACGGCGGCCATGGCGGCGATAATCAGCAGTTTGCTCACGGTTTCGCACAATCGGGCCAGGTTGAAATCGATGGAACGGGCGTCGAAGAGTGTTGAGCCGGGGATTTGCAGGTTGACGTCGGGAAGCAGGCCGAGCGTCTTGAGCAACGCCATCAACAGAAATCCGACGACGAACATCGGGAAGAGGCCGCGAAGCCGAAAGCGGCGTTGTGGGCCGTCGGGCGCATCGAACCGCGCGGCGAGCCAGCCTAAGACGATCAGCGCGGGCGCGAGCAAACACACGCGCGCCAGTTTGACGATCGTCGCGGTATCGCCGGCTTCGTTGCCATATGCAAACCCCGCGGCGATCACCTGCGGCGTCTGGTGAATGCTCAATCCGGCCCACACGCCAAACGCGTGTTCGCTCATGTGCATCGCGCCGGCGGCCAGCGGCAGGAGGAACATCGCTACAAGGCCGCACAGCGTGACGGTGGCCACGCCGAAAGTCACGTCTTTGTCGTCGGCACCAATCACCGGCGCCGCGGCAACGATCGCCGTCCCCCCGCAGATGGCCGTGCCGATGCCCAGCAGCAGACCAAGTTTGTATTTGACCCAACCCAACCGGATGAATAACAAAAACAACCCGATTCCCGCCACAATCGTCAGCAGGCTCATCCCCAAGCCGGCAAAACCCACTTTCAGAATGTTCACAAAATCCAGCCGTGCCCCCAGCAGAATCACCGCGATCGGCAGCAGGCGTTTGATCGTGAAACGCAATCCCGGTTGCAACAGCTTCGGCAGCGGCAGCAGGTTGGCGATGATCATCCCGATGATGATCGCGACCATCACCGGCTCAATCGGATGGCGATCGCCCGTGAGCGTGAACGGCGCGAACGGTAATTCGCTGACATAAATCGCCGCAACTGTCACAAGCCCCGCCGCCGCCACGCCGAGCATCAGCGGCACATATCGCGGCTTGGGGGGCGCGCGGTTGGATGGCAGGATCATCGGCTCGGGCAAGCCGTCCATGCAATCGAGGTAATCGGCCCAGGCGTAGTTGGAGAGGTTAGAGGTCTGGCTCATGGCGATGGCGTCTTACTCGCGCAAATCATCATCGAAGGATGCAGGGTTGTACATCCATTGAAGCTGCTCGGACCGCGCCGCGCACCACGCCGCGCTGTGAGCCGCCGGCGAACACGCGGGTCGGGAGGGTTTGGAGTATTCGGCAAGCCAACCCGCGTGTTCGCTTGAAGCTCACAGCGCGGCGTGGTTTTGCAAAATAGGATTGAGTCGACATTTGATCGGGCGCAAGGCTTTTGAAAAATTCTTGGCGCGCTCACGTCAACGTCAAATCCCACTGTTTCGCCAGCACGGCCAATTCATCGATGTAGTCTGGCCAATCGTGTAGCGTAGCCGGGTCAAAGTCGGCGCCGTTCGGCCACGTTAACGTGTGAACTTCCGGATCGACGCGCACTTGATTGAACACCGCCAAATCGCGAAGTGGACGATACAGCTCGCCGCGAAGGACGGGCTGAAAGTCGATCACCTGCTCTGTGCAATCGTCGAACCTCACACGCAACGTGTAGGGCGCCTCGATCGTAAAGGAACGCACGCGGTGGATGGAATGCGACATGACTGTTCCTCAATCTAACGGATCAATCGGCGTCGGCCGGTTGCCAGCCTGAAGGTGCCGCCACGCTTCGATTAGCTCAACTTGGTGCACCTCTGCCCACGCCTCGACCAATCGCCTCTGTCGGCGGGGCAACGACCCTGCTATCAGATCGACAGGATCGAGCCCAAACACCGCAACCTCATCATTGTAATACGCATGAAAATGAGGCAAGTGATGCGGAACGCCTACTTCCATGTACATCCGAATGATGATGCCAAAAAATCGGCTTAGTTCGGGCACGGTTGAATTGTAACGCAAGACTGAAAGTATCTCTTCCCTTTACGAAACTTCCTGCGCAGCCCCCTCAAATCCCCGCCCCCTCGCAAAACTCGTAAATCCGATCTGCAAACTCACCAACCTTTGTACTCGTCAGCGAATACGTCCCCATCACCAGCAGCGGCGGGGAATAGATGTGCAGGGTCACCAAGTCGCCGCCGGTGGGGTCGATGTTGCTTAACTGGTGGATGTCGTCGTCTTGCGTGCCGCAGCAGTAGCCTTCGGCGAGCTGGCGGGTTTTGGTGGGGAAAATGTGGCCCGCGGCGGTGCGCTCGAACACGGTTTCGGTGGCGCTGCCTTTGAGCACTTTCACGCCGCAACTTGAGCCGCGGTGGTCGTGGATGGGGCTGCGTTGGCCGGGGCGCCAGCAGAGGATGAGGGCGTGATACGCCGGCCCGGCGCGCAGCAGGTTTCGGCGGTAGGTTGCGTCGCCGAAGTGGACGAACTGCTGCACGTCGGCGAAATCGATCGTCACGTCGCGCAACCGCTCGTCGAGCAACCGCAGCGGCACGCGGGTGCCGTGCTGATCCAGTTCGGCGAAGAATTCATCGAGAGTCATGTGAGGTTCCTTTCCGAACGGTCATGAACCACCGAGATTACCCCGCTTGATGAATTGCGTCCAAGTAATTCGCGCCCGTTTCCTTTACAATCCCGGCACCGCCGCAATGACGAGCCGCGCAGGTTCGCGATCGGTGGTGATGTGCCGAGAAATCGGGTCGCTGACGCTCGCCGCTCGTTTTAGGTTGGATTGCCCTATGGGGGAATCCCAGAATGTGCGGCAACCTGCTCAAAACCCGTGCCAACCGGCTGGACATTCGCTACAATCATTCGATTCAAGGTCTTTTCCTGTAAGAGGGTAAGTCTTATGCCGTTATTCGCCTATGAAGCCATGAACTCGTCCGGCCAGGAAGTGAAGGACGAAATTGAGGCCAATTCCAGCGAAGATGCCATCTCAAAAATTCGCGGGAAGGGTTATTTCCCCACCAAAGTCCGCGAAAAAGCCGGCAAGAAGAATGTGAAGAAGAAGGCCAACGAAGTCGGGCCGATCACCAAAAAGCGAAAACTTCCCCTTTCCATCGGTGGGGTGCCGCAGAAACAGCTTGTCACCTTCACGCGGCAGCTTTGCACGCTCCAAGACGCTGGGTTGCCCATTTTGCGGTCGCTGCAGATTCTGGAACAGCAGCAAAAACCAGGACTTATGAAAGCTATCATCGGCGGCGTGGCCGATGAAGTGGAAGGCGGCGGAACCCTTTCCGACGCCATGGCGCAATACCCCAAAGCGTTTAACAAGCTTTACGTCAACATGATCAACGCCGGTGAGGCCGGCGGCGTGCTCGATATCATTCTTAACCGCCTGGCCGACTTCATGGAAAAAGCCGCCAAGCTCAAAAAGAAGGTCATCGGCGCCATGATTTATCCGGCGGTGGTCATCACCATCGCCATCGGCATTGTCACCATGATTCTTATTTTCGTGGTGCCCAAGTTCAAAGACATTTTCAAAGACTTCAGGCTCGAACTGCCCGGCGTAACGCAGGTGCTCATCAACGCCAGCACGTTCATGGCCGAGCAATATGGCTGGGCCTATATTCTCTTCGGCCCGATCGTTTTGGCCCTGGGTTGGCGGATGATTCGCATGAGCGAAGGCGGGCGTTATGTCAGCGACGTGGTGTTACTGAAAATCCCCATTCTGGGCAGCATTCTGGGCAAGACCGCCATCGCCCGCTTCACTCGGACGCTGGGCACGCTGATCAGCGCCGGCGTGCCGATTCTGGATGCGATCAACATCACCAAAGAAACCTGCGGCAACGAAGTGTACGCCCGGGCGCTGGGCAAGGTGCATGATGCCATCCGCGAAGGCGAAAGCATCGCCGACCCGCTGCGCGCCACCAAAGTGTGCGATGCGATCGTGGTAAACATGGTCGACGTCGGCGAAGAAACCGGCGACCTCGATAAAATGCTGATGAAGATCGCCGACAACTACGATAGCGATATCGACGTGCTGGTCGGCTCGCTCATCAGCATTCTCGAACCCGTCATGGTCGTCGTGCTCGGCGTGATCGTCGGGTTTATCGTGATCGCACTGTTTATGCCCATGGTCAGCTTAATTCAGGGCATCAGCGGGCCGCAGGGGAAGAAGTAAACGGCGCGTATCGAGTTGACGAGTGTCGAATTTCGTAAGCTCAGCGGAGAAC
>ENA-ORBV01009701-ORBV01009701.1-microbial-mat-metagenome-genome-assembly--contig:-NODE-9701-length-15679-cov-7.002436_pt1 | contig 15679 bp, 17 predicted proteins | sample MGYA00237777_ERZ505514 | MGnify/ENA primary metagenome ERZ505514 (study PRJEB26160, sample SAMN06269048) | microbial mat metagenome | isolation source: Oligotrophic lake microbial mat | place... | reverse complement strand
CCATCCCCACATCGCGCAGGTCCACGGCTTCGAGATGATCTCTACCGACGCCGGCAGTACCGGCCGCGCGTTGGTGATGGAGCTGGTGGACGGCGACGACCTGTCGCAGATCCTCGCGCGAGGGCCGCTGCCCCTTGATGAAGCGCTGCCCATCGCGCGGCAGATTGCCGAGGCGCTTGAGGCCGCGCACGCGCAGGGCGTCGTGCATCGCGACCTGAAGCCCGCCAACATCAAGGTGCGGCCAGATGGGTCGGTGAAGGTGCTCGACTTTGGGCTGGCCAAGGCTATGGAAGGGACAGGTGGGGCTGGTGGGGCCGCGGTCGCCAATTCACCCACCATCACATCGCCGGCGGCCATGACCCGCGCCGGCATCATTCTCGGCACGGCCGCCTACATGGCGCCGGAACAGGCCAAAGGCCGCAGCGTCGATCAGCGTGCCGACATCTGGTCGTTTGGCTGTGTGCTCTACGAAATGCTCTCTGGCGCGAAGGCGTTCGACGGCGAGGACGTGACGGAGATTCTTGGCGCGATCGTCAAGAGCGAGCCGGACTGGACGCGCCTGCCGCCGAAGAATCCGGCAATCGTGCAGCGGCTGTTGCGCCGGACGCTGCAGAAAGATCGCACCAAGCAGCTGCAGCACATCGGCGACGCGCGGCTCGATCTGGACGAGGCGCTGAACGCACCCGAGTCGGTCTCACCACCAGCCGGGACCGTACGGGCGGCTGCGAATTGGTGGCGGATGGGGCTGACCTACGCCGCCGTCGCGGCCGTCGGTGCCGCGGTCGCAGTCGGCGTGCTGCGCCTGACGCCGCAAACTCCACCCGCGCTGGGTCGTGCCGTGCAGTTCGACGTGTCTCTGGGGAGCCGGGCGCGCACACCTTGGGCGCTTTCTCCCGATGGCGGTCATATCGCCTACCAGCAACCCGGAGCGCTCGGCCGACTGGAAGTGTGGCTACGCGACCTGGCCAAGCCGGGGCCAGAGCGCCTGGGCGAGACCTCTTCGGGGGCAACTGGCGGCATCTTGTGGTCGCCCGACAGCCTGATGGTTTACACCCGAGAGGAAAAGGGGCTACGCCGATTCGACCTTCGAGCGCGGACGAGCGTGTTGCAGCCAGCGACAAACGCGTTGCCACAATTTGGCCCCGGAATCGTGATGTTGCCAGAGGGTCGCATCTTGCTTGGCGCCGGCCCGTTCACTACCTTCAAGACGCTTCAGGTCTGGGCGCCGGACGGCACCACACCATTCGTGCCTCTGGACGAAGGCCAACATGAGACGCGTCAAGGGAATCCAGCACGCGTCGGGGCGGACCGGATCCTTTATTCTTCCTTCCGGTCTGATGGTTCGGTGCACCTGTGTGTCACGAAGACCATCAATCCGCAGCCTCGATGTGCCGGGCCTCTGAATCAGACCGGCCCGGTGCAATACCTCGACGGCCGTATCGTCTTCGCGCGCGCCGGCACTCTTCTGGCTCGCGGGTTCGACGCCGAGCGCGTCGCGTTTACGGGTGAAGAGCAGGCGCTCGCAGACGGCGTCTCCACGGTTGGGGGGCAGTTTGCTGCGCGGGTGGTCGTGTCAGACAACGGGGTGCTCGCGTTCACGGCGGATACCGGCGGCGAACGCCTCACGTGGCTGACCGCTGACGGCCGCGAAACGCCGGCAGTCGACATTGGCATGACGAACAATCTGACGCTCTCGCCCGACGGCCGTCGGGCACTCGTCGTGGACCAGGGGACGGTCGTGATGATTGACCTCGAGCGGGGTGGTACGGCTCGACTGGGTGCTTCAAGCGGCGATGCCATCTGGGCGCCCGATGGGCGACGGTTCGCGCATCGAACAGCAGCCGGGATTGTCATCCGCGCGGTGGACGATGCACGCGAGTCGGCGGTGTTGGCCGGCGAGAGGACGGGATTCCCTGAGGATTGGTCCCGCGATGGACGATGGATTGTGGCGGTTCTTCGCGACGGCCAGTTCCAGATGGCGCTCATTCCCGTTGACGGCGGCAAGCCGGTGGAGTTCCTTGCGACGAACGACAGCATCACTGGCGCCGACGAGATGCACTTCTCTCCTGACGGCAAGTGGTTGGCCTTCAACGCTCAGAACGGCGATCGCCAGGACGTGTTCGTGATGCCGCTTCCGCCAACCGGGCAGCGCTGGCAGGTGTCAACGGCCGGCGGTGTGCAGGCGCGCTGGCACCCGTCAGGCCGAACGCTGTATTACCTGGAGCCCAACGGGATGATGATGGCCGTGGATGTTCCGGCTGGGCCGGCCTTCAGGCCAGGCGCTCCCAAGCCGCTCTTCGACGTGGGGTTCGCACCGACTCCTACCCAGGATGATTATCGCGTCGCACCCGACGGGCGCTTTCTGATCAAGAAGCCGCGCGGACAGGCCAACGTCCGCGTCATCGTCAACTGGCCGGCGTTGCTGAAGCCGCCTTCCTAGGCCACCGATTAGACACGGAGTTTCGCCGATTACTCTGACGGGCTTATTTGTGGTGGATACCATACTATACTTTTGGTAATACTAAACGTATAGTATGACAGCATGATCAAACGGCCGTTCTGGAGGGACCGCCTGACCGCGGCGTGGCGCGAGGCGCCCATTGTCTGGCTGGCGGGCGTCCGTCGCAGCGGCAAGACCACGCTCGCCGAAAGCCTCGGCCGGGACCAGGTGCTCTACGTCAATTGCGATCTGCCCACGGTCGAGGACATGGTCCGTGACCCGCAACTGTTCTTCCGCGGCTGTTCGAAGCCGATCGTGGTGTTCGATGAGGTGCACCAACTGCGCGATCCCGCGCGCGTGCTGAAAATTGGCGCGGATGGTTTTCCCAAACTGAAATTGCTCGCCACCGGTTCTTCCACGCTGGCCGCGAGCAAGAAATTTCTCGACACCCTGACGGGGCGCAAGCGCGTGGTGCATCTGCCACCGGTGATGTGGGATGAGTTGCCGGCCTTCGGCGTCACTCTGCCGCAGCGCTTGTTGCACGGCGGCCTGCCGCCGGCGTTGCTCGCCGCGTCGAAGACACCCGCGTTCTACCGCGAATGGCTGGACTCATTTTTCGCGCGCGACATCCAGCGACTGTTCGGTTTCCGTGACATCAATCGCTTCAACGCGCTGTTTGAATACCTGCTGCGCCAGAGTGGCGGGCAGTTCGAGGTCACGAAGACCGCCACCGCGCTCGGCATCACACGGCCCACGGTCGAGAGTCACCTACGCGCGCTGGAGATCACTCACGCGGTCGCACTGCTTCGGCCCTTTCACGGCAGTGGACGGCAGGAACTGACGAAGCAACCCAAGATCTATGCCTTCGACACGGGGTTCGTCAGCTTCGCGCGAGGATGGGATCCGCTGCGGACGGAGGATCTGGGCCTGCTCTGGGAACACCTGGTCCTGGAGCATCTGCAGGGGCACTTTCCTGACACGCCCGTCCGTTACTGGCGAGACAAGCAGGGCCACGAAGTAGACTTCGTCCTGGCCTCCCATCGAGACGAGGTCGATGCCATCGAATGCAAGTGGAACGCCGACGCGTTCGACAGTGCGGGACTTGCGCTGTTTCGCAGCTACTACCCGAAGGGTCGCAACTATCTGGTGACGCCGTCCGGTGCGCCAGGTTACACGAAGCGCTTTGGCGCGCTGGAGGTGCAGGTGTGCACGCCGACGGACCTTCGTCCCCCGCCACCGGCGGCGAAGCCCTCCGTCAAGCGGCCGGCCCGAACATCTACACGTTGAACTTGAACAGCAGCACGTCGCCGTCCTTGACGAGGTACTCCTTGCCTTCCATGCGATAGAGGCCCTTGTCGCGGGCCGCAGCGACTGAGCCGCAGGCGACGAGATCAGCGTAGGCCACAGTCTCGGCCTTGATGAAGCCGCGTTCGAAGTCCGAGTGGATGACGCCGGCCGCCTTCGGCGCGGTATCGCCCTGGTGAATGGTCCAGGCGCGGACTTCTTTTTCACCGGCGGTGAAGTAGGTCTGCAGACCGAGCAGGTGATACGTCGAGCGAATCAACGCGCCGATGCCGCTCTCTTCCACGCCGAGCGCCTGCAGGAACTCCTTGGCCTCGGCCGGCTCCAGGTCCACCAGATCGCTTTCGATCTGCGCGCTGATCACCACCGCCTCGCAGGCCAGGTGCGTGCTGACGTACTCGCGCACCCTGGTCACGTAGGGATTCGAATCCGCCGTGGCCAGGTCGCCTTCCTTGACGTTGCAGGCGAAGATCGTCGGCTTGTCGCTCAGCAGGAAGAACTGTGCCGCGATGACCTTCTCTTCCGGTGTCAGGGTCACCGTCAGCGCCGGCTTGCCGGCATCGAGCGCGGTCTCGATCTTCTTCAGCACCTCATCTTCGGCCGCCGCAGCCTTGTCGCCGCGCTTCACTTCCTTGGCCACGCGCTCGCGTTTCTTGCGAACCGTCTCGAGGTCGGCCAGCATCAGCTCGGTGTTGATCACCTCGATGTCCCGCACCGGGTCCACTGACCCCGACACATGCAGCACATCCTCATCGTCAAAGCAGCGGACGACCTGGACAATGGCATCGACTTCGCGGATGTGGGTCAGGAACTTGTTGCCCAGCCCTTCGCCGTCGCTGGCGCCCTTGACGAGGCCGGCGATGTCGACGAACTCGACGGCCGCCGGAATCACCACGGTCGTCTTGGCAATCCCCTGCAGCACGGCCAGCCGCGCGTCGGGAACGGTCACGATCCCGATGTTGGGGTCGATGGTGCAGAAGGGATAGTTCGCAGCTTCGGCCTTGCGGGTCCGGGTGACCGCGTTAAAGAGAGTGGACTTGCCGACATTGGGCAGACCGACGATTCCGGCTCGTAACATAGCTCTTCAGGATATCAGGGGTTGCGAATCTCGCGATCTCGGGATTTGGCGATCTTGTGGTTTGGGTCTGGGACCTGGGGATTTGGTGAGCTCGTGATTTGTCTCTGGCACGAGGATATAGTTGGCATGTGATGCGGGCAATCCAAACAGTAGCGGCGGCCGCGATCGTCGCGGTGGCCCTGGGGTGTGGCAACGAACCCGAGGACTACACCTCGAAGATCGCCGGCCAGCGCGCGGCCAAGGACCAGATGTTCGCGGCGAGCGATTCCGGGTCGCCGGTGCCACCGGACAAGAAGGCCGAGTTGGTGCCGCTCGCCTACTTCCCGATCGACGAGATGTACGCGGTGCCGGCCGCCCTCGAGCTGGCTGCCGAGCGCACTCGGCTCCAGGTGCCGACGTCGACCGGCCAGATTCGCGACATCGAACGAATTGGCACACTGAAGTTCACAGTCAAGGGCCGGACCATGCGGCTGACCGCGTTCCACGAACTGGACCAACCGCAGGTCACTCGGCTGTTTGTGCCGTTCTCCGACCTGACCAACGGCACCGAGACCTACTCGGCCGGCCGCTACATGGAGCTCGACCCGACCGTTACCGGCATCTACGTGGTCGACTTCAACGTGGCGTATCACCCCTACTGCTACTACAACGAAGAGTACGACTGCCCCTATCCACCGAAGGAGAATCGACTCGAGTTGCCGATTCGCGCCGGTGAGCGCCTGCACAAGACCGCGTCGAGCGCGCCATGACCAATGCCGGCGCGCTGCAGGCGATCGTCTTTGACTTCGATGGCGTGATTGCCGACAGCGAACGGCTGCACCTGAAGTCGTACCAGGACATTCTCGCGCCCGAAGGCATCACCATTTCGACCGACGACTACTACGCCAAGTACCTCGGCTTTGACGATGTCGGCGTGTTCACGGCGCTGGGGAAAGACCAGGGCGTGCCGATGGATGACGGCCGCATGCGATCGCTGATCGCACGCAAGGGTGAACGCTACGAATCGCTGGCCGCCGCCGGCGAGATGCTGTTCCCCGGCGCGGCTGACTTCATCCGCGCCGCCGCCGCCGTCGTCCCGATCGCCGTGGCGTCGGGCGCACTCACCCACGAGATCGATCACGTGCTCGAGCGCGCCGGCCTGCGGTCACTGTTCTCGGTCGTAGTCGGCGCCGATCAGACGGAACGCAGCAAGCCGAATCCCGAGCCCTACCTGACCGCGTTTGCCCAGCTTCGCGAACGCTCGGGACTGGATCTCGTGCCGTGGCGGTCAGTGGCGATTGAAGACTCGAAGTGGGGCCTGCAGTCCGCGCGGGGCGCCGACCTGCGCTGCGTCGCCGTCACCAACACCTACGCCGCAGCGGAGCTGCGCGGCGACGCCGAGCTCGTGGTCCCGGGCCTGCACGCACTCACACTCGCCGCCCTGGATGCGCTCTGTGCCGATTGAGCCGCCCGCCACGCTGGCCGAGTTGATCGCCGAAGCGGCCGATCGCCCTGGTCAGGATCTGGCCGCGCCGGCCTTTCTGGTCGCGCGCATTGAGTATCCCAGGCTGGACCCTGGCCCCTATCTGGACCGGCTGAACGTCATGGGCGACGAAGCCTTTCACTTCGTCGCCAAGGACCCGGGGCACGATGCCCCGATCGCCGCACGCCTCGACGCCGTCAACCGCTACCTGTTCGGCGAGCTGGGATTCGTCGGCAACCGGGACCAGTACGACGACCCGCGCAACAGCTGCCTGAACGAGGTGATGGATCGGAAGAAAGGCATTCCGATCACCATGGCGCTGATCTACATCGAGGTGGCGCGGCGCGCCGGGCTGCGCGCGGAAGGCGTGAACTTCCCGGGCCACTTCCTGGTTCGGGTGCTGCAGGACAGGCACAGCGGCGACACCCGGCCGGGCCTGATCGTCGATCCGTTCCACGGCGGCGCCATTCTCAGCGAAACCGACTGCCGCCAGTTGCTGAACCGCGTCGGCGAGGGCTCGGCCTTCGACCCCTCACTGCTGGCGCGCGCCACCCGGCGCCAGGTGCTGGTGCGGATGCTGCACAACCTGAAGCGGCTCTACGTGAAGATGCACTCGTTCCCGCAGGCGCGGGCGACCACCGACGTCCTGCTGGCGCTGCAGCCGTCCTCACTGGCCGACCTCAAGGACCGCGGCCTGCTCGCCTACAACATGAACGACTTCTCGCACGCCTTGAAGGACTTCGAGGAGTACCTCAAGCTGGCACGCCTGTCCGAGCAGGACGAAGACGACGACCGCAAGGAAACCGAGCAGGTCTGGGAGCACGTGAAGACGCTCCGCCGCCGCGTCGCCCAGCTCAACTAGACCTTCAGGGCGCCAATTTCCTGATACAGATACGCCGACGCGATCACGCCGTTGTGGAAGTTCCCCAGGTCGAGTTTCTCATCGGGAGCGTGGGCGTTTTCATCTGGCAAGCCGATGCCGAACAACACGCAGGGCAGCCCGAGCTCTTCCTGGAAAGTTGACACGACCGGGATCGATCCGCCCTCCCGGTTGAACACGGGGCGCTGGCCGAAGCCCTGCTCGATGGCGCGGCCGGCGGCCTGCACGAAGGGGTTGTCGAACGCCGTCATCCACGGCTTGCCGCCGTGCATGCGCGTGATCTTCAATTCCACGGTCTTCGGCGCGACCTTCTTCACATACGCCTCAAACAGGTCGCCAATCTTCTGCGGTTCCTGGTTGGGCACCAGCCGCATGCTGACCTTCGCCATGGCCACGGCCGGCAATACCGTCTTGGCGCCTTCGCCGGTGAATCCCGAGAGCAGCCCATTGACCTCGAACGTCGGCCGCGCCCACGTCCGTTCAAGCGTGGTGTAGCCGGTCTCGCCAAACAGCTTCGGCGCGCCCAGCTCCTGCTTGTACTTTCTCTCGTTGAACGGCAGCCGCGCCCACTCGTCGCGCTCCTCCTGCCTCAGCTCCACCACATCGTCGTAGAAGCCGTCGATCTTGATGCGCCCGCTCTTGTCCTTCATCTGGGCCAGCATCTGGGCCAGCACCATCGCCGGGTTGGCGACCGCGCCGCCGAACGAGCCTGAGTGCAGGTCTGACTTGCTGCCGCGCAGATCGATCTGGAAGTAGGTCAGGCCGCGCAGCCCGTAGCAAATCGACGGGATGCCGCGGTCGAACATCGGCGAGTCGGAAATGACGACCACATCGGCCTTCAGCAGGTCTTTGTGGGTGCGGATGAAGTTGTCGAGGTTGGCGCTGCCAACTTCCTCCTCGCCCTCGATCAGGAACTTCATGTTCACCGGCAGGCTACCGTGCTGCTTCAAGTACGCCTCGACGGCCTTGAAGTGCATGAAGACCTGGCCCTTGTCGTCGGCCGAGCCGCGCGCGTAGATCTCGCCGTCGCGCACCGTCGCCTCAAACGGCGGCGAAGTCCACAGATGGAGCGGGTCAACCGGCTGCACGTCGTAGTGGCCGTAGAAGAGGATCGTCGGTGCCCCGGCGGCGCCCAGCCACTCGCCGTAGACGCAGGGGTGTCCTGGCGTCTCTTCGAGGCGGACGTTCTGCAGGCCGATGCGGCGCATCTCGTCGGCGGTCCATTCGGCGCAGGCGCGGACGTCGCCAGCGTGCTCGGGCAGGGCGCTGATGCTGGGGATGGCCAGGTAGCGCTTCATCTCGTCGATGTAGCGGTCACGGTTCACGTTGATGAAATCGACAATCTTGTCCATGTCTGGTCCGAGCCTTATCCGATGGTATCCGGGGTGCGGGTGCCCGTCAGCATGTCGACCGCCGCCGTCAGGCGCTCGAGGTTGAAGGGCTTCATGAAGTAGCTGCAGTGTGACTGGTCGAGGAACTCGTGCGTGTCTTCGCCATCGATGTCGCCGGTAATGAAGATGAAGCGCCCGGCCATCTCTGGGCGGATCTGGCAGACGCGGCCATACAGCTCCTGGCCGCTTAGCTCGGGCATCTTCACGTCGCAGATGACGGCGTCGTACGCCGACCGCTCAATCATCACCAAGGCCCGGCGTGACAGCGTCGTGCTTTCGACGTCGTAGCCGGCAGCGGCGAGTACCCGGCGCACCAGCGCCGCGTTGGACTCCTCATCGTCGACGACCAGGGCCTTCCGGCGCCGCTCACCGCGACCCAGCGCTTCGTCTGATGGCGGCACCATGGCAAACGCGGGCGCCGTCACGAGCGGCACCGGACGCGGGTCCATGGCTGGCGGCGTGGGCGGTGGTGTTGCCGCGGCGGCCGACGCGAGCGACTCGGCCATCACCGGCAACTCGATGGTGAACACCGCCCCGCCGACTTCGGCATTGCGCGCGGTGATCTGGCCGCCGTGCTCGCGCACGATGCCGTAGCAGACGGACAAGCCGAGCCCAGTCCCCTGGCCCACTGCACGAGTGGTGAAGAACGGGTCGAACACGCGCGAGAGATCCTCGTGGCGCAGTCCAGCGCCGTTGTCGGCGACCTCGACCAGAATGCGATCGGGCTCGCCCTGCCAACGGGTGGAAATGACAATCTCGCCACGCGCGCGTTGCGGCACGGTCGACGTCCGCGTCTTGCCTTCGCGCCGCGAGACGATGGCCGCTTCGGCGTTCTGAATCAGGTTGACCAGCACATCTTCGAGGCGCGCGTGATCGACGTAGACCAGCGGCAAGCGATCCGCCGCCTCGAGCCGCAAGTCGATGCCGCCAGTTTGCAGATGCGGTTCGCGAACCGCCACGGCATTGCGAACGACCCGGTTGATCTGCTGCCAACCGCGCGCCGAGGCGGTGCGGCCCGCGAAGGTCATCAGGTTTCTGACGATGCCGGCGGCGCGATTAGCGTTGTCGCGAATAGCGGTCAGCTCTTCGGTCTCACTGGGGGTGTGGCGCGAGGCCAGCATCAGCTCGGCGTAGCCCAGCACACCCTGCAACGGATTGTTCAGCTCGTGGGCCACACCCGACACGAGTTGGCCAACGGCGGCCAGCTTCTCTTTCTGGACCAGCTGTTCGCGGGCCGAGACCAACTCTTGCCCGGCTCGTAACAGCGCGCGTCTGGAGAGAAACTCGCGCACGACCACGACCAGGCCGAACGGGATCATCATGGCCAGCGCGAGCCGCGTCCGCAACAACTGAGTCGGTTCCGAGACATCGAGCAGGCGGCGGGCGATCTCGTCGATCGCGGGAATCGCGACCATCAGCGTGATCGCGATCAGCGACACCACGGGTAATCGGGCCAGCGCGGGCGCTTCTTCCGCCGGGTCGAACAGCCGCTCGTCGTAAGCCACGGCGGCAGCCAGGGTCAGCACCACGTACGGCACTATCCACACCAGGTCCCACAGCGCTCCGGGCACATAGATCCCGGCCAGATCGACGGCGTCGTAGACCAAGCCGCCGGCCAAGGTCAGCGACAGGCCAATCGCGTAGACGCCGAGCATGCGCCGCCATGCCGGCGACGGCGCGGTGTGCCACACCCAGATGCTCCACAGCGCCAGGGCCAGGTTGCGCGCGTTCAACACCTGCGTCAGGTTGGCGTTGTAGAGCTGCTCGTTGCCGTCGGTGACCGCGATTGAGACAACGAAGTAGATATAGACAAACGCCGAGAACAGCGCGATCAGCACCAGGTCGAGCAGGACGATGTCGAACAGCCAGCGCGGGCGATCACGTTCAGGCCGGCCATAGAGCGCCGCCGCCAGAGGAATGCTCGACGCAAAGAACAACGGATCGGTGGGTGAGATGTCAGGCACGCCGCCGTGAACCAGATCGTAGTAGGTCCACACCACCTGGCCGAGGGCCCACATCACGCCATGGGCGGCGTTGAGGTTCCAGAAAATGCGTACCTGGCCGCGGCACCGGCGCGCAAGCGCAAAGGTAAACGCCGCGTACGCGAGCGGTGGAACCAGCTGGGCCAGATCGCCCAGCGCGACGATGCGCTGACCGGTCAGGACCGACAGGACGGCGTAGAGGAGGATGAAGCCCGCCCCAGCGAGGCCCACCGTGCGTGTCATTGGGGCATAAGTATATCGTCCCGCTTGCGCGTCATCGGCGAGGGATCGAAAGAACGTCAGCCCCGGCGCTGGCGCAACACCTCGTAGGCGGCAATCGCGACGCTGTTCGACAGGTTCAGCGACCGCACGCGCGTCGACAGGATGGGCATGGCGACAAACCGGTCGCGGTACTGCTCGTGGAGTTCTGGTGGCAACCCGGCTGTCTCGCTGCCAAACACCAACACCACTCCGGCTGACGACCCCAGCGGCGCGTCCCAGAACGACGCGGTAGCTTTGGTCGAGAAGAAATACGGCTCGCCGAGCGATGGCAGCTGTGCTTCGAACGTGGCCCAGTCCGGCCACACGTGCAGGTCGACGTGCTCCCAGTAGTCGAGGCCAGCGCGCTTCACGCGGCTGTCGTCGAGCGAGAACCCCAGCGGCTCGATCAGATGAAGCGCGGCGCCGGCGGCCAGACACGTGCGTCCGGCATTCCCGGTGTTCCAGTGGATATCGGGGTAGACCAGGACCACGTGAATCATTTGGGTGTCCGTTGAGGCACAATCGTCTCGCCGCGCGCGAGCAGCCGCGCGATGTGGTCGCGATTGACCTGGCTCCAGATGCTCTTCTTGCCGCGCGGGACGTATCGTTGCAGGAACGCCTGCTCGTCGAGCCCCTTCCTGATGGCGTCGATCCAGCCCCAGCAGAGCGCCACGTCCAATGCCTCTGGACAGGTGATCGACAGCACACCCGAGTCTTTCTTGAAGACCTTGATCCAGATCTCGGTTTCGCGAGCGTGGTTCTTCGCCAGCCACGCGGCAAGGGCCGCCTGGTTCTTGAACGGCTTGATCTTCTTCGGGTCGGGAATGATCGGTGCCATCTGGCCTCGAGGTCGAACGTGCGGGGACCCCGGTCCTCGGTCCCTGGTGGCCGCTGGTCGCTGAACTTGGTGCGCCATTCATCGTAATCGCAATCGGCGTGGCCTTCTGCGCGCCCGCAGTACACACAGGTCAGCTAGCTGAGATCCTTCTGCCCGAGCGCGAGCAGTGCGCTCTCCACTTTGGACGCGTCGTATGCGTCACACGGCCCAAGTGCCGAGGCAAAGGCATGGGCGACCGTCGTCCGGCGCTTCGAACTTGTCGAATACGGTTTCAGATGGGATCGAATGCTCTTCGGATTCATCTTTTTGGTATGGCTAACGCTTCAAATGAGCCGCGCGCCCTCCCGAGATGATGGCACGGGACACTGGGCGCGTCGGCTCCATTTGAATGTTAGCCACCCACGCGCATGATCTCTCCGGTTCGCAAGCTTGCTAGCGCTTTTTCAACGCCCGGCAGGAGCGGGCGCAGGTCGTCAACGTCGTTGCTGGCGGCCAACATGACCACGACACTGATCTTGAGGCCCGAGAAATTGTGCTGGTACTCGATGCCCTGGTCGACGGTCAGGAGCGCGTCGAATTGCGGGTCGGCGAGCTTGAGCAATGCCCCGTTCTTGATGCCAGCCCAGCCCATGTCTTGAACCGTCTTGACGTCATGGCCGAGCAGCTCGCGTTTGAGCCGCCTCGGAGCACATTCATCGAGAAGCAGGCGCATGAGCCACAAGCTGCTTCATGTGTTGGAGCACACCGATGGCCAAGGCCTTCTCAACGGTCGGAAAGTCGTCGAGGAACTCCGCGAGGGGCCGGCCATGTTCGAGATAGTCGAGCAACGCCCGGACCGGGACACGTGTACCCACGAAAACAGGCGTCCCCCCGAGAATGTCGTAATCCGAATGTACACCCGGAATCTTGTCGCCCATGGCTAACCCTCTCCGATTCGGCTCTTTCGAGTATACGCCGTCATTTTCCGATCTTCCGTTTGGAGTGGCTAACGCGCTGCCGCTCAGCCGCGAGCGGCGGCGACGGTCACGCGAAGGAGTCCAAACCGTCTGCCGCTCGTCGGCTGCAGCGGCTTGTTAGGCATCGCTGACCTATGCTGCGCCAGAAAGGGACCGAACTGAGATGAGATCGTTGTTGGCGACCGGTCTGACGTCGGTGGCGTTTAGCGTAAGCAGAGCCTCTGTTCGGCCAGACGCGGTGACGAATTCAACTACGATCCCGTCGGGCTCGTAGACCTGAACGACCGCGCCGAGATCGCCCCGCCGGAGCTTCTCGTCCGGCAGGTCCTTGTCCAGAACGACAATGTCGAGTTCTTTGAACTTCATCGTGCCTCTCCAGGATACGCCGTCACAAGTCGAGGGACGTCTCCACCCTCCGGAATGAACCAGACGCTCACGACCAACGTCGGAGGACCAAGGGCTCCCTGGAGCGTAGCCCGCATCTCGTACTTTCGTCCAAACCGGTTGGATTCGACCAGCGCCGCTTCCTGCGAGAGGTGTTGGGCTCGCAAGTCGGCGTCGAGGCGTTGCCAAGTGTCTGACCGATAGCCAAGTCTTGCAAAGAACCGAGCCTTGAACCTGCCGACAGGATGGGCCGCCGAGAGCAAGTACCCGTATAGCTTCTCGCGGGGGATAACCGCTCGTTCCGCGTTGGGTAGTTTCATCGCGACATCCGTTCCGAGGTCGATCGTGGCGAATGCCTAACGCTGCGCGCTCACCTGCGAGCCGCGCGCTCGGTCTTCGCCCGAGCCGCCGACATGATATCGCCAACTCCCGACGATGGAACGGCCACGGTGGCCGACCGTGCAACGCAGCCCCACGCGCGGCTCGTCAGGTGCAGTGCGTGTTAGGCAGCAGCCTGCATGCGGCACTACTGACCATGGGGAGAAGACTTCTGGTCCAGATAAAGAACGTTGCCGTCCGGGTCAGCGATCAGGGCCATGAACCCGCCCCACGGCTGCCTCGTGGGAGGCATCGTGAAACGCACTTCGAGCGCAGTTAGCCGATTGTGCTCTTTCTCCAAATCGGTCACCTCCAGACCAACTCCTGTATGTCGGCCGATGAGCTGCATTTCATCCTGCCCTGGAACTGCGATTCCAAGTCGGACCGCACCTGCCGAAAGAGAGGCATAGCCGTGTTCCGACGACGAGAACTGAACCTGAAGTCCGAGCTTCCCTTGGTCGAACGCGAATCGCTTGTGTGAGATCACTCACAAAGATGTTCACGTACGCAATCTGCATGGTGTTGGCTCCTGTTGCCTAACGTTTCGCTTCAGCCGCGGCGCGCGTCAGTATCACTCCGCGCGCCGACGGCTGCAAGCGGTTGTTAGCCGGCAAGGTGCGGCGTAGAATCAGGGCATGTCGAAAGCGCCCAACGAGGTCTTGGCTGACGCTTTACGTCTTGAGCCTGACGCACGCGCGGATGTCGCTGCCGAGCTGCTTGCCAGCCTTGATGGACCGGTTGATCCGGACGCAGAATCGGCCTGGGACGCCGAGATCGAGCGCCGTATCGAGGCCATCGAGGCGGGCACGATCCGGCTGGAGCCCTGGTCCGACGTCAAACGTCGAATCGAGCGGGACGTGCTCGGGCGGTGACCCCGCTACAGATCAGCGAGCCCGCGTCGCTGGAACTGGCTGAGGCCGTGCGCTGGCACGAAGAACGACGCTCGGGCTGGGGTAGTCGACTGTTCGGTGCCATCGCCGGCACACTGGCACTCATTGAGTCTTTTCCGGAAGTCGGGTCGCCCCGACGTGGCCGGCTCCCTTCGCGTCAACTCAAAGTGCGCGGGTTTCCTTACGTCGTGGCGTATCGAATCCGACCGGACGACGTCTACATCGTTGCCGTGGCTCACACGAGCCGGCGTCCGGGCTATTGGAAGCACCGGGCTTGATGGCGTTCAGACCGGCGGACACCGATCCGCAACTTAGGTGCCGTCACTGAACAGCCCGAGATCGCCGGATGGCCCCTCGCAGCAGGTACCCCACCGCCATCAAGACCGCGCCGAACAGCATGCCCACCAGCCACGCAAAGGACCGATGGCACCATTGGGCACAGTGTCCGACGGGACGACGTCCGGGAACACACGGGGTGTCAGCAACACGTACGCGAACGCCAGCAATCCGGCGCCAAGCATCGCCCGCGAAATCTTCGTGCTTGTTGCTCCATTGTTCATGGCCGCCTCATCGCCTGTCGTGGTCGTCCGGCTAACGTTGCAAATGAGCCGCGCGCCGACGCCGTTCAGCGGCGCGTCGGCTCCATTTGGATGTTAGCCCGCTGCTCGCCCAGCTTCTCTTTCCACGAACGCGCCCTTGCGATGAAGGCGTCACGAACGGTCGGCCAATCATGCAGTGTCGCCGGATCGAAGTCGGCGCCGTTCGGCCACGTGAGGGTGCCGACCTCCGAATCGAGCCGCACCTGATTGAAGACCTCAAGATCGCGCAGCGGACCAAAGAGCTCGCCACGGAGCACAGGTTGGAGGTCGATGACCTGCCGCGAGCGGTCCCCGAACGTGACGGCCAGTGTGTATGGCCCGACGATCGAGAACGACGCGACGTGATGGATAGGGTGCGTCATGTGGCTACCTGAGTGGGTCGATCTTGACGGGGGGCTTGCCGGATTGCAAGAGGGTCCAGTCCTGCTCCAGTTCGGCCCGATGAATCTCGGCCCAAGCCTCGACCAAACGTTGCTGGGGTTTGGGCAACTCGCCGCCCAGCACCTCAAGAGAATCGATGGCGATCACCGCGGCGTACTCTTGGTAATAGGCGTGAAAGTGGGACCGGTGATGAGGCTCGCCCACCTCGACGAACATCCGGATTACGATGCCAAAGAAGCGCGCCAGCTCAGGCATGCCTAACCTTACATCGTCCGGCTGCTCGCCAGGGGATTCAGCGAACAGCCCTTGGCGTCGTGTTCATCGAAGACCACCTCCACAACGGCGTAAGGCGGTCCGTTGCACCACGAAGAATCCGTTGAACTGAGTGGAATCGCAACGATCACTCTTGTGCCGATGTCCGTGCACCGCCACCGGCCGGTCTCGGTGAAGAACTCCA
>ENA-ORBV01009700-ORBV01009700.1-microbial-mat-metagenome-genome-assembly--contig:-NODE-9700-length-15683-cov-3.279956_pt1 | contig 15683 bp, 8 predicted proteins | sample MGYA00237777_ERZ505514 | MGnify/ENA primary metagenome ERZ505514 (study PRJEB26160, sample SAMN06269048) | microbial mat metagenome | isolation source: Oligotrophic lake microbial mat | place... | reverse complement strand
TTGCTGAAGCGCGTGGTGCGCCCATGTGACGGTTGTGCCGGATGTGAGCAGAATAAGCGTGTTGACCAGCGGCAGATGCCACGGATCAAAAGTCGAGCCGAACTTGCCCTCGGCCGCAACTGGGGGCCATTGCCCGCCCGTTAGTGTGTTTCGATCAACCATGCCGGTCAGTGTCTCCGTGCCGGGGATCGCCGTTACCGCGCCGGGAAAGAGCGAGGCGGTGTGACCGTCGGCACCCATGCCCAGCAGCACATAGTCCAGCCGCTCGTGACCGGTGTCGCGCTTGCCCAGGTGCTTGCGAAGCTCGATCTCGTAGGCCATGTCCGGTCCCTCGCTCATCGCCATGATCGGATGGAGGTTCCCTGCGGGGATGCCTGAGTGGTCGCCGAGAATCTCGTTGATGGCGCGGAAGTTGGAACGCTCATCGTCGAAGGGCACGCGGCGCTCATCGACGATCCAGATGTGGGTCGCCTCCCACGGGAATGTCCGCAGCGCCGGGTCGATCATCAAGCGCTCGTAGAGCGGGATCGGCGTGGAGCCGCCGGAGAGCGCCAAGTGAAACGCGCCGAACTGGCGGGCACAGTTCTGAGCGTGGAGCATCATCTCGGCCGCGGCGGCGTCGATGGCATCGTCGGCGGATTTTCTGAGAATCACCACGCCCGGGAGCTTCGGGGCTTTGGGCACGGACTCGAGTTGATACGGCTCGTGATGAGACATGGGCTGGGGCATCATACGGAGGGCCGCGCGAGGGCAAAAAGCGGAACCCGCGCCGAAGGCGGCGCGGGTTCCGTGAAACTTTACCGAGTCGAGCCGTGGCTTTCCGAGGCTCGGTGCTTTGGCCGCGAGCCTTATGGGCAGTTGGCGGTGAAGTAGAAGCTGAGGTAGTCGAAGATGTCCTGGACGGAGACCGCGCCGGAGTCGTTGGCGTCGGCGTAGATGTTGTTGGTGAAGTAGCCGGAAAGGAAGTCGAAGATGTCCTGGACGGTGCCGGCGGCGTTGTGGTTATAGTCGCGACGGCAGCAGGGGGTGGTGCCGTTGCCGATGGCGTTGCAGGCACCCGCGCCGCCACTGATGGCGTTGGGGCCGGTGCAGGAAGCGGCCGCGATGACGGTGCAGGTCGCACCGGTGCAGCAGGCGACGTTGGCGGAGACGCAGGGAGAAGAGTGCGTCAGGCCGAGGGCGGTGTTGCCCGAGCCGAGGGAAGCGCCGGTGACGCTGGCACCAGTGAGGCCGCCTGCGTCTTCATAACCGATGGTGTAGTCGCCTGCCGGTGTTTCGGCCGTAATCGCGCCGTAGCGGAGCTCAGCTTCGTTGGTGCCCTCGAAAAGCACGACCTGGAAGCTGTTGGAGTCGATGCCGCCGAGCTGGGCGACACCCTGCCAGGAGATGACCGTACGCTGGCTTCCGGGAGCGCCGTCGGAGAGGACGTAGATATCGCCGCCATCGTCGGTGGCGAGATCGTCCCAAAGAACGGCGATCATGTTGTTGGGAACACCGGCGGTCGGGATGGCGGTGTTGGTGAACGTAACGTTGTCGCCGCCGCCGAACTGGGCGAAGCCGTTGGAGCAGACCCACACGGTGGTGTAGTCGGTGCCGAGGTAGTTGAAGGTGAAGGGGAGAGTGATGGTCTCGCCGCAATCGTCGCATTCCGAAGCGATCGCGAGCTGGGTGCCGCTGCCACTGATGTCCTCGAAGGCGGCGGCGCTGGGCACGATGCGGTAGGCGTTGGGGCCGCCGCAGGTGGAGCCGACGGTGAAGGTGCCCGCACCGCAGGCGATGCCGGTGGAGATGGTGCAGTTGCCGCTGGTGTCGCAGCAGGAACCGCTGGGCTGGAAGCAATCGTTGGGGGTGCAGACACCGGCGACGGTGAAGGTGCCGGTGCAAGCGCCGCTGCCGTTGACGACGGTGCATCCGCCGTCGGCCGCACAGCAACTGCCGGAGGGCTGGTTGCAGGTGTTGGGCGTGCAGGTGGTGATGCCGGCGTTGAAGGTGCCGGTGCAGGCAGCCTGGGTCGAGACGGTGCAACCGCCGTTGGCGGCGCAGCACTGGCCGGGCGAAGCCGGGCAGGTGGTGCCGCAGGTCGTCGCGGCCGTGAAGATGTTGGGCGCGATGCAGCCGGCCTGGGTGGTGATGTTGCAAGTCGCGCCACTGGGTGAGCAGCAGCGGCCGACGGCGGAACCGTTGATGTTCAGGATGAAGTTGCCGCGGATGGGCAGCGCGCCAACCTGTGTCGGATAGCCCGCGACGCGGACCCAGTAGCTGGTGCCGGCGGTGAGGGCGAAGGGGGTGGCGATGGCCGAGAGGCCGATGCCCGGGCCGCAGGCACCGTCATCGTTGCAGGCGCCGGCGATCTGGTTAGCGGCGGTGCCGGGGCAGGCGGTGTGAACCGAGAGCACCGAGTCCCATGCCGGGGAAGAAGAGCAGACGTTGGCGGTGTAGTTGGTGGAGACGTCGGGAACGAGCTGGAACCAGACTTCGTTCGCGCCGTTGAGGCCGCAAGTGGAGCCAGCACCGACGGTGGTCGAGGCGGTGAGCGTAGAGCCGGTGGCGGTGGCGTTGCCGCCCGAAGTGGCGAGCATGGTGCCGGGGCAATCGTCGTTGGCGGGGGGCTGGGCGCAGTCGTTGGGCGTGCAGGAGGTGCCTGCGCCGCTGAATGCTCCGCCCGCGGTGCATCCGCCGGAGGTGGTCGTGGCACAGGTGCCGTTGGTGGCGCAGCAAGCGCCGAGCAGAGCCGTGCAGGGATTGGGCGAGCAAACGCTGTTTGCGCCCTGATAGGCCAGAGTACCGGTGCAGTCGGCGGAGTTGGCAATCGCGCATCCGCCCACGCCGTCGCAGCAAGCGCCGGTGGTGGGAGCAACGCAGGTGTAGCGCACCGAGAGGCCAGTGGTCAGCGTCGCGGTGTTGCAGGAGAACTGAGTCGACGGACCAGTCGCGGTGGACTGAACGCCCGAGGTCGCGCCGATGCCGCTCGCGGGAATGGTGATGTAGAAGAGGTCGAAGTTCGATGTGCCTTCGTAGAGCTGCAGAGCGAAGTTTGCCGTGCCGGGCGTGCCATCGAAGAAGTTCGCACGCCACTCGATGGTGAACACCTGGCTGCCCGCGGTGCCACTGGTCTGGGTGAAGATTCCGTTGCCCGCGGCATCCGTGCGCATGTCGTTCCAGTGCGCGAAGATGCGGGGTCCGGTGCCGCCGGCCGGGAGGCAAGTGTTTCCGAACGTAAAGGCCCCGTTCAGGAAATCGACGTACCCGTTCGACCCGACGTTGACGGAGGTGTACGAGGTTCCGTACAGGGTGAACGAGAACGGAATCGGGACGACGGTGGAACAGTCGTCACAGTTGTTGCCGATGTCGGCCGTACCCGCGACGAAACTTCCCGAGCTGGGCGTCGAGGTGGTGTAGCCCACGCACTGGGCCGAAGCGATGGATGCCGCCCCGACGCTCATACACAGCGCAGCGGCGACCTTTGTAAACCCGCAAATCTTCATGGCTCCTCTTCCTTTTCTTTGTGGTTGACGAAAAATCAACCGAGTGACAGATGACGAAGCCGGCGACCCGCGCACAGATCCCGGTCTCGGTGTGGCGACGGCCCCGGCCAGAACGGCCCTCACATGGGACATCCCGCCGCCAGTCCTGAACGATACCACAAAATTGCGAATCTTTGCACCAAACAGGGACAAACCGAAAAAATAAATGCTTTTTCGGACGAGGAGCGTTCACGACGGAGGGCGGGGATGGCAGGAAAACGGGCAACGAAGAGCGATTCGGAGGTATTCCCCGAACACTCCACAAATAATTAGCCAATACGTCAATCGTTCTTAACCGGAGCAGCCAGTGAAATAGGCTCCCAGGAAGTCGAAGATGTCCTGAACGGTGATTCCGCCCGCGCCGTTGAAATCGGCCGAAGGGTCGTTCGCGAAGTAGGCACCCAGGAAATCGAAGATGTCCTGAACCGTGACCCCGCCCATGATGTTGAAGTTGGCTTTGCAGCAGGTGGTGGGGTTGCCGGCCGCGCCGCATGCGGTGCTGTTGCCCTGGAAGGTGCCGGAGCAGCCGGCCGAATTGGTGACGGTGCAGGTGGTGCCGGTGCAGCACGCGCCGGTGAGCGAGCAGGGGTTGGGGGTGCAGAGGGTGAGGGGACCGCGCCAGGATGTGTTCGGGATGTTGGCGCACGCGGCCTGCGTGAGCGTGCCGCAGAACCCGCTGGCATTGTTGCAGCAGGCACCAGTAGGCTGCGGGCAGTTCACCGACCCACAAGTGGATCCGATTCCCTGGAACGTGCCGCCCTGCGCGCTGCACTGCGGCTGAGAAAGCCCCGCGACGCAAGAGCCGCTCGGGAGGCAGCACGCGCCGAGCGGGCAGGTGTCAGCTTGGCCGCAGGCGATGTTGTTGCCGATGTAGGTTCCGCCGAAGCCGGTGCAGGTGGCGCTATCGATGACCTGACATGAGGTCGGCGTGAAGCAGCATGCGCCGGTGGGCTGCGGGCAGGGGGTGCCGTCGCAGATGGTTCCGATGCCCTGGAAGGTTCCGCCGGGGCAGGTTCCGGGGGTGGTGAGGGTGCATGAGCCGGTGGTGCAGCACGCGCCCATCGGCTGGGGGCAGGGGTTGGGCGAGCAGGCGACGGCCTCTTGCCAGGTGCCGGAGCAGTTGGCCTGGGTGATGTTGGACGTGCAACTCCCACTGGCGGCACAGCACGCGCCGGTGGGCGGCGGCAAACAGACGACGCTGGAATATTTGAGGCGCATGGCCCAATCGCCGCTGGGACGGCAGCCGAGGCACTGACCTAAAAAGCAAAAGTTGGCGGCGAGCTGAGAAAACTTCCTCCATCCCTGGCCGCAGCCGCCCTCGCAGAAGACGGCGAAGAGCCAGTTGTCGTTGGGAAAAGTGAGCAGGCTGGGCGGCGTGCAGCAGGTGGCAGGCTCTGTGCTGGGAAAGGCGTTGAAGTTGCCCGGGACACTTCCGGGTTCGCAGCCGGTTCCCGACTGAAAGTTGTGCTGGACGATCCTCATTCCGATCGAGACGGTGTGCATCACGCCGGGCGTTCCGAACGCTGGAATCGTCCAGTCGTTGTTGATATCACCGCCATTGTCGACGAGGAAACGCAGGTCGCCGATGACCGCGTTGATGCCGCCGGGACCGCCGGGCAACACCAGATCGGCGGGGGCGGCAGGATTGGCGCTGTCGGAGACCGCCTCGTACAGAGGCTGCCCCGTCGGCTCGCCGTCCCAGAGCAAGATCGCATACCGCGTGGTGGTCGACTGCGTGGAGACGCTGCCGAGGATCGTCTGGATTTCCTCCATCTTGATCGGAAACGCCTCGTCGGGAATCTGGAACGAGACCGCCTGGATCTCGCCCTGGATGAAGCCCTGCTGAAGAACGATCTGCTGGCCAGGCTGAATGTTGTCGAAATCCAAATCGGTCGTCACCCCCGGGCGCGGCGCGCGAAAACGCGTCACCGGAATGATGGGGCATCCGGGGCCGCGGACGACCGGGCCGGTCGAGCCCGCGGCGGGTCGATAGACCGCGCGGTGGACGATGGGCTCTTTGGCGGAGTCGATCAGGGTTTCGATCTTCTTTGGGTTGTCGTGGGCGAGCGCGTGCGGCACCACGCCCAGGATCGACCCGAAAATCGACCCGAGACACGCGGCCAGCAGGGGCGACCGACGAACGAAGACATTCTGCATTCTGAGTTCCTCCACACCGGCGCCTTTGCCGGGGTATTGCGATAGTCGATGCGCGCTGAGCACCATCCCCTGTTCCTAGTTTGCACGAGATCGGGCCATTTCGCAAGTCGAACCGGGCTGGTTGATGAGTTCTGAACAAAATAGATAAGGCCCGCGCCTCCCACGGCTGTGGGTGACGCGGGCCTGATTGGGTAGATTTGGGGACTTTGGCCCCGGCCGGACCCGGTAGATGGGTCCGGTACTTTGACGGTCGGTGCCGACTTATGGGCAACCGGCGAAGTAGGTGGCCAGGTAGTCGAAGATGTCCTGGACGCTGGGGGGCGGGCCGGAGGCGTTGATATCAGCGCACCCGTCCATACCGAAGTAGGCGGCGAGGAAGTCGAAGATGTCCTGGACGCCGACGGTGCCGGACTGGTTGTAGTCGGCGAAGCAGCACGGGGTCGTGTTGTTGACACCGAAGGCATTGCAGGCGGTGCCGGTGCCCGAGAAGGACGTGTTGGCACCGTTGCAGCCGGCCATGGCGGTGAGGCTGCAGGTCGAGCCGCAGCAGCACGCACCGGTCTGGGGGAGGCAGGGGTTTGGCGAGCAGGACGAGAAGTCGCCCTGATAGCCGCTGGCGCAGTTGAAGCCGAGCACGATGGCGCAGCTGGTTCCGGTGCAGCAAGCACCGGCGGCGGCACCCTGGGTGATCGTCAGAATGTAGTTCTGTTGGTCGCCCGAGCCGGCGTAAGCCGCGACGCGGATGAAGTAGGTGGTGCCGGCGATGAGGAGACGGTCAGGAATCTCTGAAGCCAGAGCGTTGACGGCGCAGGTGCCGTCGGTGTCATCGTTGCAGGCGTCGGGAGCGACGCCGCCATTGGCGGGACAAGCGCTGTAGAGTGCGAGGGTCGAGTCGAATGTGCTGTTGGCCGCATTGCAGGTGCTGAAGGTGTAGTTGGCGCTCTGCGTGGGGGTGAAGGAGTGCCACACGTCGTTCTCGCCGCCGGAGCCGCTGAAGGTGCCGCACTGGGTGGGGGGAGTGATGACGAAGGAAGTGGTCGCACCACAGTTGCTGCCGGCGTTGGCACCGACGACGACGGCGGTCGCGCCGAGGCACTCGTCGTTGGAAGGCGTGCCGCACGCGCCGGGGGTGCAGGTGCCGCCCGCGGTGAAGACACCGGAGCAGCCGGCTGGGAGGGTGACCGTGCAGCAGTTGCCGATGCAGCAGGTGCCGGGCTGCGGGCAGGTGTTGGGCGAGCAGACCGAGCCGTCGCCGCTGTAGGTGCTGCCGGTGGCGCAGGCGCCGGAGACGACCAGGCCGCAGTTGCCGGTGGTGTTGTTGCAGCACGCACCGACGAGAACGGGGCAACCGCCGCTGCCGGGGCCCGTGCAAGTAGAGCCGACAGACTGGAAGAGGCCGCCGTTGATGCAGGCCGAGGCGGGGCCAATGGTGCAGGTGCCATCAGCGTTGCAGCATGCGCCGGTGGGCTGGGGGCAGGGGTTGGTCGGGAGGCAGGTGCCGCCGACGAACGTGGTGCCCGCGGTGCAGCCGGGGGCACCGGTGTTGGAGACGGTGCAAGCGCCCGTGGTGGCGTTGCAGCAAGCGCCCGCGGTCGTATTGGGAGAAACCAGGAGGCGGAAACTGCCGACGGCGGTGCTGAAGCCCGCGACGCGGGCGTAGTAGAGCTGGCCACCGGTGAGCTGGGCCGCGGTGATCAGGGAAGCCAGACCGTTGCCGGTGGAACCGGGGAATGCACCGGCCTCGCCGCCGGGACAGGCGTCATCGTCGCAGGCGACGGGGCTGTAAACGACGCAGTCAGGCGAAGTGAGGATGCTGAGGACGGAGTCGAAGTTGGCACCGCAGGTCGCGGCGTTGTAGAAGCCGGAGGTGGCGGGCGTGAAGGAGTACCAGACGCTGGCGTTGTAGGTGGCCTGGCAGGTGGGGACGGGCTCGCCGGCGGCGAGGGTCGCGCCGATGTTGCAGCCGACGATGGGCGTGCCGACGGCGATGCCGATAGCGGCGGAGCAGTCGTCATTGGCGACGACAGCGGTGCAGGAACCGGCAGCGCAGGTTCCACCGTCCGTGAAGGTGCCGTTGACGCTGGAACAGGAAGCGGCGGTCAGGACCGCGCAGCACTGGCCGACGCAGCATGAGCCGCTGGCGGGGCAGTTGGCGTTGGGGCAGGTCGTGCCGTCGCCCTGGTAGGTGCCGCCCGAGGTGGCGCAGGCGGTCGAAGTGACGACGGTGCAGACGCCGGTGGCGTTATTGCAGCAGGCACCGGGAACGGCCAGAGCCGTCACGGTGAGCGTGAACGTCGCGGCGGTGGTGCCGCTGAAGCGTGCTACGCGGATGATGTAGGGGGTGCCGCCGGTCAGGGTGACCGACGAAAGGCGCGAGCTGGTGCCCGTGCCGCAGCCGGTCACGTCGTCGGAGCAGGCGACCGCCGCGGCCTGGCCGTTGGCGTAGTTGGCCGAGCTCACCGGGCAGGTGTTGTTGTGGACCGACAGCACCGAGTCAAAATTACCGCCGGTGCAGAGGTCGATCAAGAATGTGGAGGTAGCCGACGGGGTGAAGTAGTAGTAGACATCGGCGCCGCTGCCGGAGCAGGCCGTACCGTCGTTGGTCCATGTGCCGTCGGCGATGGACTGGGTTGCGGTGCCGCCGCCGCCGGGGATCGTGAACGATCCGGCGTTGGCGCCGCAGGTGTTGTTGGCGACGGGGGTGGGCGGCAGAATGATGTTGAGGTCATAGCCGCCGAAGCCGACGAAGGGCGAGCCGGTGCCGGTGGCGTCGCTGGCACCCGCGATGCGGATGATGACAACCTGACCGAGGGTCAGCGTGCTGACAAGGGTCGCACCGCGGAGGCCGCAGCCTACAACGGGGGCGTTGGCGCTGGTCGCACACGCGCTGGCGATCTGATTGGTCACAACCGAAGAAACGGGGCAGGCGGTGTGCAGCGAGACGACGGCGTCGAAATCGCCGGTGCAAACGCTGAAGCGGTGGCTGCCGGCGACGGTGGACGTGAACGTGTAGTACACGTCGTTGAAGTCGACGGTGCCCGCGCAGGAGTTTGCGTTGAAGGCCGAGTCGGTGGCACCGACCAGCGTTCCGGGATTTGAGCCGGACGCAGCGGTGATCGGCGAGGCGCAGAGGTCGCCGGCGGGGGCGGTGCCGCTCTGCTGCGTGATGATGATCGAGAATCCGCCGCCGTTGGTCACGGCACCGAAGCTCGCAACGCGGAGGCGATAGGAGGTGCCGGCGGTGAGAGTCGGGGTGATCTCAGAACCGAGACCGCAAGCATCGTCGTTGCACTGAATATACGTCGCCGCACCGGTGCAAAGAGCCGTCGAAAGACTCACGCCCAGGACGGTGTCGCCCTGAGCGCTGCCGCAAAGGCTGATAGTGTACTTTGCGGTGTTCGCGGGGGTGAACTCAAACCACTGGTTCAGGTTGCCGGTGCCGCCGCAGCCCGTGGGGCCGTCGTTGGTGCTGCCGGTAAAGTTGCCGGTGGTCGTGCCGACGGTTACGGGCGAAAGGCCCGCATCCGTGCAAAGCTCGGCAGCGGACGCGGTCATGGCCAATCCGCTACAACACAGCGCAGCGGCCACTCCCATCACAGATCGAATCTTCATAAAACCTCTTCCTTCAAAGGGTTACGACGAACAACTCGTCTTGTATAACTGTTCCGGAACCGCTATGGGGACACCCCGTGCTAGCAGTTTCCGGCGCGCATCGCATGTATCTTTGCTCAGGTTGCGGCCTACCGCCACCAAAACCGTGGAATCTGCTGCGATATTTCGACATTCTCGGAACCGCGAGAATTTTCTCCCCGTGTTCAAGGGTCGTGCAATCGCTTGCGGAGGTGCGTTAGCGGACCTCATTCGGACGTGGGTTGTGCCAACTTCGATCATCTCGCGCGAGCAGCGCGTCCGCACCCTTCGGTCCCCACGAAGAGGGGGGATAATCTTCGATGGAGGAGCGCAGCTTGGAGCTTTCCAAGAAAGGTTGGCAGATTTTCCAAGACGACTCGACCTCATCCCGGTGTTTGTAAAGAGTTCGGTCGCCCTTGATCGCGTCGAGGATGAGGGGCGCATACGCCTCGACTTGCTCCCCGCCGAACGCTTTGACGTAATCGAGGTCGAGCTTGGCGGACTGGATCTTGACCTGCCCCCCACTGCCGGCGACCCCTCCGGGAACCTTGCCGTCAATGCGCAGAGAAATACCTTCGCTCGGCGCAATGTTGATGACAATGCGGTTTTGCGGTCGCTCTTCCCATTCGGGGTCCATAACGCGGAACATGCTGGTGGGTGGACGCTTGAAGGTCACGACCACTTCGGTGAGCTTGGAGGCCATCTTTTTGCCGGAGCGGAGATAAAACGGCACGCCCGCCCAGCGCCAGTTGTCGAACCCGACTTGGATGGCGGCGTAGGTCTCGGTCCTATTTGCAGGCTTGACGCCTTCCTCATCGACGTAGGCGGGCTCCTTTTTCGCGGGGTCTGCCGCATACCGGCCGAACGCACCGCGGGTGTGTGCATCTTCGGGCTTGAGGTGAACCGCCGAATCGAAGAGCTTGATTTTTTCCCGCATAACGGCCGCGGCGTCGAAGATGGCGGGCGGCTCGATCGCCACCAGTGCCAGCACCTGGAGCATGTGGGACTGGACCATGTCGCGGAGCGCACCGCCGGAGCCGGAGTCGTAGTAGTTGGCGGCCCGGCTTCCGACACCGACCGTCTCCGCGGCCGTCACCTGCACGTTGTCGACATGGTCGCGGTTCCAAAGCGGCTCGAAGATCGCGTTGGCAAAGCGCATCACGAGGATGTTCTGGACGAGCTCCTTGCCGAGGTAGTGGTCGATGCGGAAGATGGCGTCTTCCTCGAAGACCCTGCCGAGCGCCTGGTTGAGGGAGACGGTGCTGGGAACATCGATGCCGAAGGGCTTTTCGACGATGATCCGCTGCCAGCTGGAATCGTTCTTGTTGAGGCTGCACCAGCGGTTGCCCTCGCTGACCAGGCCGGCAGTGCCGATGGCGGCGATGATCGGCTCGTACAGATTGGGCGAGACACTGAGGTAAAACAGGATGTTGGGCGAGCCGTCGGGCTTCAGGATCGCGGCCGAGCGGGCAAGCTCGGTGATGCGGATGGAAAGCTTCTGCATCTGCTCGGGCTCGGCGGCATCGGCCGGATGATAGTGCAGAGACTTGGCGAACTCGGACCACTTGCGGGCATCGAAGTGCGGACAGAACTTCTGCGCGCTCGGCTGAAGCTTCTCGACGAAGCCGGCATCGGTCAACTCGGTGCGGGAAACGCCGACGATCTGCGTGCCACGGGGGAGCGATCCCTGGTGAAAGAGGTCGTAGAGCGACGGGATGAGCTTGCGGTGGGTGAGGTCGCCGGAGGCACCGAAGATCACCAGGACGCAAGGCTCGGGTATTGCTTGCATGGGCATGTCGGCATGGTAACGATGCTGACGGACCCGAGTCTCTCCACATGGACACGCGATACAGAATCCTCGATGCCGCCGCCAATCGCGCCCGCGAGGCGCTGCGCACCATGGAGGATGTCGCGAGGTTTCGCATCGGTGAACGCGAGCTGCACGCGGCCATCAAATCGCTTCGGCACGATCTTCGGTCGGCACTGGACGCTGTTCCGGGGGGACAATCTCAACTCGCGGCCAACCGCGATACTCCCGGCGATGTGGGAACGGCGGTCAAGGCGGAGCTGGAGGGTGCGCGGATGGGGCTGCGGGAGGTCGCCATCGCGGCGGGAAAGCGGGCCGGGGAGGGGATGCGCACACTCGAGGAAACCGCCAAATCGCTGGATGCGCCGGGGCTGTGGTCGAGGCTCGAATCGATCAGGTATCGCCTGTACGAACTCGAAAAGCGGTTGGTGCTGGCGTTGGGCATCGGGCGGGCACCGCAGTGGCGGCTGTGCGTGCTGCTGACCGAGTCGATCTGCCGGCGGCCCTGGCTGGAGGTGGCCGCGGCGGCCATTCGCGGTGGGGCGGATTGCCTGCAGCTGCGCGAGCCGGGCGAGTTGGACGGGCGAGTGTTGGCGAAAGCGCGGGCGCTGCGGCGACTCATCGACGAAACTCGCCCGATTCGCGCTGGGAGTTCGGTCAGACCCGCACTGATTATCAACAACCGTGTCGATGTCGCGCTTGCTGCGGGGGCCGACGGGGTTCATCTTGGGACCGACGACCTGCCAATTTCGGCGGCCAGACAACTCTGCGGCGACCGCCTGTTGATCGGGGCCTCGACCCACAACCTCGCCGAAGCCCGCGCCGCGATCGAAGCGGGCGCAGACTACTGCGGCGTCGGTTCGATGTTCGGCAGCACAACCAAGGCGCGCGAAATCAGCGGGCCGGGGTACATGCGAGAATACCTCGCGGAGTTTGGCCACGTCCCGCACCTGGCGATAGGAGGGATCACCCCTCAGGAAGCGGGATTGCTGCGGACGACGGGCTGCCGGGGCCTGGCGGTCTGCGGCTTCGTGTGCGCGACCGACGATTCGGAGCGGGCGACAACCGACTTGCTCGAGGCTTTGGCCGCGGCCTGATTCGGCCGAACCTTGTTCACATGTGCATCGGGTGAGGCGGGCAGCACGACGATGGTGGTCTTGGCGGCTCGCTTCAGCTTGCTCTGGCGCGGAGTGCGGCGTTCGGCGGCGCGAACGGCCTGGCCGCCGGCTCGATCAGTTTCGTAGATGGCGTCGTCGGGTCCGCTGCGGAAGCTGAACATGCCGTTGTCGGTGGCGGCACCGGTGTCGCCGGAGAGCATGGCGCGGCTCTCCAACGGTTCGAGGCGATGAGGCTGCATTTTGCTTGATCCTTCAGTCTTGGGAGAATCGGACAGAGAGAGTATGCGGAGAAATCGGAGATCGGCAACGTGCCATCTCGAAAATTGCGCGTGGGGCGGGCGACGAAGACGGGATGCCTGATCTGGGGGGTCGAGGGGGTTTTGGTGATGACCCGCTCAATCGCGTGCGGCCTGCTCTGGCCAGCGCGGTTGCGGTTCTTGCCCGGCTTCCGCCGCCGCTCCGCCCCGATAAACTCGGCCCATGGATGTCACCTTCAAGCAGGCCCGGCTGGCCAATGGATTGACCATCATTGCGGAGGTCGATGCCGCGGCCCATTCGGCGGCGATCGGCTATTTCGTCAAGACCGGTGCGCGCGATGAGGAAACGCCGGTGATGGGCGTGAGCCATTTTCTCGAGCACATGATGTTCAAGGGCACGCCGACTCGGACGGCGGAGCAGATCAACAAGGACTTCGACCGCATAGGTGCCCGCAACAATGCATACACAAGCCACGAGATGACGTGCTTCCACGCGACCGTGCTGCCCGAGAGCCTTCTGGGCAAGGGCGGGGCCAATGAGATCCTGGCGGACATGCTGCGACCGGCGCTGCGGCAGTTGGACTTCGACACCGAGAAGAACGTAATCCTCGAAGAGATCGCGATGTATGAGGACAATCCGTTCTGGGTGCTTTACGAACGTGCGATGCAGGAGCGCTATACGGCGAGCGCGGGCTTGCCCGTGCATCCGCTGGGCCATCGGGTTTTGGGAACCAAAGAGAGCATCACCAACCTGGCCAGCGGCCAGATGCGGGAGTACTTCGAGCGGCGGTACTCGCCCGACAACACCGTGGTGGCGCTGGCGGGCCGGCTGGATTTCGAAGGCGCGTGCGCCGAGATCGATGGCATGTGCGGCGGATGGGGACGGACGGGGGCGACGCGTACGCCCGGCGGGCCGAAGGCGGCCGACCGCGATTTCACCATGCGCGATGCCAAGATCAACCGAGCGTACATGCTCAGCACCTGGGATGCGCCCGGCGCGACCGACGAACGGCGCTACGCGGCGAGCCTGTTGGCACAGGTGCTGGGTGGGCCGGACAACAGCCGCTTTCACTGGGCCTTGATCGAGACCGGCCTTGCCGAGAACGCCGATGCGGCCTTCGAGCCGCGCGACGGGTGCGGCGACATGTTCGTGTTCGCGTCTTGCGATCCCGAGCGGGGCGGCGAGGTGTTCTCCATCATCGAGCGCGAGCTGAACGGACTGGCGGATTCTCTCCGCGAGGACGACTTGGAGAAGATCCGCTGCAAGGCCGCGACGGGCGTGACGGTGGCGGGGGAACGCTCGGGTGGTCGCATGCAGCGGCTGGGGCGGCAGTGGACGTACCAGGGAAGCTACACGACTCTGGAAGAAGAGTTGGAGCGGATCAACCGCGTGACGGTGGCGGATTTGCGAGGGGTGATCCGCGACTTCCCGATGCGGCCGCGGACGCTGGGGTGGTCGTTGCCGGGTGAAGTGGCCTGAGGGCAACCCCAGCGCTTATCCAGCCTTGGCGTTGGGGGCGTAAACGCACATGGTGTTGCGGCCGGCCCGCTTGGCGGCGAGCATGGCTTTCTCGGCGATGAGCGTGAACGAGCAGACATCGTCGAAACGATCGGCGAACTCGCTGTCGATGGCGGCGAGGCCAACGCTGGTGGTGACGGCGAGCTCGGGGGGCGAGCCTGCCTTGCCGGCGATGAGCTTGACGGGGGTCTTGGAGATCATCTGCCGGGCGGTCTCGGTGAGACGCACGGCGGTAAAGCGATCGGTCTTGGGGAGCACGACGCCAAAGGTGCGGTCGCCGTAGCGGCAGACGAGCGGGCGAGCACCCTGGTACGCCCGCGCGATCCGCCCGGCCAGCACGATGAGCACGGTGTCGCCCGCATCGGCACCGAAATCGGTTTCGATCTTCTCGATGCCATCGACCTCGAAGAGCGCGATAGAGAGCGGCGCTGCGCCGGCGCGGGCCTGCTCGAACGCGGCGACTATGGTGCGGTCGAACTTCATCCGGCTCGCGGCCCCGGTCAGTTCGTCCATCCCGTCGGGCTCGCTGGGATCTGCCTGACCGGCGAGGGGATCGCCGGTCTCGGGGATCTCCATCTCTGAGAGCTGCTTGCGTGCGAGGTCGAGAACGGTCTGCGCATTCGCGAGCTGGGAAGTATTGACACTGAGGAGCGACGCGGTCTCGCGGGTCTGGGTTCCGATAAGCTTCAGCACGTCGTCGGCCTGCACGTTGTTCAGCCCGAACCAGACCTCGGCGTTTTTGTAAAACTTACGGAGGTGCTCGGCGGGCGCGGCGCTCGTCAATATGTCGGCCGCGATGTTGCCCAAGCCGACGGCACGGCAGGTCTTGGTATGCTCCTGCGGCGCGGCCGTGGGACGCTCGTGATACTTCACGGGCATGACGAGCGAGTCGGGGAGCTTCCACCGGCGGACGAGCATCGCGCCGACATCGGGGTGGTGTGTCTGGATGTTGTTGAGCTCGAGCTGCACCACCGCGCGGTGATCGGTGCCGGCCTGCTGAATGATCGCCAGATAGTCGGCACCGAGTGCCTGGTGCAGCGCGATCATGCCGACATCCTGCAGCAGCCCGCCAAGAAAGCACTCCTCGGCATTGGGCATGCGGGCCTGTGCGGCGATGAGCTTGCCGGCGATGGCCGTGTAAAGGGCGCGGCGCCAGTGGTCGGAGAGGTCGAAGCTTTCGTCGGAGGCGTCCTTGATCGCTCCGACGAGCGTGAAGCCGAGGGCGAGCGTCTTGACGGCGCTCAGGCCGAGCATGACGATCGCCTGATTGATGCTCGAACACTTCTGGCGAAGGCCGAACAGGCTGGAGTTGACGGTGCGGAGAACCTTGGCCGCGAGCGCCTGGTCGTTCTGGATCGTCTCCGCCAGCGCCTTCATCGAGACGTTGTTGTTGTTGGTCAGCTCGATGACCTTCATGGCCACCGCGGGAAGCGTGGGAAGCTTCTTGCACGCCAGAACTTTTTCGAGCACTTCGGGGTTCATGGGTGAAGGAGATCGCGCCGACGGATTTCGCGGAACAGACGCGATATCCCTGCTGGAATCACCATCGACCAACACCGGCGGGCACTTGACCGCTCCCCCATTCAATCTTTGTTTGGTGGGGCGGGGGGGGGGGATCGAACCGGCGACCCGAAAAGCCGCATGCGTGTTGAATTCTGGCGTATCGGTGCC
>ENA-ORBV01009699-ORBV01009699.1-microbial-mat-metagenome-genome-assembly--contig:-NODE-9699-length-15683-cov-4.548379_pt1 | contig 15683 bp, 11 predicted proteins | sample MGYA00237777_ERZ505514 | MGnify/ENA primary metagenome ERZ505514 (study PRJEB26160, sample SAMN06269048) | microbial mat metagenome | isolation source: Oligotrophic lake microbial mat | place... | reverse complement strand
TCTACACCTCTCTATTCGTCGGCAGCGTCAGATGTGTATAAGAGACAGATGGCGGCCGAATCGGATCACATCCGTCTGGCCGGCACCAGCGTGTCGTTGAATGGCACGCCGCTCCCGATCCTCTATGCGTCGCCGGGACAACTCAACGTCCGGATGCCGGAGGCGTTGCCGGCGAACCCGCAGATCGTAGTGCGCGCCGGCGTGGCGAATAGCTTGCCTTTGCTGGCCCGCGAAGCAGCGGCCACGCCGGGCATCTTTACGGTTACTTTTGCCGGGGATCAGTTCACGCTATGGGCTACCGGTCTCGGCGCGCTCGACGAACGCCGCCGGACGCGACTACTACCGCGGGTGACTTACAACGGCATCGAAGTGGAGGTGCTTTACTCGGGCGAAGCCCCGGGCTTCCCCGGCCTCTACCAGGTGAATGCGCGGCGCGCCCCATCCCCGGCGGTGGCCACGCGGATTCGGCTGGAAATCGGCGGCGCGGCTACGGAAATCGTTAGGCCCTGAGCGGAGGGCGGCCCGGGCGCTAGATTCGACCTGGCGCTAGAGCCGTCGGTCACCGTCAGGATGGTCACGCATTCCAGAGCGGAAGTCTCCCAGCCCGTGCGTGACGATGACGTGCGGTAGCGTCAAGCCCGCCACCAGAATGATGCTGGCGGCGAAGAGCTGGTTCAAGTCTCTGGGATCGAAGCGCCAAAATAACGGGATGATCAACAGAATCGCCAGAGCCGAGATGGCGACAAAATCGCCCGGCAAATCCGCGAGGCGGTGGCCGAATAAATTGCGGCAGGCGAGCAGGTGCCGCCGTGAGTGGCGGCCGAGGAACCAGACCGCGAAACCACTCAAGGGCGGCAGCAGCACCCAGGCCACCATGCACACAAGACGTTCTACCGTCTCGCTGAGCTCACTCTCCCACGCTTCGAGCCACACCAGGAAGAGCGCCAGCACCAGGAAGCTCATCCCGCCCAAAAGCGCCGCGTCCGCATGCTTTGGGAAAACGTCGGGGCCCAGGAAGTAGCCGAGATATCCGGCGGCCAAGCGTCCGTGCAGTGCGATCGGCACCAGGATGGCGGAGATCGCGAATACGATGGCCGTTACGCGTTGGGAGCGTGGCATTTCGCCCTCGGCAAAGTGAAACACAGAGAGGGCCAAGAAGGCGGCCAGACCCACTGCGGGCAACAAGAGGCACAACGCGCTCATGGCCAGGCCAATCGCCAGATAGACACCGGCAATCGCCAGCGAAGAGTCGCTATGGGCCGCCCACTTGGTTCGCGCGAAGCGAAGGTCGAACGCGCCGTGCGGAATGCCCGCAAGCACGATCAGGGCGAGGGCCAACGGCTCTCCTACCTCTGCGCCGTAAAGATGGGCCAGGCCGAGGGCGGCGAACAACCCGCCACAAAGGACCATGCCCTGGCGATCGTTCATCGGCCACCCAAGACGAGCGCCCGGATCATCGCGAGCTTGGGGACGTTCACCATCACCCGCAACGCCTCCCAGAGAGACACCGTTCCGGATAGAAATCGTACCAATTCCTTTTCCGGCGAAGCGCTGAGCAAGCCTTGCATCAGCGAGGCGCCCCGCAGGGGAGCGCGCGCCAAAGCCTGGAGGAACAACGTGTCGCTCAGCCGCAGCCAAGCCGGAAAGGGCGGTTCCCGCTCGGCTACCGTTTCGGTACCCGCTTGCGCGGCCTCGGCGATCCGTTGGGCCAGGTCCACCGCTTGGCGTTGGATGGATTGAAACGCGTAACCGGTGCTCGCCCGGATGACGCCCGCATTGGATCCGATCCGCAGTGGCCCAGTATTCACGGGAATGGATTTGAGCCCCAGCGGGATGGCGCCATACTCGGTTTCTTCTTCGGCAAAGCGATGCACCCCGCGGGCCGCCAGCCAACGGCGGCATTCGGCCAAGTGCCATTCGCGCGGCAGGGCATGCTTGCTGAACGCGGTGTGTTCCACAAGTGCGGTGTAAGGTGACGTCGGCAAAAGGTAAGCAAAGCGCACCGGGCTCTCGTCGGCGCTTTCCTGCAATTCCATCAGCAGCGCCTCGGCCGGGTCAAAAATAGGCTCGCTTGACCGCACCCAGATGCCGGCAAACGATTGCCAAAGAACTGCTTGGCGATCCTGCGGACGGAAAGCGGCGTCCACCACGTAGTCGAAGTTCCAAGCCGCAGTCGGCGTCCGCACGGCGTGGGCGGAGATCTCCAACTCGCCGCAATCCCAGTGGAAGCGCGTACCCCGGGACTCAAGTTCGTCCAGCATCGCGGCGAAGAAGTCATCCCCGCGCGTCAATGAATAGGGCGCATGGCGGCAGTCGATGCTTCGCGCGAATCCCTGGCCGGCAAATCCCACCCGGTTCCACCGAAACGACGGCGGCACCGGATAGATCGCCTCCGCATCGCCGAAGAAACAGAAAGTGCGTTGGGGGTGAGGAAGGCGCGGACGCTGATCGAACATCGTAACCGCAGCCCCTGGAAGGCAATGCACCAGGGCATGGGCGAGGCTGAGGCCCGCGGCGCCCGCGCCCCGAATGGCGATGGATGGTGACAGCATTAACTTCGTTTCCCGAGGCTGGTGGGGAAAGCCACCGGGCTTTCCCCACCGACCGAGGAGCGCTAGTGGGTCGCGGTGGAGAGTTCGGACTTCTGCACAGCGATTACCCAGATGTAGATGCCGAAAGCGGCCTTCGACAGAATGTCAGCGATCGTGTAGCCGACCTGAACATAGGTGGTGGCCGTTCCGCCGCTGACGCCCAGCATGGGCAAGACGAACACGATGGGGTAGAAGCTCCACGTGATCAGGATGATCCATCGGGCGGCGCTCACCAAACCACGGGCGGCCGGCGGTTGCTGGTCAATCGACTTCGAAAGCCCAACCAGCAACTGGAACACGATGATCAGGAAGGGCACCATCGAAAGAGCCCACCAAGTCCAGCGGGTACCCGGGTCGGCCGAGATTTCACCGGGGGAGCCGAGCCACACCACCAACGCCGCCAAGCCGGAAAGCAGCATACCCTTTTGAGCGGTCTCCTGGGCGGAGAGACGCATGACGAGGATCAATTCGAGCAAGAGGAGCGGCACGGTGAGAAGCCAATCCACATAGCGATAGGCGTCGTTGAACACGACGCCGGTGGCCTTCACCACGCCGTTCGTCACGACGTAGGCGGATTGCCAGCTCTCATAGATGCGGAAATAGTGGTAGAAGGCGATCAGCGTGACGATGCCGCTGATCGTAACGGCGGTTTTGTACTGGTGCGACACCTGTGAGCGGCCCAGAAACAAGAAAACGGTGGCGGCGCCCATCACGGCGAGCGTGAACGAGAAGGCGTTAAAGACGAGACTAAATTGTCCGGCGGTCATTGGATCCATAGCAGAAACCTTTCAGCGTAATGTGGTTTTGGATATTCCAAGGAGCGCGCTGGAAGTGAGGTGAGTGGCTGCTGCTTCGTCGGAATGAGTCTCTGAGGACGAACTTCCCCAACGCGAACATAGCGCATGCATCTTTCTTCCAAGCGTTCCCCTCGGCTAATTCTTCGCTGGAGTTGTGGAATAGGGAGTGCAGGGCCTCTCCCTTCCAGCATTGAAGTTCGCGGTGATCACCCCGCTCCCGTTCTGACGGGTGCGAGTCTGGTTTCCAGTCGAAACCAAACAAGTATATGCGACGCGCCCGCCAAGGATGCTAATTAGTTTGAAATTGTTTCGTTACCTTAATCCGTACCTGCGCGTCACGATGCGCGATACGGGGCAACCTGCTTCATCTTCGGTCATCGCCGCGCATCCTGCCCTCGCCACGGCCTTCGACTATCTGGACCGAGTCGGAACCGGTTGGCAGTGTGAGGCATCGCAGAACGCAGCTCCCCCGCCGGAATCAATAGCGTCCCCGATGGCTCCGTGTGCTGCCCTCAGGGCCAGCGCTATGCTTTTCCGCGTAACGCCATGGATCGCATGGCCCTTCTCCAGGCGCCGCCGGCTTCCGGAGCCGACCCGCTCTGATCGGCTTTTCGCCGTGTAATGCAGATTCATTTATGATATAACGGCTGTCATGAAAACCCTCGTTTGGTTGTTCCTGGGCTGCTTCGGTGCTTCGCTCAGCTTCGGACAAGTGGAACGCGCTTCCCTGGTGGGCACCTTGACCGACAATTCCGGGGCCGCGATGGCTGGCGTGGAAGTGACGGTGACCAACACCGCTACCAACGCCAGCCAACGGCTGCTTACCGACGACGCGGGCGCTTACTCCGCCGTGAATCTGATTCCCGGCAGCTACAGTATACAAGCCAGCAAGTCCGGCTTCCGGAATATCATCTTTAAGGACTTCGTTCTCCAAGTGAGCCAAGCCGCGCGGCTCGACCTGAAGATGGAACTGGGTGACGTCACCCAGGTGGTGGAGGTGACCGGCGCGGCGCCGCTGCTGCAAACCGAGAATGCGAGCGTGGGGCAGGTGATCTCGAAGGAGGCCGTGCAGTCGTTGCCCCTCAACGGCCGGAACTTCGTGCAACTGGCAATCCTGGCGCCCGGTGTCACCGGTCTCGACTATGCGCAACCCAACACCATCAACTCCGGCCGCCGTCCCGATGAACTGCGGCCGGGCGGCACGGCGATCGCGGCCAACGGCGCGCGCAGCACGTCAAACCAGGTACTGGTGGATGGCATTGACAACACCGAGATGATCTCGCAAACCTTCATCGTGCGTCCGGCGGTGGAAGGCATTCAGGAATTCAAGGTGCTTACCAACAACGCCGGCGCCGAGTACGGCCGTTCGGCGGGCGCGGTGGTGGTGATTACGTCGAAGTCCGGGTCGAACCAGTTTCATGGTTCTTTGTTCGAGTTTCTCCGCAACGAGCGCCTCGATGCGCGCAATTTCTTCGCGCGGACCGATGCCGTAAAGCCGCCTTTTCGGCTGAACCAGTATGGCGCGGCCCTGGGCGGTCCGGTGATTCGCAACCGCACCTTCTTCTTCGCCAACTACGAGGGCTATCGCGAAGTCTTCGGCGACAGCCAACTCCTCACCGTGCCGACCCCGGCCATGAAAGGCGGTGACTTCCGCGGCGTGGTGCCCAATGGCATCTTCGATCCGCTCACCACCACCGCGAACCCCGCTGGTGGCGCGGCCATTCGCCAGCGCTTCCCCAACGATACGATTCCGGCCAGCCGCTTCGATTCCGTCGGCGCCGGGCTCGCCCGCCTCTGGCCGGACCCGCAGCGGCCCGTGCTCGTCAATAACTTTGTCGCTAACCCCGTCAAGCGGTCGAGTCTGCATCGCGCCGACGGCCGCGTCGACCATCAGTTCTCCGCCAGTAACTCGGGGTTCTTCCGCTACTCGATTGACAAGAGTTTAATCACGATGCCCGACACCTTCGATCGCGTCATCGGCGGCAACGAAGCCAGCTTCGCGGGCGACAACACCGTTACGGGCCGCAACCTGGTGGGCGCCTTCACCCGTGTGTTCTCGCCCAGCACCGTGGGCGACTTCCGCTACGGCTACACGCAGTTCAACATGTCGTTGATCCCCACCCAGTTGAGCAATCCCATCTGGTCGCGGATTCCCGGCCGCCAAACCGGTGACCCGTTTCAGCCTTCGGCCCCCATCGTGGGCACCGCCGGTTACGCCGGCCTCGGCAACGCCCGCTCCACGCCGCTGATTCGCAATCAGAAGATGCACGAGTTCATCGTCAACTTTTCCACCCTGAAGGGCGCGCACAATCTGAAGTACGGCGTTGACCTGCGCTTCCGCACCACCGGCGAAACCGCGTCGCCTCCCGGAGAGAGCGCCTTCGGCCGTTGGAACTTCGACCCCGCCTATTCGCGCAATCCCGCTTCGCCCGGCGGCACCGGCGACACCATCGCCACCATGCTGCTTGGCTTCCCGGTGGCCCTGCGCCGAGATGTCTTCCTGCCGGGCACCGCCACGCTAAACACCAACGAGCTCAACTTCTACTTCCGTGACGAATGGCGCGTCACCTCCCGCTTGACGCTCAACCTGGGCTTGCATTATGAGGTGAACACGCCATTCGTCGAAAAGAAGAATCAGTGGGTGAATTTCAACCCTGCCACGGCCACCCAGTTGATCGCCGGGGTCGGCGGGGTGTCGAACACGGGCAATATCAACACCGATTGGAAAGCCTGGGGACCCCGCGTCAGCTTTGCCTACCAGATCAACAAGCGCACGGTCTTCCGCGGCGGCTACGGACTCTTCTACGAGCCGCAAGGCAACTTCAACACCAGCATCCGCCAGTTCCGCCAGCCGCCGTTCGGCTTCGTGGTGAACATTCCCTTCAGCGGCAACGACGTGCCCGTCACGCGGGCCTCAGACGGCTTCCCCGTGGTGACGCAAGTGCCCGACCTTACGCGCGGCCCGGCGTTGTACGCCTTGCGCGCCGTTACCCCCAACTACCGCAATGGACAGATCCAGCAGTTTAACGTGAGCGCCCAGCGGGAACTCGGGAAAGACATGGTGATGACGCTCGGTTTCGTCGGCTCCACCGGCGCGCTGCTGAGTTGGGCGCGCAATATCAATCAGCCCGACCCCGGCCCCGGCGCGATTGACCCGCGGCGGCCTTTCGCCCGCCAGCTTCCCGCCGTCACCGGCATCGCCTATCTCGAAAGCTCAGCCAATTCGGCCTATACTTCGTTGCAGCTCTCCTTCGAGAAGCGCTTCTCGAAGGGGCTCTATGTGCTCAGCAATTGGACTTGGTCGCATGGCCTCGACAATGTGGGCGGCGACGGTGGCGCCAATGGCCCCCTACCGCAGGATCCGCGCAACCGCCGCGCCGATTGGGCCAGTTCAAACTCCGACATGCGCCACCGCGTGAACTTCGCCGCCTCCTATCAGTTGCCATTTGGCCAGAGCTTGCGCGGACCGGTACGGCACGTGGCCACCGGCTGGGAGATTGGCGCGCTCACCGTGCTCCAGTCCGGCTTGCCCTTCACCATCACCGTGCCGGGCTCGCCTTCGAACACGGGCTCCGGTTCCCGCGCCAACCCCGTCCCCGGTATCGACCCGATACCCGCCAACCGCACCATCAACAACTGGTACAACCCGGCCGCCTTCGCCGTCGGGCCCGCCTTCACCTGGGGTACACTCGGGCGCAACACCCTCCGCGGCCCGGGCATTTTCAACCTCGACTTGTCGGCAGCGAAGAAGTTCACCATCCGCGAAGGGAAGCGCCTGGAATTCCGCGCCGAGTTCTTCAACTCCCTTAACCATCCGCAATTCGGCCTGCCCGGTGGCACTGTGGGCGTAGGCGGCGCGGGGACGATCACCGGGACGCAGCGGGCGAACCGGCAAATCCAGATGGCCTTGCGCTTCGCGTTTTAGCGCCGCCCGGGAGCCGTGGATCACTCCCCGAATCCACCGGGTCGCCACACAACCTACCAGCCAGTAATGGTGTGCCGCAGGATCATCAGCGAGCAATCGATGTTGGATCGCCCGTTCAGGGAGCTTGCATCGTGATTGAGTACCGCAGGAAAGCGGTACATGAAGGGATGGTATGCGCGATAGGCCCAGTGGACGGGGCGGTGGGAGACGTGCCTGAGGCGGTTCCCGGCGAGTGGTTCGTGCTGTTCCCAGGTCTGGAGGCTCGTCTGCTGGCGCGCGAGAGTAACCATGCTGTCTTTCGGCTCACGCTGGCCGCCAAAGTTGGGGAAGGTTGGGCGGTCGGGGACGCAGTGCAAGTTACAGTCAAATGGTCGCGTCCTGGCTCCAGGTTTTTCTCAGAGCACCGGCGAGGTTGAGTAGGCCGGGCGTTTCCTGAAGTCCTAAATTGGGCGCCCAGTGCCTTCCACTATTTTTTGATAGGCACCCATCTTGAGGTCGGCGAATCGCTCCACCCGCCGGCTCGGCGGCGGCCATCGTACTTCCACCCACTCCAGCTTCCCTGGCCCCAACCCCAGCACCTCGCGCGGATCATGGCTCGATAGATAACTACCGCCGTTGTTCTTGAGCCGGGCATACTTCCTGCCGTCCACCTGCCACGTAATTCGCGCGCCCACCGCGTCCCGATTGCAGGTCTTACCCACTAAGTGCAAGCCCACCCAATGATTGTTCACGCCGGCATTATTCCTGAGTAACAAGGGCGCCTCGCCATTGTTCCCCACCAACACATCGATGCGGCCGTCGTTATTGTAGTCGCCCACGGCCAAGCCCCGCGAGGGAAATGCCTTCTGGAAAACAGGGCCCGCTTCAGCGCTAATGTTTTTCAATATCCCGTTTGTATTCTTGAATAATAAGAGCGGCTCTTTATATTTTACCTGCTGGGAGTACTGTTCGATCATGTCGTCCGGATGCCCATTCGATAGGATCGCGTCCACCATGCCATCATTGTCATAGTCAAAGAACTTGAGCCCCCAGCCGGAAAGCAACCGCGTGGACTGGGCCACGGAATGTTTATGGGCCGTATCCGTAAAATTCTCGTTCTTATTGTTCTGGTAGAGCGAAAACATCTCCTGGTCCACATTGGCGACAAACAAATCCTGCCAGCCGTCGCCGTTAATGTCGAACGCATCTACCCCCATGCCGGACCTCGGCTGCCCACTCCCACTAAAAGCGACTTCCGCCGCCAATCCGGTCTCCTCCCACTGCCCCTTACCGCGGTTCATAAAGAGGAAATTCTGTACCGTATCGTTGGCCACGAAGAGGTCCATCAGGCCATCGTTATTCACATCCGTCGCCACCACGCCCAGCGCCTTGCCCAGGCTGCTGGCAATGTCCGTACCGGCACTGGCTAACTTAAAGGTCCCATCGCCATTATTGTGAAACAACATACTACTGGTCGGCTTGAATACCCGCGGAACGCAATAGTATTTACGCCCGACACTGTTATCGCCGCACGCAAACCGGTCTTTCTCGCTGTAATTGACAAAGCTACAGAGAAATAAGTCGAGCTTGCCATCGTTGTCATAGTCAAACCAAACGGCCGACGTCGTCCAACCCTGCGCGAGCGCGGGGATATTGAATCCCGCTTTGGCCGTGACGTCGGTAAAAGTGCCATTGCCATTGTTCTTCAGCAGAGTCGGCGGACCATAGGCGGTGATGAAGATGTCCGGGAAACCGTCGTTGTCGAAGTCGCCCACCGCCACTCCTTGGCCAAAGGCATTCGACAACGGAATGCCGGCCTCCTTGGTAACGTCGGTAAACGTACCGTCGCGGTTGTTCTTGTACAAAGCGTGCGACAAAGGCGACTTCGGCTTGTAGAAATTCGAGGGGCCGCTATTCACGAGGAAGATATCCATCCAGCCATCGCCATCGTAGTCGAGAAACGCGCACCCCGGGTGCAGCGTCTCGGGCAAGTACCGTGGGGCGGACATGGCGTTGGTGTGCACCCATTGAATGCCGCTCACCGTGGCGGGAATCTCCTCGAACAAGGGTGCGGGCGCGGCCTTCACCGTGGCTGCGGCTCCGCACAAGATCAGGGCTTGGCGTCGGGTCATTTTGTAACTTATTCCAGAGTAACGAAAAAGTTTCCTTAACGGGCTTCCACTATGCGACAGCAGCCCAATCTTCGGTCACTAAACACTGTTTTGGGCCACATTCACAAATGGCTTCGCAATGCCAGACCGTTACCGACCTCCATCGCGTTTACGACCGCTATCACCGTTGATCTCTCGCATCGTCGGCCGCAAGCCAGTCGCGATGGAGGCGGGCTTTGGCTTCGTTCTTGAGCCGGATGTAGGTAATGGCGAGGAAGTGGTGGGCGGCGCGCTGATCGAGGCGGCTGCCCTTGCGATGGAGCAGAGCCTGCTCGGCGAGGAGGGCGGCTTCAGAATAGCGTTTCGCTTGTGCCGCGGCGCGGGCTTTGCTAAGGAGCGCGGGGGAGTAGTGGGGATCGTGATGCAGGATCTCATTGACGATGGGTATGGCCTGGGTCTCGCGCTTCTCACGTTCGAGGAAGCGCACGTATTCGTATGCGGAAGCGCTAAGGAAGACAGGCAGGCGGCGATTGGCGGCGAGCGCGCGTTCGAAGCAGCGTTCGGCTTCGGGCAGTTGGACAAGGCCGTCGTAGGCGGCGGCGAGCAGCGAGTAGTTTTGCATGGTGGCGGCGGGATGGTCTGGAGCGAGTGATTGCGCTTGCTCGAGGGCCTTCACCGCGGTCACCATGCGATTATTTGCCACGGCCCAGCGGCCGAGAAAGTGCCAGGCTTCGGGATCGGCGGGCGTAGTTTCAGTAGCGCGCTGAAGCAGCACTCCTATTTCGGGATCCTTGATGTTGGCGGCCATGCGGCGCTTGGCGTCTTCGAGATCCGGAGACGCGGCCAACGCCGCGGCGGCGAGCAGGCTAAAAGAGAATGCGAGCCGACATCTGGATCGTGCGGGCCGGTAATCCCGGCGAGGTAATGAGGCCGAAGTCGAGGGTGCCGATTTGAGTATTGTAGGGTCCATAGCCACGCATGTTTAAGATGTTGTTTCCTTCCATTCTGAACTGTAAATAGCGGCGGCCGTCGGAATTCAGCTTGAAAGACTTCATCAGGGACATGTCGTACTGCGCTACTCCAGGGTCGCGCAAGTTGGGGAAGATGGGTGGCAGCGTGCCATAGGTGAAGATCTGCGCGTCGGCGACGTTGTCGAAGCGGCGCAGGGTGCTGGGGGTGCGGCCGTCGAGCGGACCGAGGAAGGTCTGGCTGAAGCCGGTGAAGGCCGGGTTCTCAACTCCTGGCCGCGTGGTAGCGAAATTACCGTAAGTCCATTCGGCGCGAATGTTGTTGTTGATATTGGGCGTACGCGCGTTGATGATGATGGGCCGCCCGGAGCGATAGCTGCCGGTGCCCGCCAGTTCCCAGCCACCGGCCGCAAAGTCGAGTATGCGGCGGCCGAAATTATCTGAATTAGCCAGCCAGCGCTTACCCTTGCCGACGGGTAGCTGATAGCTGTAGCCGAAGCGCAGCACATGGGTCTCGTCCAGCGGGCTGATGCCATAAACCGCCGTGGTGTTATCCACCGTCTGCGGGCGCTTCGAGCCCAGGCTGCCCGACACGACGCCAGCGCCGGCGTCGATGTTGGGACCGCCAACATCGTCGAGAAGTTTGCTGTAGGTGTAGTTAAACAGGAAGAAGAGGTCGCCGGTCATGCGCTTCTCGACGCGGAAGTTGCCGCCGTGATAATTCGAGCGGCCAATGTTGGCACCTTGGACGGCGATCGTACCAAAGTACGGATAGGGATACTGGAGGATCGAAACATTCTGGCGGACGCCCACCACGTTGCTCTCGAGGGTCTGGCCGGCGGTGGGCGAGGCGACGAGGGTGGTGTAGTTGCGGGCGTTCTGTCCGGCGGGGCCGCCGGTGAAGAGGTCGCGCGGAAAGCGGCCGATGATGTCGGGGCCCAGCAATCCGCGGCCGAGGTTGGCGTTGTAGGTGCCTTCGATGAGCAAGGATTTCGTCAGTTGGCGCTGGATACCGAGGCTCCAGGTGTATTCACGCGGCATGCGGATGTTGCGATTGGTGGCGCTCACGCCGACGGCGGCCGTGGCTTGCAGGTTCGCCACCGGATTCGTACGTTCGTAACGTGTGAATTGGCCAGGCAGGTAAGGGTTGGTGAAGTTCGAGATCATCGTCACCAGATTGTCGTTGCTGGCATGCCAACCAGCATCGACCCCGTCAGAAAGCCGGACGCCACCGCCACCGGTGGAGAAGGCGCCAGCGGCACCGGAAGTGGAGATGGTCATCATGCCAAACGAGGCGCGGAGCACGGTCTTGTCATTCCATTGATAGGCCATGCCGAAACGCGGCGCGAAGTTGCGCCAATTGTAAGGCCCCGAAAGCCGCGAGCGATACTCCGGCGTATTGGCGATGCGGACGGCACCGTTGGGGAAACCATTGCGCACCCAATCCGGCGTGCGGATAGCCGCCGGGTCGAGGTTGGCGGCGCGGAGGGATGCTTCATAGTTGTAGCCCGGGTTGATGCGGAAGGGCGCGGGAGCATCCTGATCCCAGAGGTACAGCCGGTCAAAGCGTTCAGTAACGGGGCTTTCCATATCCCAGCGCAAACCAAGGTTGAGCGTCAGCTTCCGCGAGACCCGATAGTCGTCCTGCACGAAGCCGGCGTAATAGTTGAAGTTATTGGCGCGGCTCTGGAAGCCATTGCCGTTTGCCTGATTGTTGACACCGATGAGAAAGGCGCCCATGGCATGGGCGTTCGAGATATCGGAGTTGAAACCGAATTCGCGCCCGGCGATCTCTGCTACCGGACCCGCCTGGAAGCTGAACACGCCGCCGCCGGCCTGCCAGACATTGTCATAGAAACGCCGCGTCTCGGCACCGATCTTGAGCGTGTGCTTCCCGGCAATTTTAGTGAGAATGCCGGAGAGCTGGTAGGTGGTGGAGTTGCGGACGGTAAGGTTCTGGCTGTTGGTGAAAGGTGAGATTGCACCAAGGCGGATGACGGGCGTGTTGTTGTTGCCGAAGATCTCGCGTGTAATGGGGTCGAAGGGGATGGTGCCGCTGTTGAAGTCAGCGGGAAGAAGGTTGCCGTTTGAAACGGGATTGTGATTTCCACCCGCGCGTACGTTCAGGAACATCGTGGGCGCCAAGGTGGCGTCATAGTTGATGGTGAGTCCGAAGGCCGGATTCACGCGAGTCTCGGGCACCGTCGAGCCAGGACCCCCCACGCGCGTGGATGAGCTAAGGCTCTGCTGGCGTTGGAAGCGGCTGAAGATGCGATGGCGGTCGCTGAACTGGTGGTCGACGCGGATGGCGAACATGTCCTGGTTGAGGAGAGAGCTCTGCGCGGCGACGAAATTGTTTACAAAGCTGGTGCCGGCCTGAGGGGCGCGATTGGGCAGGGGAACAAAGTTGAGCACCGCGCGGCTCACAGGATGAATGCGGCTGGCGGGAATGCGTATTCCTCCCTCACCAAGCAGAGTCGTGCGAAAGGTGGTATTCGAGGCGGCGTCAAAGCGCGTGGAACCCAACTGGTCATACATGATGGGCCGGATACCGCTGAACACGGTCTGGGAGAAATCTCCGGCGCGTTCGAGTTCCGTGGGGACGGAAAGGGTCTGCAGCGCACCGGCTTGGCGGCGGCGTTGACCTTCGTAGTTGGCCATGAAGAAGGTGCGATTTTTGCCGTCGTAGATTTTGGGGATCGAGATGGGTCCGCCAAACCAGCCGCCAAAGATGTTCTGGTTGAACTGGACGCGGCGTCCGCCGAGGGCATTCTGGCGCCAGGGGTTGGCCTGAAACACGGTGTTCTGGTTGTAGTTAAAAACTTCGCCGTGGAATTCATTGCCCCCGCCGCGGGTGACGAGTTCGACGAGTCCGCCGGAGAGGCGTCCGTATTCGGCGGAGATGCCATTGGTGATGACTTTAAATTCGGCGATTGCCTCCATGCTGGGCGTCGCCTGGACGACATTGCGGCCAAGCCCGGTTCCAGCGGAGATACCGTCGATCAAATACTCGAGCCCGACGGTGCGTCCGCCGTTAATCCGCGTGTCGCTACCGGGCCCAGATCGGGAGCCGCCGCCTTGGATGTTGCCCGCGAGCGTCAGCAGCCGGAGGGGGTCGCGCTGGAGTTGCGGCAGGTTCCGAATGAGGGTGCGGTTGATGACCTCACCTTGTTGCGCATCCTGGGTGCGAAGCAGCGGTGCCTCGCCTTCCACCACGATGGTCTCACTGAGTTGGCCCACCTTCATGGGGAGGTCAAGCGTAACGCGGTCCGAAACGCGGACCAGAATTCCCTTCAGCTCAAGGGTTTGAAAGCCGGTGGCTTCGGTCCGGATATCATAGGTGCCGGGGACTAGCTGGAGCAAGGTGTAGGCACCATTCGATTGAGCCCGCGCTTCCACACGAAGGCCAGTCTCCTTGTTGGTGGCCCTGATCGTCGCCCCCGCAATGGCCGCATTCTGAGGGTCGAGTACCGTGCCAGCGATCGAGCCGACGTTACCTTGACCGGAGACTATGGCCAACGAAGCCAACAAGCAGCTGCTGAGACGCAAGAAATTCATGAATTACTCCTGTCCTCGTATCCTACTACACGATGATGCTTGTGATTAAGAAAATTTCACGGTAAATTCACAGGAGAAATGCGATGCCCCGCAAACCCAGATTCTCATCGCCTGGATGCCCCCTCCACCTGACCCAACGCGGCAACTATCGCCAGTCGGTCTTCTTCAGCGACGAGGTCCGCACCGGGTTCCTCGCCCTCCTGGACCATCATGCCGACCGCCGCCCAGTCCTCGTCCACGGCTACGCCCTCATGTAGAACCACATTCAACTGGGTCGTCACCGGCCAAGTGGAGGACGGCGTCAGCCGGTTCATGCAGCATCTCACGGGCCAGTATGCCCAATATCTTCACGGTCGGCTCACTATCGAAGACTCGGTCTGATATAACTATGAAGACATGAAAGACAAAGTTGCTCTGATCACTGGCGCAAGCAGTGGGATTGGACGGGCAGTGGCCGAGTTATTTTCGGCCAAGGGCGCAAGGGTAATGCTCGCGGCCCGGCGCAAGGATGAGTTGATGCAACTCGCGAGTGAGATCGAGGCTCAGGGAGGGAGAGCAAGTTTCATCGTGACTGATGTCGCCGTGGCATCCGACGTGGAACGGATGGTGGCCCACACCATGGATACGTTTGGCCAGCTTGACTTTGCGGTGAACAACGCAGGAGTGGAAGGCCGGCTCGCTGGAATTGCCGAGATGGCTGAAGAGGCGTGGGACCAAGTTCTCGATACGAACCTGAAAGGCACCTTTCTGTGTCTGAAATATGAGGCTCAAGCGATGCTGAAGGGCGGCAGGACCGGAGCAATTGTGAACGTCGGCTCTGTTAATTCGTTTCTAGGATTCGCGGGAGGGGCTGCTTATTGCGCTTCCAAGCACGGCCAGATCGGTCTCACAACGAGCGCGTCGGCTGAACTCGCGCCTCAAGGGATTCGGGTGAACCTCGTCTGTCCGGGAGTTATCAAGACGCCGATGCATGAGCGCATTCGCGAGGTCATTGGCGATGCGATTTTCGACGAGGTGATCCTGCCGCGTGTTCATACCAGGCGAGCAGGTACAGCTCAGGAAATTGCCAAGTCCATCGTTTTTCTTTGTTCCGACGATGCCAGTTACATCACCGGAACAACTTTGACGCCGGACGGCGGATTAACCCTGACGGTCTGACACCAACATAGAATCGGCACTGCGGTTTTGCGTTGAGGCACCGCGTCAAAGCTTCACGTAGATTCACAGAAGAAATGCCCATTCGAGCGCCGGCGCCCACAATCAGGGGACATAGAATCGGTGTCATAGCTATGATCCGCTTTTCGCTGAGCAATAGCCAAAGCCCACTTAAGCATCTAAATCGAAACGAGATCGGACGCGGGTAGCGCTACCTACTCACCGTCCCCCCTACCCATTTTTTTCGTTCGCAAAGGATTTTTCCAGAAAATGCGGCTCGCGTACGGTTTTGTGTAGAACGAATTCGGGAAGAGGCTGATGTCACGGAACGTGTTGGAAAATCGTACCCACCCCGGCGCACACCGGGAAGGCTCCTATTTCCCCTACCGTGACCCGTCGGTCCGAAATTGTGGCTCGTCGTCCTCAAGCCGGTCGAGGGCGACCACCGAGTGGGTGAAATCGTTTCCGGGAAGATGCCGATCTAGAGTCGAGCGCGAGCATAAGTCATAAGCTTCATTGAGCTCGCGCGGGCGCTTAGCTGGTAGATTTTCTAGCGGAAACGCAGCGGCAGGGGGACTTCGAGATAGCGGTGTGAGACG
>ENA-ORBV01009698-ORBV01009698.1-microbial-mat-metagenome-genome-assembly--contig:-NODE-9698-length-15685-cov-6.607637_pt1 | contig 15685 bp, 16 predicted proteins | sample MGYA00237777_ERZ505514 | MGnify/ENA primary metagenome ERZ505514 (study PRJEB26160, sample SAMN06269048) | microbial mat metagenome | isolation source: Oligotrophic lake microbial mat | place... | reverse complement strand
GGCGCCGCCAGCACGGCGACCAGCGCCACCACGTACAGCGTGATGCGCGAGCCGTGGATGATGCGCGACAGGATGTCGCGGCCCTGGTCGTCGGTGCCGAACCAGTGGGCTGCGGATGGCGGCAGCAACCGGGTGGTACGCAGGTCGCCAATATAAGGTGAATAAGGTGCCAGCTGGTCGGCGAATATTGCCACCAGCACCAGCAGCACCACAATGGTCAGGCCGAGCATTGCCAGCCGGTTGCGCGCGAATGTGCGCCAGGCGCCGTAGGCACGGCCGAGCGAGGCCTGGCGGCGCGAGTGCGGGCGCTCGGACATCAGCCAGTCGTGCAGGCTCTCTTTGCGGGCAGATGCGTCGGTGCTGTTCATCGAGTCCGGGTGCGCGGGTCAAGCAACTTGTAGAGCAGGTCCGACAGCAGGTTCAGGCCGATGAAGATCGAGCCCACGACGATGGTGCCGCCGAGCACCGCATTCATGTCGGCATTCTGCAGCGAATTGGTGATGTACAGGCCCAGGCCGGGCCAGGCGAACACGGTCTCGGTGAGTGCCGAGCCCTCCAGCAGCCCGGCGTACGACAGGGCGACGACGGTCACCAGCGGCACCATCGCGTTGCGCAGCGCATGGCGCCAGATGATGCGGGTCTCCGACAGGCCTTTGGCGCGCGCGGCGATCACATACTCTTGCGCCAGTTCGCTTAGCATGAACGAACGTGTCATGCGGCTGATGTAGGCGAGCGAAAAATAACCGAGCAGACTGGCGGGCAGGATCAGGTGCGACAACACATTGCGAAACGCATCCCACTGGCCCTGGCGCGCGGTATCGAGCAGCAGGAAGCCGGTCTCCAGCGTGACCGAATACTCGTAGGCCACGTCGATGCGACCCGGTCCTGCGACCCAGTCGAGCTTGGCGTAGAACAACACCAGGCCCATCAGGCCGAGCCAGAAGATCGGCACCGAATATCCGATCAGCCCCATGACGCGCACGATCTGGTCGACCATGCCGCCACGCCGCACCGCCGCCCATACACCCAGCGGAATGCCGAGGCCGGCGCCAATGATGATGCCCAGCGTAGCGAGCTCGATGGTGGCCGGAAAGGTGCGTTTGATGTCGGTCATCACCGGGTTGGACGTCAGCACCGAGGTGCCGAAGTCGCCCTGCGCGACCTTCTTCAGATAGATGCCGAATTGCGTGTACAGCGGCTTGTTCAGCCCCAGCTCCTCGCGCACCCGTTGCACGACGTGTTCAGGCGCACGATCGCCCACGATGGCCAGCACCGGGTCGATCGGCATCACGCGGCCGATGAAGAAGGTCACCGCAAGCAGCCCCAGGTAGGTCAACAGGATGACCCCCAGGAAGTTCACGACATTCTTGGCGGCACCTGCCAAACGGATGCCGCCCGGTTTACCGGGCGGCGCTGTTGTTGCGGCGTTCAAACCGGGATCGGTGCTGCAGGCCTATTTGCTGACCTTGAACATGTAGGTCGCATCCGAGGTCGGGCCGATCTTGAAACCTTTGACATCGTTGCGGATTGCCGCCGTCTCGATCATCTGCCCGATCATGACGAAGGGGCTGTTCTTGCGGTGGTCAGCCTGCAGTTCCAGGTACATGGCCTTGCGCTTGTTGGCGTCACGCTCGAGCACGGCGGCATCTGCCTTCTTGGTCATCTCGGGAATGTCCCAGGCATTGCGCCAGGCCAGCGGCTTGGACTTGGCGTCGTCCGCATTGCTTGGATTGCGCGCGAAGGTGTCGGCGTTGGTGTGCGGATCCCAGTAGTCGGCGCCCCACTGGCCGATGTAGATGTCGTGCTGGCGCGCGCGGTACTTGGTCAGTGTCTGCTTGCCGTCACCGGGAAGGATTTCCAGCTCGATGCCAGCGCGTTTGAGGGTTTGCTGAAATGCCTCGGTCATGCCTTGCACTGGTTGGGATGTGCGCATGTCGATCGTGATCTTGAACCCATTCGGATGACCGGCCTTGGCCAGCAGCGCCTTGGCCTTGTTCACGTCGAGTTTGTAGGGTTTGTCGGTACTGGCACCGAGCAGGCCCACCGGCAGGAAGTTCTGGTGCACGACGCCAATGTTCTTGATCATCGTGGCGCCGATCGCGTCGTAGTCCACCAGCCATTTGAAGGCCTCGCGCACCTCCGGTTTGGACAGGATCGGGTGTTTCTGGTTCAGGCTGAAATACCAGACCGTACCCTTGGGCGTGCTGGTGGTCTTGATGTTCTTGTTTTTGGCCAGCGCATCGAGGTCCTGTGGCGTCAGGTTGCGCGCGATGTCGACATCACCTTTCTCCAGCATCAGTCGCTGGGTAGCGGCTTCCTTGACGTGGCGGTAGATCACGCGCCTCAGCTTCGACTGGGTTCCCCAATAATTGTCGTTGCGCTCCAACGCGATGATCTCGTTGGCCCGCCATTCCCGGACCTTCATAGGACCAGAGCCGGCGTAATTGGTCTTGAGCCAGCCATAACCCCAGTCGCCATTTTTTTCGTTGGCCTGCACCAGCTTCTTGTCGACAATGGACGCGACGTTGGCGGTCAGGCAGTTCAGTACGAAGGTTGGCGCATAAGGCTTGTCAATCAACAGCACCAGCGATTTGCCGTCCACCGCACGAATCTTGTCCTTGACGTTTTCCTTGGTGAAACCAAATTGCGTCAAGATGAAGGCCGGGGTCTTGTCCAGGATCACCGCGCGCTGCAGCGAGTACGCTACGTCCTCCGCGGTCAGCGGGTTGCCGGAAGCAAACTTCAGGCCGGGCTTGATCTCGAACGTGTAGGTCTTGTCGTCGGGCGATACCGCCCAGGACTTGGCAATGTCGGGCACCAGCTTGGACGGGTCGTTCACGTCGTAACGCAGCAGGCGGTCGTAGGAGTTGCCCATCACCTCGCCGGCCGAAATTTCGAAACTTTCCGCCGGGTCCATCGTGATGATGTCGTCGATGGCCCAGGTCACGACCAGCGTATCTTTCGGGGTCGCGGCCAGCAAAGTGGTGGCAGGCAGCGCGAACGCGGCTGCGACCGCCAGCGCCGCAGCGGAACGGATAAATATGGATTTCACGAAAAACTCCTTGGGGAAAATGGACAACCGTACCTCGGACGTGGATGCAATCCCACGGGTCACCGGGATTGCCGATGCAAGAACAATGCCCGAAACAGCGGGGCCGTGTCCGTCCGACGGAGCCGGCATGAGGCTGCGATTCTGTTCCTCCCAACCGACCTTCGTCATCAGGGTTTACCAGTGGGTAAAACTCGCCAAAAGTGAATTCCGCGTCCGACCTTGTGCCCAGGGCTGCACGAAGTGTGACCAGAAACCGCCGCGCCAGTCTGCCAGAATAGGCTTTTGCCCAACCGGAGACACCCATGCCTGGCTTGTTGCCCCATGTCGACCCCAACGGTCTGCTCGAATATTCGGTCGTCTACACCGACCGCGCCCTTAACCACATGTCCGGCAGCTTCCAGGGGGTGATGAAGGACATCTCCGGCATGCTCAAGGAGGTCTACCACGCGCACAGCGCGGTGATCGTGCCCGGCAGCGGCACCTTTGGCATGGAGGCGGTGGCGCGCCAGTTCGCGCATGACCAAAAAGTGCTGGTGATCCGCAATGGCTGGTTCAGCTACCGCTGGAGCCAGATCCTCGACATGGGCCGGATTCCAGCGGAGTCCATCGTACTCAAGGCGCGCCGTGTGGACCAGGGCCCGCAGGCGCCCTTCGCGCCAGCGCCGATCGACGAGGTCGTGGCCCGAATCCATGCCGACAAGCCGGCGCTGGTGTTCGCGCCGCATGTGGAAACCTCCAGCGGCATGATCCTGCCCAACGACTACCTGAGGGCGGTGGCCGATGCGGTGCACGCGGTGGGTGGCCTGTTCGTGCTCGACTGCATCGCCTCGGGCACGATCTGGGTCGACATGCAGGCCTGCGGCATCGACGTGCTGCTCAGTGCCCCGCAAAAGGGCTGGAGCAGCTCGCCGTGTTGCGCGATGGTGATGCTCGGCGAAGGTGCGCGCAAACGCATCGACTCCACCACCAGCAGCAGTTTTGCCTGCGACCTGCGCAAGTGGCTGCAGATCATGGAGGCCTACGAAGGAGGCGGCCACGCTTACCACGCAACGATGCCCACCGACGCACTGTCCCGGCTGCGCGACGTGATGGTCGAGACCCGGGCCTACGGTTTCGACCGGGTGCGGGACGAGCAGCAGTCGTTGGGTGACGCCGTGCGCGCCTTGTTGGTCGCGCATGGGTTCGCCAGCGTGGCAGCCCAGGGTTTCCAGGCGCCGGGCGTCGTGGTCAGTTACACCGACGATGCCGGCATCCAGTCGGGCAAGAAGTTCCTGGGCCTGGGCCTGCAGACTGCAGCCGGTGTGCCGTTGCAGTGCGACGAAGGCGCCGATTTCCAGAGTTTTCGTATCGGCCTGTTCGGGCTGGAGAAGCTGCACAACGTCGAGCGCACCGTGGCGCACCTCAAGACAGCGCTGGACAAGCTCAAGCCGGCGGTGGCCATTGCGCCGGAGCCGGTGTTGCAGGCCTGAAAACGGGCGTGGCGACCGCCACGGCACGCGGTGCCAATGTCATTGCACCGGCGTGGGATAGGGCAGTGGTGATGCAATCTGCGCCATGGCGCCCGCAAAGACACTCGAATCCCTGCCGTTGTTCCCGCTGGGCACGGCCCTGTTCCCGGGCGGCGTTTTGCCGCTGCGCATCTTCGAGGTGCGTTACCTGGACATGATCGGCAAGTGCCACCGGCTTGGCGCCCCGTTCGGGGTCGTGGCGCTGAAGCAGGGTTCGGAGGTGCAACGGGCACCCGCGGCCGGTCCGAGCGGCGAGGCCTATGCCGAGGAAGGTTTCCATGCCGTGGGGACGCTTGCGATGATCACTGAATTGAAGCGGCCCCAGCCCGGCCTGATGGAAATCCGCTGCGTCGGCACGCAACGTTTCATCGTGACCCGGCACGAAAAGTTGCGTCACGGCCTGTGGATCGGTGACGTGCAGCATATCCCGGCCGATGCGCCGGCGTCGGTGCCACCGGACCTGGAGCCGGTCGCCCGCGCGCTCGGCAACCTGATCGATCAACTGCGCCAGCGCGGTGTGCCAGAGGCGGAGCTGCCGATGCAACCACCGTTCCAGCTGCAGGACTGCGGCTGGCTCGCCAACCGGTGGTGCGAACTGCTGGGCCTGCCGCTGGAACTGCAGCAGCGCCTGATGGCACTGGACAACCCGCTGGTGCGGCTGGAGCTGGTGGGCGACATCCTGCAGCGCAGGGGCCTCGGAACCTGAGGCCAGCGCGCAGCCGATGGCCAGCCCGCTGCGGGGATAATCCGGGTTTTCCTGTCCGGAACCCGTTGTGAGATCGCCTGTGCGTCGTGTCGATGCGTTTGACCGCCTTGGCTCGGATCCGTCCGCTGGCCAGTGTCGCCATGCTTGAGTTGCGTGGCGTGGCCTGCGTGCGTGGCGGTCGCACCCTGTTTGACCGGCTCGACTGCCAGGTGGAGGCCGGGCGGCTGTTGCGGGTGCGGGGCGTCAATGGCGCCGGCAAGACCAGCTTGCTGCGCATGGTGTGCGGTTTGTTGCCGGCGGCTCAGGGCCAGGTCTTGTGGCGCGGCGAGTCGATCCGGGACCTGGGCGAGCAGTTCGGCCGGCAACTGGTGTACCTGGGACATGCCGCCGCGCTCAAGGACGACCTCAGCGCCATCGAGAACCTGCAGACCGCCTGCCTGCTCGGTGGCCTGCTGGTCTCGCGCGAACAGGCTCTGCTGGCACTGACCCAGGCCGGTCTGCCGGGCCGCGGGCGCGCGCCGGTGCGCCATTTGTCCCAGGGGCAGCGCCGGCGCGTGGCGCTGGCGCGGCTGTTGTTGTCGTCCGCCACGCCGCTGTGGGTGCTGGACGAACCCTTCAATGCGCTGGACAGCGCCGCCACCGACTGGTTGTGCGGCCTGTTGCAAGCCCATCTGGTGCAGGGCGGCGCCGTCGTGTTGACCAGCCACCAGGACGTCGCGCTTGACACGCTGACCGATCGACTGATTCCGCTGACCTTGGGGGCGCGCCCGTCTTGACCGATGCTCCGAGCCCGTCGCTGCCCGCGGCCGGCATGTTGCAGGCCATGCGGGGCCTGGTCGCGCGCGATCTGCGCCTGGCGCTGCGTCGGCGCGCCGATCCGCTGAGTGTGCTGGTGTTTTTCGTGCTGGTGGCCAGCCTGTTTCCGCTCGGTGTGGGGCCGGAGCCCGAATTGCTGCGCACCATGGGGCCGGGCGTGGTGTTCGTGGCCGCTTTGCTGGCCGCGATGTTGTCGCTCGGACGCCTGTTCGCCGACGATTACCAGGACGGCACGTTGGAGCAGTTGCTGCTGTCGGCCTGCCCGCTGCCGCTGCTGGTGACGGCCAAGATCCTGGCCCACTGGATCAGTTCCGGCCTGTTGCTGGCGCTGGTGTCGCCGCTGCTGGCCCTGCAATTCGACCTGGGCGCCGCGGCCACCGGCGTATTGTTGCTGGCCTTGCTGGTGGTCACGCCGCTGCTGAGCCTGATCGGCGCGGTGGGTGCGGCGTTGACGGTCGGCGTGCGTGGTGCGGCGGTGCTGATGCCGCTGCTGATCCTGCCGCTGTGTGTGCCGGCGCTGATTTTTGGAACGGCGGCGGTCGAGGCGAGTCGTACCGGCATGGAAACAATGGGGCATTTTTCGCTGCTGGGGGCGTTCCTGGTGCTGGCGCTGGTGGGCGCGCCCTGGGCCACGGCCACGGCCTTGCGGATTGCGCTGGAATGAGTGGGCGGATCGTGCGGATTACCCCGATCGTTGCCGCTGCCATGGCGAGTAGGGTAAATTCAGCCGCTGTGCATATTTGTCATGGCTGATAAACGCGTCAACTGGTTCAAATACGCGGCCCCGCAGACGTTTTATCTGCTGGCGGGCCGGGCCGTGCCGTGGTTTGCCATTGCTGCAGTGGTGCTGACGGCCGCTGGCCTGTATCTGGGCCTGTGGGCCGCGCCCACCGACGCCCAGCAGGGCGACGCCTATCGCATCATCTTCGTCCATGTGCCGGCAGCCTGGATGTCGATGGTGGTCTACCTGGCGATGGCGTTCTGGGCTGCGATCGGCCTGATCTTCAATTCGCGCCTGTCGTCGATGCTGGCCAATGCGCTGGCTCCAACCGGCGCCTGGATGACCTTCCTGGCCTTGTGGACGGGTGCCTTGTGGGGCAAACCGACCTGGGGCGCATGGTGGGTCTGGGACGCCCGGCTCACCTCGGAACTGGTGCTGCTGTTCCTGTACATCGGCTACATGGCGCTGCACGCGGCGATCGACGACGCGCGCCGCGCCGATCGCTCGGCGGCGCTGGTGGCCATCGTCGGGGTGGTCAACGTGCCCATCATCTACTTCTCGGTGCAGTGGTGGAACACATTGCACCAGGGCGCCTCGGTCAGTCTGACCAAGGCGCCGAGCATGGCGCCGCCGATGCTGATCGGCATGCTGGTGATGAGCCTCGCGTTCTGGATGTACTGCTTTGCGATGGCGTTGGCCCGGGTGCGCACCATCATCCTGGAGCGCGAGCGGCACACCGCATGGGTGCGCAAGACATTGGCCGTCGCATGATGCACAGCGTGAAGGGGATTGCATGAACGGGTCCGGTTGGTCTGATTTTCTTGCCATGGGCGGTTACGGCTTGTACGTCTGGGGATCGTTCGGCATGTGTGTGCTGGTATTGGCGCTGGAGATCGGCATGTTGTCGGCGCGCCGGCGTGCCGCATTGCAACCAGATGACGCGGATGTCATCGACAACACAGGAGTAGGCGCATGAGACCCCGTACCAAACGTGCACTGGCGGTCGTGTTGGCCCTGTTGGCGCTGGGGGTGGCCAGCGCGCTGGTGCTGCAGGCATTTCAGAGCAACCTGGTGTTTTTCTTCAGTCCGAGCCAGATCATGGCCAACGAAGCGCCGCGCGAGCGCAGTTTCCGTGTCGGGGGCCTGGTCGAGGAAGGCAGCATCGAGCGTGAATCCAAGGGTCTGACGGTGCGTTTCAAGGTCACCGACACGGCCCATGCGATACCGGTGACCTACACCGGCCTGTTGCCAGACCTGTTCAAGGAGGGCAAAGGGGTGGTCGCGCAAGGCAAGCTGGGGCCCGATGGCATCTTCCGTGCCGACCAGGTGCTGGCCAAGCACGACGAAAACTACATGCCGCCCGAAGCGGCCGAGGCGCTGAAGAACGCAGCTGCCCACAAGGCGCAATCCACGGCCACACTGGCCGTACCCGCAACGGGGGTCCGTCCATGATCTACGAACTGGGTCATCTGGCCCTGATCCTGGCGCTGGCCATGGCGCTGGCGCAAGGTGTGTTGCCGCTGATCGGCGCGCAGACGGGCAACGCGGCCTGGATGGGGCTGGCCCGGCCGTCGGCGCGCGGACAGTTCCTGTTCGTTCTTATCGCCTACCTGTGCCTGACACACGCTTTCGTCACCAACGATTTTTCCGTCGCGCTGGCGGCCAACCACTCCAACTCGACGCTGCCGCTGCATTACCGCATCACCGCGGTGTGGGGCAACCACGAGGGCTCGATCCTGCTGTGGTCGCTGATCCTGGCGGGCTGGACATTGGCGGTGTCCATCTTCTCGCGCCAGCTCGACGATCGCATGGTGGCCCGGGTATTGGGCGTGATGGGGCTGATCAGCTGCGGCTTCATCCTGTTCACCTTGTTCACGTCCAATCCGTTCGAGCGCATGTTCCCGCCGCCGCCCGACGGCAAGGACCTGAACCCGTTGCTGCAGGACCCTGGCATGGTGATCCATCCGCCGATGCTGTACATGGGGTATGTCGGTTTCGTCGTCGCGTTCGCGTTCGCGGTCTCGGCCTTGTTGTCGGGCCGGCTCGACGCAGCCTGGGCGCGCTGGTCGCGGCCGTGGACCACGGTGGCCTGGTGTTTCCTGACCGCCGGCATCGCGCTGGGCAGTTTCTGGGCCTACTACGAACTGGGCTGGGGCGGCTGGTGGTTCTGGGATCCAGTGGAAAACGCGTCCTTCATGCCCTGGCTGGTCGGCACCGCGCTGATCCATTCGCTGGCGGTGACCGAGAAACGCGGCGGTTTCAAGATGTGGACCGCCTTGCTGGCGATCCTGGCGTTTTCCCTGTCGCTGCTGGGCACCTTCATCGTGCGGTCGGGCGTGCTCAGCTCGGTCCATGCGTTCGCGACCGACCCGACGCGTGGCATCTTCATCCTGGGTTTCCTGGCCGTGGTGATCGGCGGCTCGCTGGCCTTGTTCGCCTGGCGTGCGCCGCGGGTCGGGCTCGGCGGCAGTTTCGAGCCGATCTCGCGCGAATCGATGCTGCTGGCCAACAACGTGTTGCTGCTGGTGGCGGCTGCCGCCGTGTTGCTCGGCACCCTGTACCCGCTGGTCGTCGACGCACTGGGCATGGGCAAGTTGTCGGTCGGCCCGCCGTATTTCGACACCGTGTTCGTGCCGCTGATGACACCGGCCTTGTTCCTGATGGGCATCGGCCCGATGGCACGCTGGCGCCAGGCCCGTTTGCCGGAGCTGGCGTATCGCCTGCGCTGGGCGTTTGGGGTTGCCGTGGCCAGTGCGGTGGTGGCATTTTTTGCGCTCGGCAAGTGGACGCCAATGATCGGCCTGGGCCTGGCCCTGGCGGCCTGGATCACCAGCACGGCGGTGCTGGCCCTGGTGACCCGGCTGCAAGAGAACAAGTCTACCGACTGGAGGCGGCGCTTCGCCGCCCAGCCGGGAAGCTTCTACGGCATGTTGCTGGCGCATTTCGGCGTCGCGGTGTTCATTGTTGGCGTCACCGTCGTCAGCGGCTTCCACAGCGAGAGCGATGTGCGCATGGAACCAGGAGACACCGCCAGTGTGGCCGGCTACCAGGTCCGGCTGGACAAGATCGAAGACGTGATCGGCCCCAATTACCAGGCATCCCGTGCCACGCTCAGCATCATGCAGGACGGCAAGCTGGTGGCCACCGTCAGGCCCGATCGCCGCGTCTACAACGTCAGCCGCTCGCCGATGACCGAAGTGGCCATCGACCGCGGGTTTCTGCGCGATGTGTATATCGCGCTCGGCGACCCGGTCAGCGCGACCGCCTGGAGCGTGCGCCTGCACCACAAGCCATTCGTGAACTGGATCTGGATCGGCTGCCTGTTGATGGCGCTGGGTGGTTTGCTGGCCGTGATGGACCGGCGTTACCGCAAGCTGCGCGTGCATGACCAGGCGCCTGCTGCGTCGGCGGCGCCGCAGGACAACCGCAGCGCGCCTTTGGGTGGTATGGCCGTCGCGCGTTCGGGTGCAGGGGGAACGGGCCGATGAAGAAGTTCCTGATTCCGCTGGCCATCTTCCTGGTGCTGGTCGGTTTCCTGGCCGTGGGGCTGGGGCTCAACCCGCGCGAGGTTCCATCACCGCTGATCAACAAGCCCGCGCCCGCCTTCAGCCTGCCGCTGCTCGACGCGCCGGAGCAGAAACTGTCGGCGCAAGATCTGCGCGGCCAGGTCTGGATCCTCAACGTATGGGCGTCCTGGTGCGTGGCCTGCCGCATCGAGCATCCACTGCTGGTCGAATTCTCCAAGATGGGCATGGTGCCGATGTATGGCCTGAACTACAAGGACAAGCCGGAAGATGCGACGCAATGGCTGAAGAAGTTCGGCGACCCGTACACCCGTTCGTTGTCCGACCGCGAAGGCCTGGTGGGCATCGATTTTGGTGTCTACGGCGTACCCGAGACCTTCGTCATCGACAAGCAGGGAGTGATCCGCTTCAAGCAGATCGGCCCGGTCACGCCCGAGGTGCTGCGTGACGAGATCATTCCGCTGGTGAGGAAACTCGGTGCTTGAGCCGGGGCGTATTTTCTGGCGCCGCTGGGTGCCGGCCGCGTTGGCGCTGCTGCTGCTGGCGCTGACGCTGGCCGCCTACGGCAAGGAGGCGTTGCCGGCGTCCGACAACCCGGAACTCGATGCGCGCGTGCTGGTCATCGCCGAGGAGTTGCGCTGCCTGGTGTGCCAGAACGAGACCATCGCCGCGTCCCATGCCGACCTGGCGGTGGACTTGCGCAAGCAGATCCGGATCAAGCTGCAGCAGGGGCAGTCGCAGCAGCAGATCCTGGATTTCATGGTCGAGCGTTATGGCGACTTCGTGTTGTATCGCCCGCCGTTCAATGCCCGCACGCTGCTGTTGTGGCTCGGGCCGTTCCTGTTGCTGGTGATCGCCGCCGGGGTGATGGCGGTCAACGTCCGGAGCCGCCGGCGCGCCGCGATGGCGCAGGAGTGGAGCGAGGCGCAGGCACGGCGTGCACGCGAGCTGCTGGGCGAGGCGCCGAGCCAATCCTGATGCAGCCTGACTTTCTGTCATGAACATGTTCCTGGTGTTTGTCGTTGGCCTGATCGCCCTGGCCCTGGTGATGGTGTTGCCGTCGTTGTTGCGGCGCCGGCGGCCGCAGGTGGCCAGTGGCGGTGGCGCGCCCGATGCCAGCCACGCCAACGTGCAGGTGCTGCGTGAACAACTCGCCACACTCGACGCCGACCACGCGACTGGCGTCATCGACGAAGCCCAGTACCGGCTGGCGCGCATCGAGATCGAGCGCAGGGCGCTGGAGGAGGAGCAGGCGGGCGAGCAAGCTCCGGTGGCGGCACGCCGCGCGACCCGCACCGCGCTGGTCCTGGGCCTTTTCATCCCGGTGTTCGCGGTGCTGATGTATGCCGCACTCGGCCAGCCGCAGGCTGTCGATGCGGCGCTGGCGGCTGCAGCGCCGGGCGAAGTGACGCTGCCGCAGATCGAGGGCATGGTCGACGGCCTGGCCAAGCGGCTGGAGGCCCAGACCACGCCGCAAGAGGGCGATCTGCAGGCCTGGATCATGCTGGCCAATTCCTACGCCGTCTTGCAGCGTTTTCCGGAGGCCAGCAAGGCGTACGCGCGGGCGCGGGCGCTGTCGCCCGACAACGCACAACTGCTGGCCGACCATGCCGACGTGCTGGCCATGATGCAGGGGCAAAGCGTGGAGGGAGAGCCCGGCCGGCTCGTGCTGCGCGCATTGCAGCTCGAGCCCAGGAACCTCAAGGCGCTGACGATGGCCGGCAGCTGGGCCTTCGAGCGCCGCGACTATGCAGGTGCAATCAATTACTGGAGCCAGGCCCAGCCGCTGGCGCCGCCGGGTACCGACTTTGCCGCCGGCCTGGAAAACAGCTTGCAGCAGGCGCGTGCCGCTGCGGTGCAAAGCGGCCAGCTGGCGGCAGCCGGCACCGACAAGGCGCTGCCGCAAGCGGCCCCCGGCAACAAGACCGGCAAGCCGCCGGCCCCGACCGCTGCCACTGCACAGGTCAGTGGCGACGTGCTGGTGACCGACGTGCTGGCCAAGCGGATACGGCCGACCGACACGGTTTTCGTGTTCGCGCGTGGGGCCGACGGCTCGCGTGTGCCGCTGGCCATCATCAAGCGCCCGGCCAGCGACCTGCCTTTCACCTTCACGCTGGACGACAGCAGCGCGATGAACCCGCAGTTCCGGCTCTCCGGAGCCCGGCAGGTCGTCATTGGTGCACGTATTTCACCCACCGGCGACGCGACGCCGCGCAGTGGCGATCTGACCGGCCAGATCGGCCCGGTCGATGTGGGTTCGGGCAAACTGGTGCTGATAATCGACGCCGTCGTGCCTTGAGGCCGGCGCGTGGCGGCCTTGCAGTCTCGGTGACGGCGGTATCGGCGGCAATGGCGGCAATGGCGATAACGACGACAACGACGACAACGACGATAACGACGATAACGACGATAACGGACGGACCGTGATACGGCTACCTCCCCTGACGGCCCTGCGTGCCTTCGATGCGGCGGTGCGTGCCGGCAACTTCACCCGTGCCGGCGAGACCTTGCATGTGACCCAGGGCGCGGTCAGCCGCCAGATCCGGCAACTCGAGGATTGGCTGGGCAAGCCGTTGTTCCTGCGTCAGCCCCAGGGTCTGACGTTGACGCCGGCCGGCAGCCTGCTGGCGCAAAGCCTGGAGTCGGCGTTCGGCACGATCCAGGACGCGGTCGTGCAGATCGGCAGCCTGGGCTCGCGCCAGCGTATCGCGGTCAACGTGCCGGAGACGTTCGCCTCACGCTGGCTCGCCCCCCGGCTGGGCGCCTTCCGTAGCCGGCATCCGGATATCGACCTGACGATCACGACCAATGCGGTCGCCAATCTGCGTGAGGCGCAGCAATTCGACTGTCTGGTGCTGTTCCTGGACCAGCCCTGGACCAAGGGCGCCTGCCGGCTGCTGCGCCAGGAACACTACGTGGCCGTGGCCAGTCCGGAACTGTGGCGCGACGGTGCGCCGCCCAGCCTGGAGTCGGCCACGCTGCTGCATGTGCTGGCCGGGCCCAAGGAGCGCCTGCCGCTATGGGAGAACTGGTTCGCGTCGCTGGGTCTGCGCCATATCGACGCCCGGCCCGGCATCGCCTTCTCGACCATGGACCAGGCGATCAACGCCGCGCTCTCGGGCGCTGGCGTGGCCGTGGTCGATGCGCCGATGGTCGCGCGCGAACTGGCCGAGCAGCGATTGCGCCGGATCGGCAATCATGAACTCACAGCCAGGCACGGCTACTGGTTCGTCGAGCCGCGCGAACCGGCACAACGCGCACCGGCACACCGCGCGGTGGTGGCCTTGTTCCAGGCCTGGTTGCTGGAGTCGAGCCACGCGCCGGTGTTGGCGCCCTGACCGATCCTGCCAGTCGGCGTGTGCGCCGCTTCATTGCCGCAGCACAACCGCCTCGAGCTGCAGCGCCCGTATCTGAACAGCCGCCGCATCGGCCTGCTCCCGGGTCGCGAACGGCCCCGCGCGGACACGGGTACGCTGGCCGTTGCGCGTCTGCAGCGACTCGCTGATCACCGGCAGGCCGGCCAGTTTGAGCCTGGCATGGGCGCGCAGCGCGTTGTCTTGCTGGGCGAACAGGCCGACGTTGATCAGGTAACGCTGGCGCGGTACGGATCCAGGCGGCTGTGGTTCGGCCGCTGTCGCCTGCGCGGGTGCCGATGCTGCCGCTGTCGCCTGCGCGGGTGCCGATGCTGCCGCTGTCGCCTGCGCGGGTGCCGATGCTGCCGCTGTCGCTTGCGCAATCGGGGTGGCCGCCGCGCGGATGTGGGCGGCGCGGGCATGCGCGGCAATGGCGGCCTGTCGTTGGGACGCAGCCCGCGCGGTCTCGCCCAGCAAGGCGATATCGTGCTCGGTCAGGGACGGGCCTGGCGTGGCCGGGCCCGTCGGCACGGCGGCATCCGTGGTCGCGGAGGCGAAGGGCGGATCCGAAGACGCCGGTGGCGCCGTGGACGAGGCTACCGGCGCCGCAGTGGGCGCAGTCGATGGGGACGCTGTTCCTGTGGCACTTCGATCCGCGGCGCCGGATGCTGGCGCTAAATCGCCAGCGACGTCGTCGTTGCTGCGTGGCCACATGCGTTGGTGCAGATCCGACGGCCACGCACCCGCGACCAGCAGGCCGGCCAACGCCAGGTTGGCGAGCGCAATGCCCAGCACGCGCGGCCGTGAACTGGATTGGCGCGCCAGCAGCATGCAGGCGTCCCTGAGGCTGGCCGTACTCGCCAGCGCCTTGTCCAGCCGTTGGCGGTACACCCGGTACAGCCAGCCATTGCCAAAGAAGCCGGGCACCAGCAGCGCCATCGTGAGCAACGCGGCCCACAGGCTCCATTGCACCGACTCGGCCACTGGCGGTTCGGCCAGGGTCATGCCCGCGGCCAAGCCCAGCGTTGCCGCAGCCAGCGCCGCCAGATAGATCAGGGCCGGCAGCCACAGGCCGCGAAACAGCATCCAGTTCAGCGTGATGCCGCAGGCAGCCCAGTTCCAGCTCGGACCGGCTCGGCCGTAGGCCTCGAAGCGGGTCAGGATCGGCAGGTAGTAGTCAGCCTGCATCGGTCCGATGGCGGCGCGGTACAAGGTATCGAGGTGGCTGTCCTGCGACGCGTCGAGCCGCGTGGGTTCGACGCTGGCCGGGTTGGCGTTGTCGGACTTCTCGGGCATGCCGCATTGTGGCACCGGCGCCCATCGGCACGGCGGAGCAACGACGGTGCCGGAGTTCGTGGTAGCGTGTATTGGTACGGCTCACGTAGCCGTGGTGCAGGTTTGCACGCGGAGATTCGATCATGACATTACCAAACCGGTCCACGGTGTTTCGCCTGGCCAGTATGACCGCCGCCCTGGCGGGTGCCGCGGCCATCACCTTGTTGCTGCGCGGCAATCCAGCGCAGGCGCAAGGGCCGATGTCCGCGCCGGCCTGCCAGTGTTCGGTGCCGACGCCGATCCCCGGCATGTCGAGCCGGATCGCGCATTGCCTGTGCGGCGCGATATCCTGTGCCATAACCGAACCGTCGGACAGCACCCGCGGCGCCAGCCAGATGCAATGCGTGCGGTTATGACGGCGCGGTGACGGACCCGCGGTCCGGCCGGGCCAGGCCCGTGTCGCCGCCATGCGGGCACATGTCACGACGCCGTCATCGGCGCTGATTAACCTTTCAGCTTCTTTCCATCTCGAACGGAGCCGACATGAAAAATTCCTTGGCCCTGGCGCTTGCGCTGGCCGCCGCCACGCCTGCGCTGGCACAGGTGCAGATCACCGAATGGATGTATTCGGGCAACAGCGGCGAATACATCGAGTTCACCAACCTGGCTGCCTCGGCGGTCGACTTCACAGGCTGGGTTTATGACGACGAATCGCGCATCACCAGCGCTG
>ENA-ORBV01009697-ORBV01009697.1-microbial-mat-metagenome-genome-assembly--contig:-NODE-9697-length-15686-cov-4.329105_pt1 | contig 15686 bp, 8 predicted proteins | sample MGYA00237777_ERZ505514 | MGnify/ENA primary metagenome ERZ505514 (study PRJEB26160, sample SAMN06269048) | microbial mat metagenome | isolation source: Oligotrophic lake microbial mat | place... | reverse complement strand
ATGTGTATAAGAGACAGGTCTCTCGGAGACCTACGGCGACACGCCCCCCCAGCTCTTGCAGCCGAATGTAGGCGGCGGGATCGAGGAGTGACAGCGTGGCATGACCTGCCGCCATCGTAACCGGATTCCCCGAAAGCGTTCCGGCTTGATACACGGGTCCGAGCGGGGCCAACTGGTTCATGATCTCGGAGCGACCGCCGAATGCACCGACCGGCAGACCTCCGCCGATGACCTTCCCCAGACACGTGAGGTCAGGCTCGATCCCGAGACGGGCCTGCGCGCCCCCCCGTGCCACCCGAAATCCAGAGATCACTTCGTCGAAGATCAATAGGCAGCCGGCTGCACGAGTAGCTTCGCGGAGATGATCCAGGAACGCCTGATCCGGCTCCACGATCCCCATGTTGGCCGCGATCGGCTCGATGATGACAGCAGCAATCTGATCGCCGTATGCCGCCAAGTATGCAGCGACTTCCTGGGCTGAGTTGTACGTGGCGACGAGCGTGTTGGAGGCGATCGCTTCCGGCACGCCCGCGCTATCTGGAACCCCGAAGGTCAACGCACCGGAGCCCGCGCGTGCCAAGAGACCGTCGGAGTGTCCGTGATAGCAACCCGCGAACTTCAAGATCTTGGGTCGACCCGTGTAGGCCCGCGCCACGCGAATCGCCGACATGGTGGCCTCGGTACCGGAGTTGACCATCCGAACCAGCTCCAACGTCGGCATGGATTCGATGATCGAACGCCCGAGATCGATTTCGCCCGGGGTCGGCGCGCCAAACCCCAAACCTCCAGCAGCTGCACGATTCACGGCAGCGACGACGTTCGGATGTGCGTGACCCGCGATCGCGGCCCCCCAGGATCCGACGAAATCGCGGTAGGTCCGCCCGTCGACATCGGTCACGGTCGCGCCCCGAGCGCTGGCGATGAAGAGGGGCGTGCCGCCGACGTTGCGCCAAGCGCGGACCGGACTGTTCACGCCGCCAGGAAAGAGGCGGGACGCTTCGTCGAAGAGCTTCGTTGAGCGCGTCGTCACGGAGGCACAGCGTACTGACCGAGGTGACGGAGCTAGCATCGCATCACCAGAGGGTCAACGCGTGCCCACCGATGAGATCTTCAGAGACATTGTGCTTGCCTACCCATCCCAAAGCGTTTACAGATCCGCGCTCGTTCTCCGCCCGCGATTCGAGTTGGTCGCCCGATGATGCAACAGTAGCCGCGGCACCGATGAGCCGCCCCGCACCGATCGAAGATTCTCCGGAACACGCGTGGCAACGCGCGCGCGAGATCCTGCTTGCCCGCGTGGGCGTCGAGGCGTTCCAGGCTGGCGTCGAAAGCCTGCGCTTCGCCGGAATGGAGAGCGATCTGTTGCGGTTGCTCGCACCGACCACGACCACGGCCAGCTGGATGGCGTTACATCATCCAGGGATGCTCGAGGACGCGATGCGATCGGTAGGAAAGCCGTGTCGGATCAGCGTCGTCGTGGCCGGCAGGGCGCAAGGTGAGCTATTTCCCGGCGAGGGACCCACGGGGAAGCGCCGCCCGATTCGTTTCGGTGCACTGGTTCCGCGCTACACCTTCGCGACATTCGTCGTCGGCGCGAGCAATCAGTTTGCCAACGCCGCCTGCAAGGCCGTGGCGGCTCAGCCTGGGCACCACTACAACCCGCTATTTCTGTACGGCGGTGTGGGTCTCGGTAAGACGCACCTCGCGAACGCGATCGGCCACGCGACGATCGAGGCGAATTCCGACGCGCGGGTCGCGTATGTCAGCGCCGAGGCTTTCATGACCCAGCTCATCACGGCGCTGCGCCGTGATCGCATGGACGAGTTCAAGTCGACGTTCCGCAAAATCGACGTGTTGATCGTTGACGACGTGCAGTTCCTAGCCAACCGCGAACGCACGCAGGAAGAGTTCTTCCACACCTTCAACGCTCTGCACGAAGCGCATCGACAGATCATCCTCACGTCGGACACGGTTCCGAAGGACATTCCAGGACTCGAAGAGCGCCTCCGGAATCGTTTCGAGTGGGGCCTGATTGCCGACCTCCAACCCCCGGACATGGAGACCCGCGTCGCCATCCTCGAGAAGAAGGCGGAGATCGACGGACTGGATCTGCCGCGGGAGGTCGCGATTCACCTCGCGTCAAAGATCGACTCGAACGTTCGCGAGCTGGAAGGTTGTTTGACTCGCCTTTCCGCCTTCGCGTCTCTGTCGAAGACCGCCATCACGGTCGATTTTGCCCGGCAGGTTCTGCATGAGCTCCTTCGCGACCGATCGACCGTCAGCATCGACACGATCCAGCGAGTCATCTGCGAGTTCTACGACGTTCGGCTGAACGATCTGCTTTCGAAGAAACGGACGCGCAACATCTCGTTCCCACGTCAGATCGGCATGTACCTCTCACGAAAGCTGACGGGCGAATCGTTCCCCGCAATCGGCGGAAGGTTCGGGGGACGCGACCACTCCACCGTCATCCACGCCAACAACACGATCGAGAGACGTCTCAAGGATGATCAACGCCTCCGTTCGTCCATCGACGAGTTGCAACGACTCGTGAACACGAAGCCCTGACCTGTGGATGATCGTTGGATCGGATGGGGATCGATCGTGCAGCGAGCGGTGGACAACTGGTTCGGGCACTACTCGTGGATTCGTCCACGGGAACAGATCCACAATCTCGACGACACTCGATCCCAGCGGTTCCCGATACTTGGTTTGACTGTCAACGAACTAACAGCCCTTACTACTACTAGTCTCTTCTTCTAATTTACTTCTTGGAGAGCACTGCGCTAGAACGGCCCGCGAACCGCAGTAAGGGACCACTCATGGATCTACGCGTCGAGAAAACCGACTTCATTCAAGGCCTCTACCTAACCCAGGGAGTGGTCGAGAAGCGCAACACGCTTCCGATACTGGCTAACGTCCTCATCGAGGCGACTGGATCCGAGATCCAACTGACCGCAACCGACCTGGAAGTCGGGATTCGTCGATCCTGTCGGGGAAAAGTCGTTCAGCCCGGAGCAATCACGCTGAACGCGCGCAAGCTCTACGAGATCGTTCGAGAGCTTCCGAGCGACGAGGTCGTCCTCAAAGCAGGTGGGGGAAGTGTCGAAGTAACCGGGGGCCGAGCTCGGTACCGGATGCTTTCTATCGACCCCAAGGATTTCCCGAGCATTCCCGCAGCGACACCGGCAGCCAAAAAGGGCACGGTCGTGATGCGTCTTCCGAGCGAGGTGCTCGGCGAGATGATCGAGAAGACACTCTTCGCCGTGTCTACCGACGAGACCCGACTCAGTCTCGGAGGCGTGTACATCGAAAGTGTCGAGAAGAACCACGTGCGCTTGGTCGCTACTGACGGGCACCGTTTGGCCTTGGTCGAGCGGGAAGTCCCAGGTGTCGACATTCGTCCGGGAGTGATCCTGCCGCGCAAAGGTCTCGTCGAAGCCAAGCGACTTCTCGAAGGGGGCGATGGCGAGATCGGTTTCTCGATCGGCGGGAATCTCGCTCGCATCGAACGTGCTGGCGTAGAGCTATTCATGCGGCTGATCGAAGGCGAGTTTCCGGATTATCGACAAGTCATCCCCAAGGAGAGCAAGAAACACGTTCGAGTTGGGAGCGAAGAGCTCCTCGGTGCGCTTCGACGTGTTTCGATTCTCTCGAGTGAGCGAGCCCGCGGCGTCAAGCTACGGATCGACAACGGCTTGCTCGAAGTCACGACGACCAATCCCGACATCGGGGAAGCGCGCGAAGAGCTGGAGGCCGATTACGCTGGCGACGAGTTCGCGATTGGGTTCAACGCTCGCTACCTTCTCGATGTCCTCCAGTTGAGCGGTGTGACCGGAACCGTCGAGATCGGACTCACGGACGAAGTGAGCCCCGGTATCCTCAGAATCCAAGAAGACGAAACGTACTCATACGTCGTCATGCCGATGCGGCTCTAAGCTGCGAATGTAGAAGGCGGAAACCTTTACCCTTCCGCATCCACTTGCTAGGTTGCCGTAGGGGAAAAGGCGGAGTGGCGGAGGGCCGTGGGTCGGCCCCATTCGAGTCTCAAAACCTAGCCGAAATCGAGCATGGCTGAGAATATTTTACCCGACAACTCCACCTACAGCGCTGACAACATCAAGGTTCTGGAAGGCCTCGAGGCCGTTCAGAAGCGTCCTGGGATGTACATCGGCGACACCGGCGAGCGCGGGCTCCATCACCTCGTGTTCGAGATCGTCGACAACTCGATCGACGAAGCACTCGGCGGCCACTGCAATCGGATCGATGTCACGATCCACGTGGAGAACAGCGTTACGGTCGACGACGATGGCCGCGGGATTCCCGTGGATATGCATCCGACGGAGAAGATCTCGGCGGCCGAGGTCGTACTCACCAAGCTTCACGCTGGCGGAAAATTCGACAAGGGCGCCTACCGAGTGTCGGGTGGTCTACACGGTGTCGGTATTTCCGTGGTGAATGCGCTCTCGGATTACCTCGAGGTCGAGATCAAGCGCGAGAACAAAGTCTACTTTCAGCGCTATCGGCGGGGGGCTCCCGAGGCCCGATTGCAAGAGGTCGGTACGACGCAACTTCGCGGTACCAAGGTCACCTTCAAGCCTGATCCCCTCATCTTCGAGGTACACGAGTTCAGTTTCGACGTGCTCGCGCAGCGACTTCGCGAGCTCGCCTTCTTGAACCAAGGAATCCAGATCTCGCTGCAGGACGAGCGCGATCAGAAGCGCCACGAATTCCACTACAAGGGCGGCATCGTCGAGTTTGTCGAGCACCTCAACTCGACGAAGACTCCGATCAACCCAGTGATCTACTTGGAAGGTGAGCGCGAGGGCGTTGAGATCCAGCTCGCGCTCCAATGGAACGAGGGGTACTCCGAAAACATCTACGCCTTCGCCAACAACATCAACACGATCGAAGGCGGCACCCATCTGATTGGGTTCAAGTCGGCGCTGACCCGTACGATCAACAGCTACGCCGTCGCCGCGAACCTGGGGAAGAAGGATCAGGAAGGGCTTCAGGGCGACGATTGCCGTGAAGGCATCACGGCGGTGATCTCCGTCAAGGTTCCTGAACCGCAGTTCGAAGGTCAGACCAAAACAAAGCTCGGCAACAGTGAGGTGAAAGGCTTCGTCGAGACCTTGGTCAACGAGCGGCTCGGAGCCTACCTCGAGGAGCATCCGGGCGATGCGAAACGCATCATCAATAAGGGTCTGGAAGCTGCCCGCGTGCGTGAGGCCACACGGAAGGCGAAGGAGCTCGCCCGACGTAAGGGTGCACTCGACTCAGGGTCTCTGCCCGGAAAGCTCGCAGACTGCCAAGAGCGTGACCCAGCTCTGTCCGAGATTTTCATCGTCGAGGGTGATTCCGCTGGTGGATCAGCCAAGCAGGGCCGCGACCGCAAGAATCAGGCGATTCTTCCCCTCCGCGGAAAGATCTTGAACGTTGAGAAGGCGCGTTTCGACAAAATGCTGTCTTCGCAGGAAATCCGAGTGCTGATCACGGCACTCGGCGCCGGGATCGGTAAAGATGGAAAAGATCTCGCAAAGCTCCGCTACCACACGATTGTGATCATGACCGACGCCGACGTCGACGGGTCGCACATTCGCACTTTGCTGCTGACGTTCTTTTATCGGCAGTTCGAGGAGCTGATCGAGAACGGGTTCCTGTACATCGCTCAGCCGCCGCTCTTCAAAGTGCGCCGAGGCAAACAGGAACGCTACCTGCAGGACGAAGCGGCGCTCGAGGACTACCTGATCGAGCTCGGGACCGACGATGCCAAGCTGGAATCGAATGGAACGAGCTTCGCTGGCATCCCGCTCAAAGGGATTGTGAAGCGGGTGACGCGATTCGAGAAGATCATGGATGTGATCGAGCGAAAGAAGCGACAACGCGACATCGTCCATGCCGTAGCCGCAATCGAGGACGATCCTCAGATCTGGTTGCGTGATCCGAAGCGCGTCGCTGACGCCGGTGCGCGCGTGCAGAGTCACCTCGAGGCGATTCAATCTGCCGTCCTCCCGATCGCCCTGACGGTAGAAGATGACCCGGAGCACAACAGTCAACGCATGATCTTCACGAGCCGGGCCAACGGGGCGTTGCAGCGCACAGCCGTGGACATGGAGCTGTGTCTCTCTCCCGAGTTCGAAGAGCTCCGCCGTCTGGCTGCCGAGCTTAGTGCCGCTGGTGTGCCGCCATTCACCCTGACAATCGGCGAGCGCGTAGTCCAGGCGAGCACGTTGCGCGAAGGCGTCGAGCACCTCATCCGAGACGGCCGCAAGGGTCTCGAGATTCAGCGTTACAAGGGTCTGGGAGAAATGAACCCGGAGCAGCTGTGGGAAACCACGATGAACCCCGAAACGCGTACTCTTCTCCAGGTGAGACTGGCCGACGCGTACACGGCCAATGAAGTGTTCTCGACACTGATGGGCGATGAGGTCGAGCCACGACGCAAATTCATCGAAGCGAACGCGCTCTCGGTGAAGAACCTCGACGTGTGATCTCGTCGCGCTGCGCGACGGATTGGGTCAGCGTCCGTCGGGCGAAGCAACCATCGGTAAAGTAATTCGGTCGGAGAGCGGGGGCGAGAGAGCGAGCGATGGAGTCGACGCCCAGACACAACAAGATTCCCGTCAACATCGAAGACGAGATGCGGCAGTCCTACATGGACTACGCAATGAGCGTCATCATCCGCCGCGCACTCCCGGACGTGCGGGACGGTCTGAAGCCCGTCCATCGCCGAATACTCTACGCGATGTACGACCTCGGGAACGAGTGGAACCGGGCCTACAAGAAATCCGCGCGCGTCGTCGGCGACGTCATCGGTAAGTACCATCCGCACGGAGATTCAGCGGTCTACGACGCGATCGTGCGTATGGCGCAAGATTTCTCCCTGCGCTACCCGCTGATCGACGGCCAAGGAAACTTCGGCTCGGTCGACGGGGATTCCGCTGCTGCCATGCGGTACACTGAGATCCGGATGGCACGGATCGCCAGCGAGCTGCTGGCAGATCTCGACAAGGAGACCGTCGAGTTCGCACCGAACTACGACGAGACGCTGAAAGAGCCGCGCGTGATGCCGGCCAAGATTCCGAATCTGCTTGTGAACGGCAGCTCCGGGATCGCGGTTGGTATGACCACCAACATCCCCCCCCACAACCTCAATGAGGTGGCGGATGCGACGATCGCATTGATCGAGCGTCCAGAGATCACCGTGGCGGAGCTCATGCAGTTCGTCCCAGGTCCCGATTTTCCGACGGCCGGGTTCATCCACGGGCGATCGGCCATCCGCGAGGCCTACGAGACGGGCAAGGGGGTGCTGCAGTGCCGTGCCCGCGCCCACACTGAAATCGACAAGAAGAACGGGCGGACGAGCATCATCGTCACCGAGATCCCTTTTCAGGTGAACAAGGCGCGTCTCCTCGAGCGCATCGCCGAGCTCGTGAACGAGAAACGCATCGAAGGCATCTCGGATCTGCGCGACGAATCAGATCGTCAGGGCATGCGCATCGTCGTCGACCTCAAGCGCGACGCCGTCCACGAGATCGTCCTCAATCAGCTCTACAAACTGACGCCGATGCAGGAATCCTTTGGGATGATCATGCTGGCGATCGTCGAGAATCGGCCGCGCCTGCTCAGCTTGAAGGAAATGCTGCAGCATTTCGTTGCGCACCGGGTCGAGGTCGTGACGAGGCGGACCCTGTTCGCTCTTCGGAAAGCCGAAGAGCGGCTCCACATCCTCGAAGGCCTCACAATCGCGCTCGACAACCTCGATGCCGTGATTCAGCTCATTCGGAAGTCCCCCAACCCGGCAACAGCGAAGGAAGGGTTGATCACGACCTTCGGCCTTTCGGAGCTGCAAGCGCAAGCCATCCTGGACATGCGCCTCCAGCGACTCACGGGTCTCGAACGGGACAAGATTCTCGAAGAGCACCGCGAGGTTGTTGCTTTGATCGCGGGGTTGCGGGCGATCTTGGCCGACGAGCGCGAAGTCATGAAGATCATCGTCGGCGAACTCCGCGAAGTGAAAACGATGTACGGAGATACGCGCCGCACAGCGATCGTCGAAGAAATCGGCGACATCTCGATCGAAGACATGATCGCCGACGAGGACATGGCGGTCACGATCTCCCACGAGGGGTACATCAAGCGGAACCCGGTCTCCTTGTACCGAGCGCAGCGCCGGGGCGGTAAGGGCAAGATCGGGACGACGACGCGGGAAGAGGACTTCGTCGAGCATCTCTTCATCGCGTCGACGCACAGCTATATTTTATTCTTCACGACTGTCGGGAAGGTCTACTGGATCAAGGTCCACGAGGTCCCACAGGCTGGTAGAGCCGCGCGCGGCAAGGCCATTGTCAATCTCCTCGAGCTCCGACCCGACGAAAAGATCTCGGCGTTTCTCCCTGTCCGTGAGTTCCGCGAGAATCACTTCGTCCTATTCGCGACCAAGCAGGGCGTGGTGAAGAAGACCGATCTGATGGCCTACGCGAATCCGCGGCCGTCGGGGATCATCGCGATCGGTCTCGATGCTGGTGACGAAGTGATCGCCGTTAAGCTGACCGACGGGAAACAGGAAGTGATCCTGACAACCCGAGACGGGCAAGCCATTCGATTCCGGGAGGAAGACGTCCGCAGCATGGGTCGAGGTGCGGGCGGGGTGAAGGGTGTCACGCTCGAGGGAGGCGACGAGGTGGTGAGCCTCGAGATTCTGAGCCCGGGCACGAGCGTGTTGACTGTCGCCGAGAATGGCTACGGCAAACGAACCGATATCGCCGAGTACCGGCTACAGAGTCGTGGCGGTAAGGGCATCATCACGATGAAGGCTACGGATCGGACGGGACGGGTCATTGGCGTGCAGCAAGTGACCGATGATGACAACCTGATGCTCGTTACGAGTACCGGTAAGATTATTCGTATGCGCGTCGCCGACATTCGGGTGATCGGCCGCAATACCCAAGGGGTGCGACTCATCGACATCGAAGAAGGTGAACGAGTGGTAAGCCTGGCGCGATTGGCTGAGCAGGAAGAGGAAGAGGACGACAGCGCCTCCTCGATCAACGGCGGTAGCGAAGCGCCGACAGAGGACTAGGCGCTCAGCTACGCTGTTTTCGATTCAGCGTGGGCGTTCGGCGACGCTGGACCGGTTGTGGGGGCATGGCTTGGTCGGTGCGCTGCAGTAGCGTGCGCGCGTCGTCGCACCAGGAGATGTAGTCGCGCTCGTACCGAATCCCTCGGAGCAGCGTGAGGTAAGGTCCGAGACGCTCGCGGTTCGCGATGCTGAGTCCGCTTTCCAGGAAGCGTTCGAGCTCCAGATAGCGCTGCAGCTTGTCCTCGTGAAGCTGCCGATGGCGTCGAATCAGGTCGAGCGCCTCGCCTGATTCGAGAAGGCCACAGCAGAACGTCTTGAGCATCATCTCGTCTTTGACCCGCTGCGCGCTTGCGGGGACGTGCAGCCATTCCACGAGCTCCCGACGCCCAGAGTCGCTCAGGGAATAGATTTTCTTGGTCGGTCGACCACGTTGCTCGACGCTCCGATGGGCGATGTCACCGGCTGCTTCGAGACGCGCGAGCTCCTTGTAGATCTGTGGATGAGTGGCGTGCCAAAAATATCCGACTGAGCCGTCGAAGAGCTTCATCAGCTCGTAACCGGTGAGCGGATCGTGCGCGAGCAAGCTCAGAATGGCGTATTTGAGAGACACGCGGACGGGTCCTTACCAGGTCACGCGCAGGCCTCCTATAGAAAATCTCGTCCAGGTAGACGGTGCGTCCGGTCGCTTGCCATGCCGATAGCGATGTGAGACACCCCCGAGCCACTCTCGAGTAGGTCGGGCGAGGAAGGAAGTACGAATGTCGAAGGGCACCTGTAAATTCGAAGGCTGTAGCAGCGACGTGGTCGGAAAAGGCTACTGCGCAAAGCACTACAAGCAGTGGCGCCAAGGGGCGCTTCCGAAAGGTCGTTACAAAATTTGCACCGCTGAAGCCTGCCGAAAGCCACGCGCAACCGGCTCAAAGTGCGAAGATCATGGCAAGACCAAAGCACCCTCCAGTGAAGCGCCGGCTGCCGCGGCGAGCTGAGAGCAAATTGACAGCGGCAGCCCGCTGTGATGGATAGGCGCGCATCTCATGAAGCGAACTTTTCAGCCGAGTAACACCCGCCGCAAGCGGACCCATGGTTTCCTCGCCCGTATGGCCACACCTGGTGGTCGTAACGTTTTGAGGCGGAGACGAGCCAAGGGTCGGAAGCGGCTTACCGTTTCGATCCCGCCGAAGCAGCCGAGATGACCGCCCATCAGGGCCAGGGCTTTCCGAAGGCGGCGCGCATACGTCGCCGACGGGAGTTCCTGTCGTTCGGTCGTACGGGTGAGAAACGCCGAACGGACAGCTTCGTCTTCCTCCTGGAGCCGTGCGCGCGCGGACCCCGTCTCGGGATCACCGTGAGCCGCAAAGTGGGCGGAGCCGTCGTCCGCAACCGCGTGAAGCGACGGGTCCGTGAAATCTACCGACGGGATCCAGATCGGGCCTCATTGGGCCACGATCTGATTGTGATCGCGCGTGTCGGCGCGGGTGCACTCACGAGTCGTGAGATCAGCCGAGATCTGAAGGTGGCGCTTAGTCGCCGTGATTCTCGATCGTCGCGACTCGCGCCTCGGGCCTGAAGTGCCCTTTCGTCACATGATCGTTAGACGGTGCCTCGTGTTGGTTATCCGAGCCTATCAGCTCGCCCTGTCTCCCTTGCTGCCGCCAGCCTGTCGTTTCGAGCCGAGGTGCTCCGAGTACGCAATCGGCGCCGTGGAGCGCCACGGAGTGTTGCGCGGCGGATGGCTAGCCACGCGCCGCCTTCTGCGGTGTCACCCATGGTCGGCACCAGGTGTCGACCATGTACCAACCGTCCTTCGGTGATTGATGGAGCGTCGAGCCCTACTTGCAGCCGTTCTCTGTCTCGTCGTTCTGGTCGCCTATCAGGAGGCACTCCAGTACCTCTATCCACCGCCGCCCGAGGGCTCGATCGCCCCGACCAGTGTTCCATCACCGGAAGCCGCTCCTGACGCACTGGCGAAGGCGCCGGCGGTCGGCCCTGAAACCTCGACGACGCAGGAGGTAGAAGGCGAGACGGTCAGTATCGACACCGATCTCATCAGCGCCCGCATCACGACGGCAGGTGGGCGAATCACGAGCTTGAAGCTCAAGAAGTTTAGGACTGCCGTCGCGCTGGAGAGTGATCCTCTGGAGATGATCCAGGTTGGGCCCAATCTGGCGCCGCCGCTCGGGGTCCGACTGGCATCCGATGACGGTAAGAGCGTCGAGGACGACACACGCGTCGCGTACGCGGTGGATAGACGCGAACTGTCAGTACGAGGGGCAGCAACGGATAACCTGGTGCTTCGCGGTAAGCTCCCCTCGGGAGCCGAAATCGAGAAGACACTGCGTTTCACGGGGAACGCGTACCCGATCGAGCTGTTGGTCCGAACGACGGGCGCCGGACAGCAGTTGTCCCGAGTAGGAGTTGGCTGGCGCCACCAGATCGCGGAACCCATCAATGGCGACCCGGAAGTGCACTACCGCGGCGCCGCGATTCTAAATGACAAAAAGGTGATCCGAGAGCTCGCGACCTCGATCGCCACATCGCCGCCAAAAACGTTTGAGCAGCCAGTCGGGTGGGTCGGGTACGCCGATCACTACTTCCTCGCCGCAATGATTCCCGCGGATCCGAGTCAGGCGCGCGCAGCGGTCAGCCCTGAGAACGGAGGCGTTCAGTTGCTCCTTTCGAGTCCACGGGCAGCTGAGCCAGAGGCCGCGACACGATTCACTATCTACGTCGGACCCAAGGATGTGGCCGTCCTCGAAGGTTCCGGGTTTCAGTTGGATCGAGCTGTGGACTTCGGTTGGTTCTCGTTCCTCGCGGTGCCGTTGCTACGCCTTTTGAAGCTGTTCCACAGTGTCACGCGGAACTACGGTGTCGACGTCATCCTGCTCACGATTCTCGTCAAGGTCTTGTTCATTCCTCTGACGAATCGAAGCATGAAATCGATGCGTGACATGCAGCGGCTGCAGCCGCAGATGGCGAAGCTGCGCGAGAAGTTCAAGGACGACCGCGAACAGCTGAACAAGGAGATGATAGAGCTCTACCGCCGCCATCGAGTGAACCCCCTGGGAGGCTGCTTGCCGATGCTACTCCAGTTCCCGGTGTTCATCGGCCTCTATCAGGCGCTCAGCCAAGCGATCGAGCTACGGCACGCGAAGTTTGCCTTTTGGGTACACGATCTGTCCGCCCACGAATGCTACCCGTGGCCCGGACAAGGGACGGTGAGCGGTTGCAACGATCTCGCGTTGCTGGGATTTCCCATTCCGATCCTCGTCTTGCTCATGGGCGGTAGCATGATCCTGCAGCAGTACCTGGCCCCGTCGAGCGGAATGGATCCGGCGCAACAACGAATGATGATGATTTTGATGCCGGTGATGTTCACCGTCATGTTCATCAACTTCCCGTCGGGTCTCGTGCTCTACTGGCTCGTGAACAATCTCCTCACGATTGGCCAACAGTGGTGGTCGAATCGCGAGCCCGCCAAGTCACCTGTCCCAGCCTGAGGCTGATTTCCAGCGTCTTGAGGTTTTCCAGATAACGACGTAGCGCCAATCTCGAGTCTCGAAGTGAAGTCTAGGCTCGACACGATCGCAGCGCTGGCCACGGCGCCCGGACCGGGCGGTATTGCGATCGTGCGTGTAAGCGGAAGCGAGGCCCGCGGCATCGTGGAGCGCATCTTCGAGCGCCACGGTGGGGAGGGCTTACCCGAAGCGCGACGCGTCTACGTGGGAAATCTGCGCGCAACGCCCGGCGGTGAGGTCGTGGATGAGGTCGTTGCGTTCATGATGCAAGGTCCGCACAGCTACACGGGCGACGATGTCGTCGAGATCCAGTGTCACGGCGGTTCGTTGGTCAGCCGGCGCGTCCTCGAAAGCGTGTACTTGGCTGGGGCACGGCCTGCCGAGCCTGGGGAATTCACCAGACGGGCGTTTCTCAATGGCCGACTTGATCTAGCTCAGGCCGAAGCCGTCGCTGATCTCATCATGGCTCGTAGCGAAAGTGGCCGACGCTTGGCGTGGTCGCAGCTGGCAGGGACCCTGTCGTCTCGCGTCGATACTCTGCGAGAGACTCTCGTCCGAGCGCGAGCACTATGTGAAGTATCACTCGACTTCCCCGACGAAGACCTTCCGGAGCTGACCAACGGCGAGATCGTGCAGCAGTTGGCGTCCGTGCGTCGTGAGCTAGAAAAGTTGATCCAAAGCTTCGAGCGAGGCCGCCTGCAGTATGACGGCGCGCGCGTGGCGATCGTCGGGCGTCCGAACGTCGGCAAGTCGAGCTTGCTGAATGCGCTCGCGGGAAGCGACCGCGCGTTGGTGACGCCCATTGCAGGAACGACCCGCGACGTCGTGGAGGCTTCGATCGCGATCCAGCATGCACCCGTCCTGTTGATGGATACCGCGGGTCTGCGCGAGGCGGAGGATCTAGTCGAGGTACTTGGTGTCGAGCGGAGTCGCTCCGCGATCGACGTGGCCCGATGTGTGGTAGCGGTGTTCGATCGTAGCGTGGAGCTCGCTCCTGAAGATGCGAGCGTGAGCAAAGCCGTACACGATCGAAACGTCGTCGCGGTTCTCACGAAAGCAGATCTCGACCTGCGGACGACCGCGGACGAGGTGCGGCAGATGTTGGGGCCGGTGCCTGTAGTGGAAGTGAGCGCCCTTCTCGGGAGTGGGCTCGATGATCTCGTGGCGGAGATCGGCACGGCTCTTTTTGGTTCGAGCCAGGCCTGCACCGACGACGAGCTGGTGATCTTCCGCGAACGCCACCGCGACGCTGCGCGCGCAGCCGTAACGAGCCTGGAACGAGCGGAGGCTGCCGTCCGGTCTTCGGCGCCGCTCGAGCTTGTCGCGTGTGATCTTACCGCGGCTACGGATGCGCTCTCGGACATCACGGGTGCGGTGACTACCGAGGATGTTCTCGATCGCGTATTTGCCGATTTCTGCCTCGGCAAATAGGTTCGGCGTCGAACGATGAGGGACGCGATGTACGACGTGATCGTGGTCGGCGCGGGACACGCCGGAATCGAGGCCGCACTTGCTGCGGCACGGACCGGGGCCGATACGCTGCTTCTGACGCAGAACCTCGATAGCGTTGGGCAAATGTCGTGCAATCCTGCAATAGGTGGGATCGGTAAGGGTCACCTAGTCAAGGAAATCGACGCCTTGGGTGGCGAGATGGCACGGGCCATCGATGAAACTGGGATTCAGTTCAGGACCTTGAATACGAGGAAAGGCCCAGCCGTTCAGGCCACTCGGGCTCAAGCCGACAAGGCGCTTTACCGGACGCGTATGAAACGCGTGGTGGAGAATGCGCCGGGCGTCACGCTTCGTCAGGGGAGCATCGAACGGCTTCTGGTGGATGAAGGACACGTCGTCGGTGTCGAGACGCAGCTCGGAGAGCGCTTCGTCGGGCGGACGGTCGTGCTCACGACCGGTACTTTTTTGCAGGGCCAGATCCATGTGGGCGCCAAGAGCTATTCGGGAGGAAGGGCCGGTGATCTGGCGATCCAGGGACTGAGCACGAGCCTCGCTGAGTTCGGATTCAGAATCGGCCGACTGAAGACCGGGACCTGTCCGCGGCTCGATGGGAGGACGATCGACTTCGCGTCACTGACCGAGCAACAAGGTGATCTCGATCCAGTCCCATTTGCCTCCCACGGAGCCGGGATCATCCAACGCCAGATTCCTTGCCACATCACGTACACGACACCAGAGACGCACGAGATCGTTCGGCAAGGCCTACCCTACTCGGCCATGTTTTCCGGAAACATCACTTCGCGCGGGCCGCGCTACTGTCCGTCGATCGAGGACAAGGTCGTCCGCTTTTCGGAGAAGCCCCGGCATCAAATTTTCCTCGAACCCGAGGGCCTGGATACGGTCGAGGTTTACCCGAACGGGCTTTCGACGAGCTTGCCGCTCGATGTCCAGATGCGAATGGTACGATCGATTCCGGGACTTGAGGGTGCCGACATCATGCGACCCGGATACGCGATCGAGTACGATTACGTCGATCCGCTCCAGCTCCAGCCCTCGCTCGAAACGAAGCTCGTGAAGGGTCTCTTTCACGCCGGGCAGATCAACGGCACGACGGGTTACGAAGAAGCTGCTGCCCAGGGACTGCTCGCTGGCCTCAATGCGGCCCGCTCCGCTCGCGGGGAAAGCGCGATCATCATCGGTCGAGAGCAGGCGTACCTCGGGGTGATGGTCGACGACCTGGTGACGCGTGGAATCGGCGGCGAACCGTATCGGGTTTTCACCTCACGCGCTGAGCATCGGCTGCTGCTGCGCGAAGGGAACGCCGACGAGCGGCTTGCCCCTGTAGCTCACGCTGCGGGCTTGATCTCCACCGCGCGATACGAACTGGTGCGAGCTCGCCTCGATGCGATCGATCAGGAGATCGCACGCCTCGAGGCCACAGGCTTGGCCGCCGAGCTGCGAAGACCGGAGGTGACCCTACGCTCTCTGTTTGAGCTCCCCGCGAACGCTCCTCGACCTATGCCGTCAGCCGACGTACAGAGCGAAGTCGAGTGCCGCATCAAATACGCCGGGTATATTGCGCGCCAGGAGCGGGAGGTCGCCCGCCTCAAGTCGCTCGAGGATCTCACCCTTCC
>ENA-ORBV01009696-ORBV01009696.1-microbial-mat-metagenome-genome-assembly--contig:-NODE-9696-length-15686-cov-4.822987_pt1 | contig 15686 bp, 14 predicted proteins | sample MGYA00237777_ERZ505514 | MGnify/ENA primary metagenome ERZ505514 (study PRJEB26160, sample SAMN06269048) | microbial mat metagenome | isolation source: Oligotrophic lake microbial mat | place... | reverse complement strand
ACATGCTTGACTGGAGGGGTTCAAGGTTTGTCCAGCAAGGAAGACTTATGTCGTGTCATCCCTGCTCCTCTGTTCGGCTGCATCATTCACAAAGTCCATCATCATTTGCAAACTGCAAATTAGCAAAAAGCAGAAAGCTGCAGCTTGACAGCCTGCAATGAATTTAGTTTCTACCAAGGAATTCTTCATAAGCGAGCTGAACCTGCCTCCTGGTGAATCAGGCAAAAATTAAGCTCTTCAGTGTCTTGACAACTTGAGTAACAAGTTGGTCAAAGAAAATTTTGATGCGGAAGTAGACAACAATGATTCTGCCATTGTCTCCACCATCCCACAAGTAATCCCAAGATCCCCGGCTAAAGAATCTTGGTGATCACTTCAGAAATTAGGGAGAAGTTTTACCAATTTGTCTTGTGCCCCAACAAGACATTGTCCTGTTGCATCTCAATTGATTTATCACCACGTGGAAAAATCTTCGACGCGCACAGATTGGACATCAAGAAGAAATGAGGGGAGCATTTTCTTTGTTTGTTACAGGAATGTTGAATCACCTCAACTTGCTATGCATTTAAGAACCAATCACAGACGTTGGATGCTTTTTTCACTAACCAGAAGCTATTGTTCTCTTCTCCTCCAGGTCTGCTCTTGGGGCTGCTGCTGCAACACCAGCTCGGATGACTCCAGGTCCCACCCCAACAACACCCACTTCTACACCACAGGCTGATGCGGCACACTGCAATTACACCGTCTGTCATGACCAGGTCAACAACTCCAGGTCCCGTGCTACTCACCCCAGTGTGCGCTGACACGTCCACCACAACTGAACATCCAGACGGAGAGCACACTGCTGCGGACATTGCATGCATCAATTTCTTGACTACAGCAATGATCAATTTGGGCGACGACAGAGAGGCAATGTCCACTTGCAGCAGCGCAATGGTGTGGGATGCTCACACCCACAACAGAAATGCAGCAATGCGCAGCGACATTTTTGAGGCATACAAAATGTTGTGAGTTTGTTCATTTGTTGTGTTCTCATCCTTGATTGTCATTGCTCTGGTGAAAATTTCATCTTGATGCAGCCCCTCTTCAAACTGAAAGATGAAAACAAGCAAGGAAGCCCAAATTCTACTTTTGGAGATTCCCCTGTGTCTGCAGCAGGGCAGGCAACTAGTGACAGAACTTATGATTTCTTTTGTTGTGGCCTCGCTGGCAGCAAACACCACTTTGTATGAGACCACAGTTGCTTTCATTTTACTATGCCCATTCATTTGCAGCCAACTTCTTAATACAGCAGTAGATCAATCCCTTTTGGCCTTTCAAAGGCAAATAAATAAGTTTCAACCACTTGCTGATCTCAGCATATCAAAAGCTGCTTCTATTCTACAACCTATCACTTACTTCGAATAGCATTGGTTGGTCGTCAGTGGCAATACTACAAGCTATGCACCTCACAGCGGGCAAGTGCGCCTGAATTGTGCAACGAAATAGCCACCAGGCAGCTAGCTGGCAGCTGCAGCATCATGTTCGAGAAACAACATGGCGACGTACGTATAAGAGGCACTGGTCCAATCGATGTAGTTTATTGGTGATGACCGACCAAACCTGCCCTTGAATCGTCCCCCTGGACGACGAGAGTAGAGTCGTGAAGCAAGCAACTACACTGTTTTCCGTGTCCCCGCATGGTGGTTCATGATTTACAATTTGGTTACAATCATGTGAATAAAAGATGATGAACACCACGATTCTGATTCCTTGCACTGCAGTACCTGGTGACGATGCTACTCTTTCAACAAGGGCTGTGATTAAAAAACCTAATATTACTTTTAATATGAAATGTGTATTGTGTTGCCTTTCTTCATTCTTGCTGTCTGCATCGTTCCGGTGAATTGATTATGTTTTTACTCCAGTAAGGCATATGCCGTTGTGTGGGGATGGATGGAAACGACTTTTGCTCAACATATATATCTAATTACTCTCCTGCCATTTCTAATTCACCACCACCTCCTGCCGCACGTGCCATTTTTTCTTTAATGACCGCATTGACATAATGCGAAATGGCGGCACGGAAATCAGCCGCCTCATCTCGTTCACGAAATCCAAGTCCCAACAAGGCTTCGCGATCTCCCTTTTCGTCCGAGACTCGCACGACAAAGAAACGACTCGAATCACCCACGGTGAGGACGTGATGATTCATATCTTGATTGCCATTGATCAAGTCAATACACGTCAAAGCAAAGAGCGTAGATCCTTGTTTGCCATCTTTCATGTAGGTAAACAAGAGTAGCAAGGCATCACCACGACGTTCCACACGCAAGGAACATTCCTTCAATGGTTTTTTCAAATTCCATTCATCGGCACTATTAAGTTGAGGGGAGTAGAAGTTAGGCAATCAGTGAGCAGAGGTTTCGTACTTGCAAAGCAGTGCGCAACGGCACAGCAAGATTCCACAGAAGACACAGTGTAGTAGTAGCAAAGTACGTACAAATATTGCTGCCCAGGATCCTTTTCACGAGGAATCTTGTATAGGTATACTTCCGCAATACCCAAGATCTTTTGACTCAAGACTTTGACTTTGTACTGCAATGTCGATTATGAGTGTGATTGCGAAGCGTGAAAGGCAGGGCAAACGAGGTGCACGAGAAAAAAGAGGTATGAACATGTTAGATTCCCAAGATCTCAAGAGTCTCAAGACAACTTGAAGAAAGAGAGGCGCCTGACACCAGCACAAACAAGAAAGGAGCAAACATACCTGATCATCGTCGAGCAAACCAAGATCGTGTTCCGCCATTTTGTTCTAGTTCTTTATCCTTGATAGATGTAGTAAAAGGATTTTGTTGTGATGAAGAAGCTAGTTAGTAATTAGCTGCTGTTGAGTTGTTGGTGGCTCCTTTTACGTGCGGGAGAATCAATCTGTCATTCTCGATGACCTCTCAACACTTGGATCGCTCGTCGTCACGACTGGCAAAAACTGGGTGACCAACTTACTGTAAACAAATTTAGTAGTCGCCGCATTAGGGGGACTGAAACAAATTGATTTAACAACGGGGTTGACAAAAGAGGCGATGTGCGACAAAGCATTTTTTGGCAAGGAAACTTGGTTCATGAATGATTCTTTCCCGTCAAACAGGATCAGTTGTGCGTTCTGCCAAATCCGGAAGATTCGTAGAATCTTCTGCAGGTATCCGTTCGCATGCCGTTCGCGTGCCAAAGATGGTTTCGAGTTAGGGCTGGCAAAGCCCGTTTTGATTCAAAATTGTGGCGGGTTGTCGTCATGGTCAAATGATCGCACTCTTCAAATTACTAGGACTAGCTAGCTAGTACTCGAGAACTCCAAAGTAAAGAGAAATACGTAGTAGAAAACAATAAGAATAGCTTGAATAGTAGACTACAGTACAACTAATTAATTATCATATTGATCACCGTGCAACAACAATAACGACAAGATGGCATCGAAATCGGAAGAAGATTCACATTCGGACTACCACGAAGCCTCACAAACGGGGACGTCCCGTTCCTCCTCCCGTCACAATTCATCCTCGCCTCATTCCGTTCCATGGTGGCAAACGCAACCGGGCAAAATCGGGTTGATTGGTGCGGGTGTTGTATTGGTACTATTTTTAACCCGAAAAGCATTTGGAGGTCATGGCGCTGCTTCCTACTCCTACGCCGAAGTGTGTATCGACAATTTAATGAGGGGAGTCAGTGCATCTTGTGGGGCCGCCATTTTTGGGTACGACTGTGATGGGACCTTGGATTGTCAAGTAGCACACAACAATATTTATTGTGCCAAATGTGGATGCGACAATAATTTAGTTGGGAAACTATTTGAAGATCTTCCAGAGGAATGTGAAAGCTATTTTCAAGATGAAAACTAAAGGAAGGAATGGAATGAAAGGAAATGGATCCATATACATAGTGAATAAACCAAGCATTGCATTACACCACACAACACCGACTTTTTCTTGCCCTCTGCATGCATGGCACTGTAGAGACCTTCGTCCAGGTTTTTTTCTGGCTGTGAGAAGCAAACACAAGACAAAGCTTGGAAAGTCCATAAACGAAATGCGGGTACTCTTCACTTTCTTTCGATAGCAATGGACATTGTTAGGAAATTATTGGGCACCCTCGTGGAACGAGTATTCATTCCAACTGACCATCTTAGAACCATAAAACCTTGAAAGCCACAGTTTGTGCCACTTGCAAAGATGTTGAAAACTAGAACACACGTCTTTACTTCTGGAAATGAAAGTTCGACCCTTGGTTGAACAAGCCCAAAGTGACTGCCAAAACTAAGCTGAAAGGTGTCTGGTACCAGGTTCCGTACTCCCAATAAAGGATTTCTCTAGACAATAGGTAATATTTACGAGGAGTCATTCTTAAGGTTGCTTTAGAAGTGCTGAGCCCATACATGCAGTTTCAAAAGATATGCTTTTACAAAGTGCTGACGCAGGTTTGAGTCCAGCAGTGCTAGTAGGTTCTCTTGTGGACAGTGGCTTTCCCTGCAATAGATGATATCGTTTTATGTCTTCATCAGTATATTGGATGATTATTGTGCTTCAAAAAAATTCTGCAACTCTATTGGCACCACTGTATGCGGTTTGGTAGGATTAAAGCATTTTCGCATGCTCCTTGACCATGACATTCTAGAGTAGCTAACACATGTACCACTTTCCAATTTCAGGTAATCCAGTAGCCAGTAGGAGGACCACTATTCGGGTGGACTAGCTAGAGCTCTCTACTGTACTGAGTAGTGTTCTTACTGGTAGCTGTGTGAGCTGCTTTGTGTAAGGCAAGAGCTAAGGCAAGTGTAAGGCACTACTAGTCTAATTCATACTGCAGTACTGGAAAAACAGGTTGGTTCTGATATACTGTGCGACCATAGGGCTGCCGTGTTGCCCTGCGCGCGACTGCGAACTGAAATGCAAATCGTGGAACCGCATCTCTCTCTCATGGGTATTGTGGTGTCTACCTGGTAGCTAGAAGAAACACGCAAGAAGGCAGCCAATCGATTAGAAAAGAACGTTTAGGTCAATAAGAGGAAGAAGCATACAATGGGCTCTCGACAAAGTTTGGCTACTATTGGTATCGCTGTTGTCTTCGAATGGAGGAGCTCGACAATGATGGAGCGTGATAACACTGACGAGCTTTCTGTAGGAACCGCCGCGACGGTTGACAGTATCTTGTCATCTGGCTCGGGGTCCTCGCAGAACGATGCCGTTGTTGTTGGTAGGAAGAAGCAGCAAATGCCAAAGGTGAGTTTTTAAAAGTCTTTTAAAATCATTTTGAAAATCGCTCTGCCGCGGACGAGCGTTTCTTTTATGTCCTTTTAATAAGTAGAAAAAGAGGGGGAAAATAAAAAAAGAGACAAGAGCTACATCGTACAAAGAACTCACAAATTCTTCCTTTCGCATACATTGTCGGAAAACTAAACAACGAAGAAAATGCAGGAGGAATTACGCGACGAACAAGATAACAACAATAGCGATGATGGAGAACCGAAATGTGTCTGCTTTTTGGGTCACTGGGTGAAGTCTATTCGTAACCTTTTTATGCCCAAAGATCGAAATCTGTTTTCCTCCGTGACACCCCTGGAAGGGCGCATGTTACAGCTTCGGGAGGCAAGATATCTTCTTGCATCCATGTCACTCCAGGAATTGCAGGAACTTCAGCTTCTTGACCCCATGTCTCCCGAGGAATTCCAGGCACTTCATCTTCTTTCCTCCGCTACGCGACGTCGCGAAAATCAAAGTTCTGAAACCGTCCTTCCTTCTGATGGACAGACACGAACGCTATTAGAAAGATCGCCACCAGAAAGCGTTGCATAAGTTTCCGGGCTTGCTACGCCATCAGTGTCGCCCAATTTGTCAAGCGACCGCGATTCGTATTTCTAAGCTCCCGCAGTGAAAGAGTACAACTTGCCTCCTACCTTTTTCTATGTGCAGCGGAGCGACGGTCGCTGGTTGGCCTATACAATGCAAATGACGGCATGCGTTGTTACGGTTCGAAACGACGCGAATGACAAAGCTTTTTCTTCCTGTTTTGAGAACTATTGGTGACTTCCAAAATATTCTATTGACAAACATGGTCACATTATAAATATTAATATAAAAAATTCTTGATCCAATAATTTTTCTCCATTCAGCAAAAGTTTAATTCTTGTCTACCGCATGCCATAGTAAATGATGGTTGTCGTCTTGTCGTCGCTATAGTAGATTGTGCTCTACACACCTAGCGAGCTTGCATTCAAAATCGCCATCTAATTGTGGCGCTTTCTATTGCTTCTTCTGTGCGGTACCGTCCCACAATAATTCGTTTCTGCAATTTTTTAATGGTTCATTCTGTGACCGACCGACAGTCTAATGACGGAGGCACTGGCCAAGACGTAGGCACTGACCAAGATGTGCTTTCCAAGAAAGTCTGCAAAGCAGTGCTTAGTTTTGCCAACGCGGCAATCAACTTGTCGCAATTGCAGGCAACATTAAGTCGTCCTTCATTCTCAAAGGCAGGGGTTGCCCCCGTACGTGCAATTGCCCATTGATTCCACCCGGAGTCGCAAAAAGCGTGTCAGCTCATCGTTGGAAAATGTTACGTAGGATCAAAAGTCCATACCAAAAAGGTCCCTTCAGCTTCCATCAGTGGAACTGTGTTGGGTGGAATGTCATGGTGGGTCTAGCTAGGACAGTTGAGTAGTCTAGCTCCTATAGCTAGCTACAACTAGAAACTCCCAGACGGTGTACTTTTTTAAAGTGTGCGTCCATATGACTAATGTCATCGTTAGAGGTTTTGCTGTATCCACACTGGCTCCAAAATCTTTGGTGACATCCTTTTTCCAAGGCTTGGATTGCCCTCATTTTCATTTTCCTTCAACAAACTATCCAGCTATTGATAGAGGACAGAGATCAACTGCTGCATCTACTTGTTTGTTTATTTGATGCACACGCTTTGTCTTCTTGTGTGATATGGCACCCCACTTGCATCCCGTCAATATCGACTCAGACGACGCGGAACGCCTTGCTGCCTTTTACAATGAGTCCATACTTCCTGCCTTGAAAGGTTGCTTCCCGGATGGTGTCATGGCAGCCTGGGCGACGGTACCAACGACACCCCAAGATTGGATTGATTCGTTTCAAAAAGGCTTCAATAGACGCGCATGGTTTGCCATGGAAGAAGAAAGTGGCGACAAGGTTGTTGGCTATGTGGATTGTTCGTTACCCAAGAAACAAGAACCAGGTAAAGCGGCGGCAAAGCTGTGGATGCTGTATGTATTGCCAGGTCATCGTCAAGCAGGCGAGATTTTGCTAAAAGCTGCAGAAGAACATATGGCAGGATATACTATTGGGGCTTTCGGTTTTCCGGATGTGTATCCTTTTATTTTTCCACATGATATGACGGATCGATGCCTTCAGGTACATTCCCTGTTGGGGTCCCATGGTTACCAACAGAAACCCATGGCAGCCGCTGAGATATTCATGGTGCTTCCAAACCTTGCTGATCGGTTACATAAATTACAAGCTATTGTAGAGGAAGGACCCGAGATTTACGAAGTGAACTTGGAAGAAGGCAGGCATCCCGAGGCACGCCCCACTATAACAATCTACTCGATTGATGCTGCCACGGGAGAGGGGCTGGGTGTTTGTATTCATGAAAGTGTGCTCGACTGTTGTTCCAAATATTATACGTCGCTAGATGGTGATCTTTGTCAAACTCCTAATAATTGGTGCTTTACAAAATGGTTTGGAGTCCCATTGCACACCGGCCCCGACTACCTCCGACAAAAAGAAGGACAAGGGAAGGGTGTTGGCAAGCGATTACTGGCACGGTCGTTGATTGAAATGCATTTGCTGGGGTATCAGCATGCTGCACTATCGACAAGATCTAACAATTATCGGGGGCAAGCTTTTTACAGTCATTTTGGGTATACGACAGAAGATTATGCGTATCAGTGGTACAAAGTGCTGAATGCAAATGCTACAACCAATTCCTCCAGCTCGAATTCATCCAGTAGTAGTAGTAGTAGTAGTAGCAGCAGTGACAGTGAAGACGCTGAAAGGCATTTCTTTTCATCATTCCGGCAAAAAATACGCCAACGATTTGGGAAGAACCCCTGGTGAAGGTGCGAGGGGTCAGTAAGGTACCAATAGTGAATGGAACGTTGACTGGGAACCACAACAGAATGCCAGCATCGCCTCGGTTACGAACTGATTATTGTACATTATATGATGTATAAATATGTGCTCCACGGTTGGAGGAATCCAACTCGCTGTGGGCGATGGTAAATGTCGCTCAGCTGATGTCCATTGTGAGTCATTGGGATGCCTTTTCATTGGGTTGATTATGCCTGCTGAACTCAATCACATCCAGCTGTCAGTGTCGTTACTGAGCGAAACTGCTGTGGGACAATGAAGTCAATCCAGCTCTTCTACCCCAGAAAGACTAGCTCTTTTGCAGCGCAACCACACAATTTTAATAGCTCATTCCGACAGTGTGTGCCATGTTCTCTGACAGACTAACAATAGTACAGTACTGCACTAGGCGTTTGAGGAGCGAGTCGTCAACGCCCACATTGCACAGCTTCTAGGGACTTTTACTAAGGTTTCCTGCGACTACTTTATCAGGCTAACTACTAGCTAGCGAGTTGGCTACATGGAAGCTATCCTATTCTATTGGCAAACTATTGTTATTGACAAGTACGTACTTTCGATTGCGTGGAGTCAGTGTGCGTGAACAGATAAGGAAGTCATTAGAGACGGTCATCGTCTGACGTTCGCCCCGTCGGCGTCAAGATCTCCTCGCGTAGAAACTGGTACCAAAAGATACGCGGAATTTTTATCTTCCACCAACATCATTCTCAACAACACCAAGGTGCCGCATGAAGCACCGTAATCTCAGTTGTACAGGCTGTGCAGTGTTAGACAACCCAAAAGCCCTCGGAGACTTCCAAGTCGCTCTCCCATAAATCCAACAGCAGCACCTTTGTGTTGTTGTTTTTCGCAAATTATCGTTTTGTCTTTTCTTTTTCCATTCCTTTACTACTTTAAATCAAATCATTCATCATGGCTTTGTCGGACAGTGACGATTCGGATGACGAGAGCGAGGATGACGAGGGACCCGGTGCCCTTAGTTCGTACGCCATGGCGCAGAAGAATAAGAAAAATCAACTGACGGATTTTGAGGCCTTTGACGATGAGAACGACGAGGGAACAGTAGCGCAAAAGATGAAGACCATTCTGGCCTTGCGTGAAACCCTCGGTATGGATCAGGATATGGCATGGCAGGCACAGGAAGCGCAGAAAGAAGCAGAGAAAAAGAAGGCGGCAAACATGACTCTAGAGGAAAAAACAGAGGCATCTGGAGATATGATGGCGAAGATTCGTGAAAAGCACCTTCAAAAACAGAAGGAGCTTGAGGCAGAAAAGGAAAAGGAGGAAGAGGAGAAGAGAGCTCAACGAGCTGCTGCTGCGTTGGCAGCAGCAGCGGACTCTGACTCCGATAGTGAGCCCAAGGCGAAAAAGAAGAAAAAGAAGAAGAAGAAAGATTCCAGTGACGAGGACAGTGAAGAGGAGGAGAAACCAAAGAAGGAGAAGAAGAAAAAGAAGAAGAAGAAAGAAGTAACGGATGATGAGGATAGTGATGCTCCTCCTGCTGAAGAAGAGGCTCCCAAGAAGGAGAAGAAGAAAAAGAAGAAGGAGAAAAAAACGGATGACGAGGATAGTGAGGCAGAGGCGGAGGAAAAACCAAAGAAAGAGAAAAAGAAGAAGAAAAAGAAGAAGGAGGTTGATTCTGATTAACTCCACAAGATGGAAGGTCGCACTATTATTTGTCATGAGGTGGGCCTCGTCGTGAGTTCTTTAGGCATTAGTAACGAAGTAGTAGTAAAGTTTCCGGCTTGATCGGTACTTGGCATAATCAATTCGGTTCAAAGGGCAATTTAATTGTGGATACTCGAGCGATGTGACCAACAAGGAAGATGGTGAAGAGATTTCAAGACTGGCAATAGAAAAGGTCGGCGTCGCTGGCGACATCGCATGCTCCCAATTAAGTTGACCCCCTTCCGAATAATTTCATTGATAGCCCAATATAACTAAGTGATTGAATTTGTTTGCTTCCTGCATGTATGACTTCGAGTGAGGTTCTGCAACCTTGTCGCATCCACTCTCAGGCGCAAGGAAACTAATATGGTTTCACCATGTTAAAACATGTTAAACATGTTGGCCATAAAAGTGGAGGTGCGCACGCGGTTGCTTGAAACTAGCTCAGCAACACCTCTCGAATATGTATCGTGTTTGTCTTTTTGCTGAATTATTTAGATCACCAGTATAGCTTGCTCTTTTCTTTTCGTGGTTGCCTTTCGAACTGAGCTCATGGGATACAAGTTCATGGAACGTTTTTCGGTCTCCCTTTATAATCAGAGGTGACAAAAATGTAAATGTTAAAGCATTCATTTGTCATCTTTGAAAGTCTAGAAAACTGAAGCCAGTTAGGTATTTTTCTTCACGTGCTCACTCTCGCGAGCTTCTTGCAAACAAAACACAGTCAAGACATCGATCTGAGAAATGCAACAGTCTTATAGTTCCATACTAAAGCATAGCCCCTATCTTTGACAGCCGGCATTACAAATCAGGTAGGCTCTGATTCCATAAATGAAAACACCCCAAAGTAAGAGCTGCAGTTACTCTAATTGCATTTGGGATTTCTTTTGGACTATTTGTTTTAACCTTTTAAAATTATGCAACTAACAACGGAAAGGTCTAGCAAAGAAGCTAGTGAAACGGCAGTACTCGCTGTGCTCTCGTTTCGATATTGCCAGCTAGCTAGCTAGGGTTTGCGACGTTTCCTTCCTGGAGTAACATCTTCCCCGTCCGCTTCACGTTTGCCGCGTCCGCTCCACTCTTTTGTTGGCTCTTCGTGGATTTCACCGTCTTCGTCCTCATCTTCTTCATCGACCAACCCTTCATCGTCACCATCATTTTCATCATCGTCTTTGGCTCTCCGCAATCTTTCCCTGCCGCTCGGAGACGATTTCTTAGTACTACTGTCCACAACAGCCTTACCATCGGCGCCATTACTGCTAGCAGCACCAGCAGCACCAGCAGCCACACCCGGAGCCAACACACCCGCCTTGGCTCTGGCACGCATGGCTTCTTCATGCAGCTCCCGGGCCGCATCTTTGGCTTCTTCCGAATCCAGTAGAATGTTGTGCCTTTGTAGGATGACTTCCGTCTCACCACGAAGTAACGTCATCATGGCAACCAATTCGTCGCTACGCTTGCGGCGACCAATGATGCCTAACTGAATATCTCGATTGGCAGCACGCTCCTTGACCAATTCTTCCTGTAACAGTGCCACTTCGTCCCTCAATTTCGACACTTTCGTTTTCTCCTCGTTTGGATTGTAGCTCTGTGGCATACTCGATTCCATCCAGCACATACTGGACTTGTTACTCCCAAACACACCATTCGTTCCTATATAGGTAATGAGAGAGAGAGAGAGAGAGCGGCATAGCAACGCAATACAATCCAGTTGTGTTTGAGCAAAACCAATTTCAATGATTGTGTTGTGCAGTTCGTCCCATATAGACTTACCAAAGGCTGCTCCCTTTTCCGGTACAAGAGACAGTTGCGATAAATAGAGTGGCACCTCTTGTGGCGTATTGGGCATTTTCATGGCCTCCCATGGTATGACACCGACGGTCGACGCAATGGCTGATGCGTCTTCCTCCGTGCCGGCGGCGTCTGCGGCTGCCGATGTTGGAACATTGCTATTCTTTTTGGATTTCTTTTTAGACTTCTTCGAACTGCGTGTCAAGGTGGACGGAATCTTTCGACAAGCCAATTCCGCTTCCTTGAGCATTTCTTCGGTATCGTTCCATACTTGGATGATATCCTCATCAGTCAATTCGTTGGTGGTTGTGGTGTTTTTTCCCGGACTATCCACGTCCATTTTGGTGGCACCGCTAGAATCTGCCGCTGTACCATTGGCCCCATTGGCCTGTTCCTTCAGCTGTTGCTGTTCCAGGATTTCGAGACGTGATTGCAAAGCCGCCATACAATCCCGTGCAATTTGCAATCGAGCTCTCTGAATGGCCAACACCTTGGACCTTCGTTTGGTAATGGCTTGCAAAAACACCGTCAGCCCTTCACTATGCTTGGCAGCAGAATCCAACTCTTTGGTAGTGGCCACATAATGGGCACGCAAACTGACGTATTGACTTTCCAAAATTTCCCGTTGTGTTTCACACAGAGCAATCTTTTTGCGCAAATTCTGCAATCGCTTTTCTTCTTCCGGATCAATGCGGACTGGCATGGACATGGGAGGGACCATGATAGTGTCGGTACGACCATAATACCCTGCACCAGGCGCTGCGGATGACGCAACTGCGGCACCAGGGACAGCACCCGATCCCACAGAGGGTCCTGCAGCACCGGTGTCAGCACCATTTCCTGCCGCTCCAGCAGCATCTGCTGCTCCGACCGTTCCTGGTAAGACAACTCCCGGTTGCGGTTGTGCCACGCCAGTGGTGGATTCATGATCACGATTCATAAAAATGTAATGATGTTGAGCATAGGCCACATTGGCTTGATAATACGCATTCATATGACGCAAGTCTTTTTCCACTTCTTCCTTGGACAAGGGTGCTATAGCGTTCATGACATTGGCGCCCACAAACCTTGCCGAAAGTCCTCGGGACAACAACATGGCAGGATCCAATGTGCGTTGCATTTTCTTGGAGAACTTTTTGTCACGACGTCGAAACGACGACGATGTGCCCGCCATGATTAGATGAGTTTGTCAACTGTAGTTATGGCTTGAGGAAGTACTAGCTAGCTAGTAGTTGTGTATGCCTGGTTACTGTGTGGTTACTGTTCGTAACTGACTGAAGTGAGTGAACCTTTGTTATTGTTGAAACGCGCGTAAGAACGGTGCTTGACGGGGATGCGTGATTGCCTATGATACTTGAGTCACGAACTGAAATGATGAATTGTTATTTGAAAGAAAAAGGAGACGATGAAGGTGAGTCTGTCGATGGAGAGCCGTGAGGTTTCATCCGGCAAGTCAGTACAAAACAGCACTTCAGGTTGTCTTGACAAGAGAGTAGAGTCCACAGTTCGGAAGATGAGGGAAGGACTCGAATGTATGGGACAGGTATTGCCAGCCATGAGGGACGAAGGAAGAGTGAAACAACCTTTTCGAGTGGCTTCTCGTAGGAATCTCACGTACAAATAACGTAGCCACAATCGCCAACAACCATGGAGGCAAGTCTCTCGGCAATAAAAGGGCAGGCAACACAAAACTGGCCCACACAAACCCTGGTGGCTGTTATCACTTCACGAGGATCAACACTGTAGTCTCGTCTTTAAGCTACTGTACTTACCCAAACTACTCTCACACGTTGGTGTGCCACCACATTGGTTGTTTGCCAGTTGAAAAATCAACAAGAAATAAAACTATCGGTTGTCCTTTCATGCATGCATGCGATGCGGTCAGTCACTCTTCTCGTGTCTTGTCCGGCGCAATCGGACGGAGTGTGTGATGGCGCGGCGGGTGGACAACCGTTTGAAACGTTAGTCGCACACTTCTTCATTTCAACTGTATGTAACGAATGTTTAATAGTCGCACACTCTTTCATGTATCGAGAATGTGTGGGTCCATCCGAAAGAAATGACTTTGTCAGCATTGCGTGTCATTTTTTGGGAAAAGACTCACTATTACGATCTAAATTTGTTGCTGTCACTCTTGTTCAAAATTCTAAAGCTACTCTGCTAGCTAGCTAGCTAGAGTAGTTGCCTTTGTCGAACTAAATTTTTACTTCACCACCATGAGACTAACGACGAACATAATCTTCAACGTGGCTGCCGTGGTTTGTCGGTTTTCCCAATTCTCCAACGGGTATTTGGCAAGGTGAGAACTTGTGGATCTTTCGTTCAATGATTTTTTCTCTCAACTCGACTGACACTCGACTCACTCACTGACTCGTCGCATGTGGTTATGTTTCGTGTTATGGATTGGATTGCCCCTAATGCGTTAACTCCTATGGGTCCTACTTTATTACACTGCACCGCTACGCAACAGGCCCATACCACAACCTTTTACAAGAAATCATCCAGCCAGTACTAGCAGGACAGCATTACACTCCTATGATGCACGGGGGGATTATTATGGGGAGAGTTCTAGTTCTTACATGGTGAAGGAATTTGCGTAAGTCTTTTGACGAGGTGCAGTGCCAGTTCCAATTGTCATTCTCCTCCATGCAGCCTTTTTTGAGGGCAGTGTTGCAAGACATTTTCGTTGGCTGATATTTTCACGTCCAATTTTTACTTCCACTTTTACTCTTGTAATTCTTCTACATTGCATCCCTCTGTTCCACTTCATTTTGTGAAAAGTGAATATGAACAATTGGAAGAAATTGTCAAGTTGGCATCCCAACCCCTACCCGAACGACCGGATGGCATTGTGGCCGTGGCCAAATATACATCGGCGCAAATTGAGGCGTGTCTCTCCACCGAAGCGGAATACGAACGATTGGCACGTGACAATCCCGCCACTATATTTTTGCGGTGTTTTGCCGAATATGAAAATGCTCCCATTTTAATTGGAAAAGCCAATGTTCAAAATTGGCCGACCTACGACTTGTTTTATGGTGGCAATCGTGTGGCACGCATCGAAGGCAATAGTTTGACAGAATTGGAAGAAGCTTTGGACCGATTTCAATTGCAAAATTCCAAATTGGATTTGTTTTCCGAACAATCCAGTAAACCGTGGGGTGGAGAAGAACGACAACGTACAGATCCCAGTGCTACTCCTAGAACCACGGCACGATTTATCCCCGGTTATGATTGGGGCAGCGACAAGGGCTTTTTCGATGAAGTGGGGGATCGAGCCGTGAAAAGCTTTGAAGAAACATTTGAAAATTGGATACCAGATATCGACGATGATGACGAAGACGGCAAGAAGAAGAAATGAACAAAACAAAGACAACCCACTGTATCAAATGAACGATTCTGCCGGTCACCACCGGCTACACGCGCAATCCGTAACCGACAAATGGTGCATGTACTTAATAGTAGCTATTACTAGATCCCGAAATGAATTGATTTGATTTGAATCCAATCCAATCCAAACGTGACTGTCCTAAGTTTTTGCTGCTACCGGTTGAGCGGTATTTTTGCTGCCGGCCTCGCTCCTATAGGTATCAGACAAGATTGTATGAACTAGAGAGTCATAGTTGTGGTTTTGCTCCAGAAGGATTTATCTTTCCTGAAGCTTGAACAATTTCAAAGAAATTAAGAAATGCAGATCAACCATGACAAAGAATCGTGTGTGTAGAACTATAGTTGTTCCTTTTGGTTTCAAAAGGATGTTACAAAGAGCACAATTTTTATCCCATCCACCTGGGGCATCCATCACTACTGTACATCAACTAAAACTAAGCAATGCTTTCAGCAATCAATAATACAAAACTACAACCAGAAAAGATACCAGCAAATACATCAGGAACTAATCCCCAGTGACCGCTCTGCATCATCTTGGATACACCAATTGGTGTTAATGCTTTTGCTGCTGATGTGCAGTAACTCAACAGCAAGAGCATGATAAGGCTGCCAAATTGCAAGTATGCTGTCTCTTATACACATCTCCGAGCCCACGAGACTAAGGCGAATCTCGTATGCCGTCTTCTGCTTGAAAAA
>ENA-ORBV01009694-ORBV01009694.1-microbial-mat-metagenome-genome-assembly--contig:-NODE-9694-length-15689-cov-6.103574_pt1 | contig 15689 bp, 13 predicted proteins | sample MGYA00237777_ERZ505514 | MGnify/ENA primary metagenome ERZ505514 (study PRJEB26160, sample SAMN06269048) | microbial mat metagenome | isolation source: Oligotrophic lake microbial mat | place... | reverse complement strand
ACTGAAGATGGCGCTCCTGTGCCTCCAGTAACACCCGCACCACCGCTCGCGCCAGAGCCGCTAATTGCTTGGTTTCCGTTTCCGCCGTTGCCGCCGCCGCAGCGGCCACTGCCTCCCAGCGCGGGACTCGTTCCCCCGCTATCGTTTTGTTTAGTGCTCTCGCCATCCCCGCCGCTACACTTAATTCCAGCAAAATCTCGCAGGCGTACGTCAGAAAGGCTGCGAATGATCAGGGGCTGGCTACCTGTGGGCACGATGGCATAGTTATTTAGTAAGTCAAAATTCGTAAAGTTAAATGTGGATTTTATATCTGTATTAAGAGTAACGGTATTACCACTCACAGTTCCAAAATTGGCATAGGTAGAAATAATAAAAGGACCATCAGAGCCGTCACCGACATTGATGTTTATGGGGGCGCCCGGTCCTCCGCCGACATCCCAGTTTTCTACCTGAAGGGTGGGATGAAGTTCTTGGAGCTCGGTGTTCCAGACACCTGTGGTCTGGGTGAGATCTACCGTTGAAATTGAATTCAGCGGAACAGTGAGTGAAGCCGCTCCACAGATTTTGGAAATAATGAGCATGAACGGAACAAGAAATGCCCTAGGGGTCATGCAATTAATTCTAAAGAGATTTAAGAAAATTGGGGAGTCCATATTAATCAGTTCTAAATTTTTCTCTACCTATTGGTGCGAACGCTAAAAGGTCCACCCACATATGTATTACCAGCTGGATCATGGCCACCGGGTTTAAAGCTGTAGAGAGTATTTGGTGAAAGGCCTAGCACTCTAATCGAGTGGCTAGTTTTATAAACACCGTCATCGGCGACCGAAATATTTGTACTGGAGCCCAGACCCCAAAGCAAACTTGAGGTTGCGAGTTCATTAGTGGTCCAGTTGATTGTGACTGAGGAACTGGTACTTGTAAATGTAATGGGCGGAATAATGGAGGGCGAAGTGGTATCCACAACCCAAGAAAAACTCGCGCCCACAGCATCAACACCACCATAGATGTCAATCGCTTGAACTCTAAAATTATGAGAGGCGTCAGCTAAACCGGTATAGGATTTCGGTGAGGTGCAAACACTTGGAGCGGCATTATCAAGTGAACACTGAAAGCTCGCATTAGAATGGTTTGAGGTAAACGTAAAAGTCATTGAGTTCTGATTTGTGAGTGAGCCAAAACTAGCACTAACTAAAGTGGTTGTGATTGGCGGCGTAACAGTAAAGTTGTAAGTAGCACCCACGGGATCGATATTTCCGGCGGCATCTACGGCGCGCGCTAAAAATGAATGTGCGCCGACACTAACCGTATAAGTTTTAGGTGAGGTACATGCAGAGCTAACAGCACCATCGAGTGAACATAAAAATGTGCTGTTGGCCTCACTCGCAGACAAAGTAAAAGTCACTACATTTCTTTTGCTGAAATGTGCAGTTAACGAAGTCGTTGACGCCAAAGTATCAACAACCCAGGTCAAAGTCGACACCGTGCTTACATTACCCGCCAAATCAGTGGCTTTAACTTCGACATTATGTTCGCCGTCGGCCAAACCGCTCAAAGCTAAGGGACTTGCGCAGGCGGTATAACCTGAGGCGTCTACGTTACAACTAAAACTCGCGCTTTCATTGGCAGAAAAAGTTAATGTGTTGTTGTCACTATTTGTCAGCACACCAACGCTTGAGTTCACCGTGAGTAATGGTGAGGTTTGGTCGACAGTAAAAGAATGGCTAATGGAGTTGGCCGGATTGCCAGCGCTATCTATGGCAGTGACTTCTAAGATATAGAAACCTTGAGGTAGATTGCTCAACACAATTGGAGATACCGATTGTGCCAAGTCTTCACCATTAAGAGTTGAAGAAAAATTGACAATCTCAGAAGGAATTACTTCTACTGTAAGAGAGTTTGAATTAATGTTACTTGAGGCCGACGGCAAGATAGCGCCAAAACTAATTGATGGTAAAGTAAAGTCCATTGTCCAATTTAACTGCGCACTAGTACTCAAGTTACCGGCGCCATCAATTGCCGAGATGACCAAGTTATGATTGCCATCGGTCAATACACTCGTGGTAAAGGGTGAAATGCAGGGCGAAAGTGGAACTCCGTCAAAACTACAGGTGACGTCAGAAACCTCAGATATACTAAAATCAACTGAAACATCTTTGGAATTGGTTAAGCCTTCAAGTGGTAAAATATTGCCCAATGTTATAAGAGGGGCCGACAAATCAACTGACCAACTATAGCTAGCGGGTAGCCCGATATTGCCAGCCACATCGGCGGCACGAACTTCAAACCAATGCGCACCCTCTACTAAGTTATTAATACTTAACGGCGACACACATGTATTAAAAGCGTTATTGTCAATTGAACATTGGAGCGTAGCACTTTCATTAGCTGCAAATTGAAACTCAATGGTTGCCGAGTTATTAATGGGGGCTGAAGGGCTTGCCGAAACAATACTCGTTACCGGGGCGGTGACATCAATGACCCACTGAAAGCTCGCCGGACTTTCACCAGGATTACCGACTAAATCCACGATATTAATAGATACTTGATGACTGCCTTCGGCAAGGTTAGTAAATGCAAGAGGCGAAGAACAGGGTGAAGCGGTCGCGCCATCAAGTGAACAAGTAAAAGTACCGGCCTCACTTGATGAAAATAAAAACTGGTGTGATGTTTGATTAGTTAAACTTTTTAGATCAGCTAAATTATCTATTGTTACTGTGGGCGCAACGCTGTCAATATTCCAACTATAAGTGGGAGGTGTGACGTCTGATAAACCGCCTGCATTTGTAGCCGAAACCGTGAATACATGATCCCCATTAGTCAAACCGGAATAATTGACTGGGCTAGAGCAAGGTGCACTGGAGCCATCTAAGGAACAAACAAAACTCACATTCATTTGGTCACTGGAGAAGGCAATACTCATTGAAGTCGAGTTGGTTACGCTGCCAGTGGGTGCCACGCTATCAATAACAGTTTTAGGAGCTACTGCCGGCGGTGGTGGTGGTGGAGGAGGTGGTGGGTTTTCGCATTTAATATATTTAATACCCGTGACTACAAGTTGGGCTGAGCGAACTTTATTATGCTTACCATGAAGCGAAAGTTTCAGAATTCCTTTGTTCTTTTTTAGTTTAATTAAGAATCTATGAAAAGGTTCGCCACCGTTTAAATAGTATTTATGAACCCTGTTTGAAAAATGACTTTCGTCTTCTTTATCTTCTTTATGTTTGCGAGATTCAAAATGGCGGCCACCATCTCGGCGTATGGCCTTAATGCCGTTGACAGAAAATGAAAAATCATCAAGTTCCTTTTCTTTATGGTCGTAAAATATACCTTCAAGTCTAATGTCAGTTATTTGCACATTGGGGTCCAACAGAAAATCAAAGTCATCTATATTAAATGAAAGATGGTGACCGCCATTAATTTGAATTGGGATAATTACTTTTTCAAAGGCATCGCTACATTCAGACGTAGAGCTCGAAGGTATTTTGCCGTCTTCTAGGCAGCCCGTTGATCCTAGCAAGCCGATAACAATTAGTAATGTCCTAGCCATAAGCCACGGGCTGCTTGGGATCGCGCATCGATTGTACTGGGCACTAACAAACTGTCTCACTTAACTGTCTCCTTAACGTGCTGCTACATTTAATTCTACTCTCTTTTAAGTAAATGTTGGGGGGAAAACGTACAAAATATGTTCACTATTAGTACAACATAACTTAATCTTAGTATTGCATTGTCTCAGTCTGAGATTCCAAAAAGGAGATATATCAAAATGAATTATTTTAAATTGGTTTTCTGTGGCTTGGTTTTTTTGGGGTTGCCTAACAGCGGTCTTGCCCAGCTATACATCGAAGAGACTTTCTTTCCGGTTCACGTGAAGAAAAACGACGTACTGGCTGATATTGGTGGATCAACCACTAATACAATTGCCACCGAGGCGGGGATTGGCTACGACTTTCGCACTACCATCGGCTACACATTCACGAACAGTATTATTTTGGCACTTTCTTATAATTTGTTTAGTGTAACCTCGAGCCGTGCCTCATTGGGCGGTGAGGACGCCATTGATCGAACAGAATCGAAGAGCGAATTGGGGCCAACTGTAGGTTACACCTTGGGCTCGTGGCGCTTTCTTTTTACCTATTTTATGACGGCCGAAAAGTCCTTAAAAAATAAACTTGTCGTGAGTGACGGCACTTTGAGTACTGATGAGACTTTCATCAATCTCGATGGCAAGGGCATTCAGATAGCGATAAATTACAGTCTCAATTTAGGCGGCGGATTTGAAATTGGGCCTTCACTGATTTATCGCTCTGTTTCTTATCCTAGGCAAACTCGTGAAGTTCGAACGGGTTCCATCCCGCCATATACCAACTTGAAGCTTGTTACGCCTGCCATCGATGCGGAATTAAAACCGATGATCACGGTTGTGTATCGTTATTGAAAATGGTCGTGAAAAATACTATGCCGCAAGAAAGAGTCCCTAACTACATCACCCCTGACGGGCTGGCCCGTTTAAGAGATGAATATCAGACCCTCATGCATAAGGAGCGCCCACTAACTGTCAAAGCTGTCGCCTGGGCTGCCAGCCTGGGCGATCGGAGCGAAAATGCGGATTACATTTACAATAAAAAGAGGTTACGAGAAATTGACCGTCGACTGGGTTTTTTACTCAGCCGAATAGAAATTGCCGAGGTTATCGATCCCAAAACCCTTAAGTCAGAGACCATTGTGTTTGGCGCTACCGTAATGATTGAGGATGAGGAGGGTCTAAAAAAAACCTACCAGATCGTAGGCCAAGACGAAATCGACATTGAGCAGGGTAGGGTATCATGGCAGTCACCATTGGCAAAGGCACTCCTTGGGAAAAAACAGGGCGACGAAGTCACAATTAAAAAACCAAGTGGCGAGAGCTTGGTTGAAATCGTCAAAGTGGAGTTTTTTTAAACCACTCCTTTGTGAAGCAGCGCGATAATCTTGCAAAAATAATATAAAATAATGAATGCCTCATATCCCAATGTCTATTTGGTCAGTATAAGGAGGCGTATTTGTTAAATGTGAAAATAAAACCGAGGAGAAAAAAATGAAAAGTATAAATGTATTTTTGTTATTAATTTCTATGTACGTACCGGCGAGTGCTTCGGAAGTTTACATATTGGAGAATTTAAATGTTACCGAGGTCGTTCAGTATCAAAATCTTATGCCAGGTCCAGCTCGCCTCGATATCGACGTCACTTTGATTACAGCCAATTATTCTCGCTGTGGCAGCCTTAGCCAAGAAAGCGTTCAGATAAAAGTAGATAAAGTAAGCGGCGAGTACGGTACCCAATACCGTGTAGCCATACTGGCACCTGGGACCGATTGCTCTGGTTTGCCGACCCTACAGACCTTGCAGCTTTCAGTTAAAAATATTCCTTATCATTCACGAATTTCTTTTGAAAATCCGGTGATGGTAATTGATCAAGGAGCGGTTCACTAATTTCTGGTACTTTTTGAATTCTTCAAAGTGATTGTCTCCAAATCCTTCATATCATCATTGATGCTGCGATTGATTTGGATCGAGCCCTCGGAGATTTTATTAATGAGTCCTGCTAAACGGTAGCCCGCATACAGTACGCGTTTTTTTAAAGTGGGTATCGACTTTTGAATATAAACACTATCTAACGTGGGTATTTTATCGGGATCGAATTTGCCATTGGTCACTTTTTGCGTTTTTTTGTCGACGACTTTGCAATAGCTCCGTTCTTCAGGTTTTGTAGAGGGTTTTACATCGGGATAGACTTCAGAATGTAGATTTCGCGATTCGTCATACCAATTGGGGACAGGCGCACGGCTAATACTAGCAAAATCACCCTCGCCTTTTTGATTCTTTGTTTCAGCTAAGATCAAATCAGCGAACTCTTTGTATCCAAACAGACGTTTTATCCCTGGAGCACTGGGGTTTGTAGCTTTAGATTCTTGGGCGATATTTTCAATAAGCTTTTCGTCCCAGGCCGTATGCAGATTTGTGCTTTCAACCAGTCCTGTGCTTGGGTTGGTCCAATTGACACTACATAGATTGGCGCCCCTATCAATACCGTTACCAATATGAAGTGGTTGGTGAACATCACCTACCACGTGTACGAGGTAGCGAAACAGGATCATCTTTTGTTCGCGGCTGAGTTTTGCATCAATAAGCATACTGGGCACCTGGTTGATAATTGTATGTGCATCACTGATAGCCCGGTCTGATTCTGGCAATGTTGAAAAAGTAAACTGAGGTGGAATTTCAAAAAAATGAAAAGGAGCAAAGGCCTTAAAGCGTTCATCCGAGCGAGATTGATCGGGCCACATCGCAGCTATTGCTAAAGACTCAATTCCAATTATTTGATGGACTAAGGCTCGCCCTTTCGATGTGAGGTTTTTCTCAGCAATAAAGCCGACGGCTCCATGGCCAATATCTCCCCAAGCAAGTGCGCGTGAGACATGGGAAAGTGAAAGCCACAGCCAAAGACACAGTGAAAATACGATTATTAGCGTTTTCCTGTTGATCATGTAAACCCCCGTAAAGTCTCTAGTCCAAATTCAATAAATAGGGTAAAGCTCATATATGAACTTACTCCAACTACAACGTGGTTGCAAAAACTTTGGTGCCAGAGTTTTATTTGATACGGCAAGTTTTGCTATCAATGCGGGCGAGCATGTAGGTGTCATTGGACCAAATGGAGCCGGTAAAACCACACTTTTTAAAATTCTTGTGGGACAAGAGTCGTTAGATACGGGAGAACTGATTAAATCTCAGCAGCTGCGCATTGGTTATTTGGAGCAGGAAGCCGAGTGGGATCTCAATCAGTCTTCAGAGGAGTACCTTGGAGAAAATTGCCTTAAACCCCTGTGGGAGTTGAAACAAATAGGCGTAAGCCTGGGCTTGACCGAAGAGCATTTTGGTAGCCCGCTCGCCAAATTAAGCGGCGGCTTTCGTATGAGAATGAAGCTGCTTTACCTTATTGGTCAAGAGCCCAATCTCATGTTACTCGATGAGCCGACTAATTTTTTAGATTTAGAAAGTATATTAGCATTAGAGACATTTCTGCAGAGTTTTAACGGCGCTTTTCTTTTGATATCTCATGATCGAGAGTTTTTACGGCGAACAACTGAAGCCACACTCGAGGTTGAGGCGGGTGACATCACTAAATTCCCCGGGCACATAGATGATTATTTTGAACAAAAAGTGCAACTGCGCACCGTCCTTTCTGCCCAGGCCTCAAACTTAGCGCTCAAACGAAAACACATTCAAGAGTTCGTGAATAGATTTAAAGCCAAAGCAAGCAAAGCTAAACAAGCTCAGAGTCGCATGAAGATGTTAGAGAAAATGGGTACCATTGAAATGAAAGACTTGCCCGTGAGGGCGAAAATTAGAATTCCGCCACCAATACACACGGGCAAAGAATCTTTGGCGCTATTAAACGCCGACCTGGGGTATGGCAAAAATTTGATTTTAAGAGGAGTAAATCTACGACTCGAGCGAGGCAATCATTTGGGTGTTGTGGGCTATAATGGTGCCGGTAAATCCACTTTACTAAAAAGTTTGGCGGGCTCATTACCTTTGATTAACGGTGAAAGAACTTTGGGTTATCAAGTGACACTATCGCATTTTTCTCAGCACTCTGCCGAACAATTAGATATGAGCGATGACGTGCTTGGGAGTTTGCAGAAAGCGGCTCACCGCGAACTTAAAATTCAGGATATTTTAAATGTGGCGGGCTCGCTATTATTTTCGGGCGAAGATGTATACAAGAAAGTAAAGATGCTTTCAGGCGGAGAAAAATCAAGGGTAGCCTTAGGTCAAGTATTATTAAAACGCAGCCCCTTGCTTTTAATGGACGAGCCGACGAATCATCTCGATTTTGACACTGTTGAAACCCTTACAGAAGCACTGAGAGATTATGAGGGGACCGTAATTATCGTCAGCCACGATCGCAGTTTTATCGGGCGAATTGCTACAAAAATTTTAGAAATTCACGATGGCGTGGTCGAAATCTACCCCGGCACTTACGATGAGTATGTGTGGAGTCTACAAAAGGGCGCATTAAGAGAGCGAAAAAAGACCACTCAGGCTGAGAACCCTCAGCAAATTACTCTCATTGAAAAAAAATCTCTTACAGATAAGCCGAAATTTCGGAGCGATAGTAAAAGGCTGACTGCCGAGATAAAACAATTACAAAAAGAAATTAGCAAAAGCGAAGGGTTGATAGAAACGCAAGAATCCAAGCGCGATGAATTAAACGATAGCCTTATGAAAACCACAGGCCTTAAGGCACACGATCTTGCCAAGGAATTGGCGCTGGTCTCAAAAGAAATTCTCAAGCTTGAAGAAATTCTTTTGGAGCATTTAGATAGTCTTGAAAAAAAGGAAAGCGAATTGGTCCAACAAGCGCCTACTTGATTCTCAGCTTATAGACGTTGTGATATTTAATTTGATTTACTTCACCCGACTGCTCAAGGTTGAGCTCTCGCGCAGAAAAGCTAAGTGACATTTGGTGTTTTGTTCCCTGGCCATCGTCAGAAAAGCAATGACAAGTTTTTGAAAAACATTGGCATTCGCCCTTCAATAAATTTTGTTGATCTAACCACTGGGGTTCGCCCTTTTTTACATAACTGAGTCTATGAACGGCGAAGCGTGATTGCCCTTGCGTAAAAAAATCTTCGGTGATTTCGTTGTCATCAATAATTAGGATCATTTCAGACTCAGATTCAATCCCGTCAGACGAGGTGCGCCCTGTGCCTTCCCAGCGTCCATTTGGAAGTGAGGATTCTAAATTAATAGCGGTTATACCCACGCCCCCGGTCCTTCCCCCAGTTTTAAGGCAGGAAACTGCGAATGTCAGGAGAATCAATAGGGTGGTCCTTAGCGCTATTTTCATAAATTCAGACAGTTTTATCTGAATACGAGTGCGATTTCAATAGTGTTGAAAAAACTCCTATCGATAGGCACAGCCCTTGCTATTATATATGCCGTGAGAGTCTAAAGGCCATTAGCGGCCGATTTGACCGCACCTAGCGACGTTTATTGCGCAAGTGGCGAACCATTTTTGTTAAGGAGTTTTTGTGAAAACAACAAATCTAGTTATATTACTCAGTTTGATATTAGCGGTTTCGGCGTGCAATACACGTAAAAGAGACCGCACGGGAACGAAAAAAAGCGATACGGCTGTAAATAAGACCGGGCGCCTAGATTACGAGTTTAACCTTAGAGGTTGCGAGGCTAAACAGGGATTTGAATCAAATCAAGCGCTTTGTGTTGGCCTACAAGATTCTACACTAAACAAAGGCTGTGCTCTCTTGGAGAGAAAAGTGAAATTCGAGAGCGACTGTAAAGGTCAGACTTTTAAAGAAACTAATCCCTATGCTGCGAAACCTGTTGTTACCGAAAAAGCAGCTCCTAAATCTTATAGCTTTAGCGATGAAAATGGCTGCGAAACGGGTAAACTCGTATTCAAGACTACTAAAGAAATGTGCGAGGCCTTAAAAGATAACACTTTAAACAAGGGCTGCGCTGCCGAAAAGCGCGAACAACTCTTTAAACAAACCTGCAAAGAATAGAAACTCGTGGTATTAAAAGTCCATGCAGGAAATGTGCAGGGCTTTTATTGATGATTTCTTTGTGCGTAGTTTACCGGGTGATGTGAGCTCCTTAAATATTTCTCGCGAAGTAAAAAACGCCTGTTACTCTATTGTTCATCCGTCACCTGTAGCAAAACCAAAGCTATTGGCCTGGTCTGATGATTTGGCTGAAAAATTTAACCTTACTAAGCCTCATGACAAAAGCACTGACATAGATCTGCTCGCCGGAAATCTTATTTTACCAAGCATGAAGCCTTACGCGGCCTGTTATGGTGGACACCAGTTTGGGCATTGGGCTGGGCAGTTGGGAGATGGACGAGTTATTACATTAGGTGAAATTTTAAGTAGCAGAGGGGAACGTTGGGAATTTCAGCTTAAAGGGGCCGGTCCTACTCCCTATTCTCGAAACAGTGATGGACGTGCGGTTTTACGTTCTTCAGTTAGAGAATTTTTATGTAGCGAGGCTATGTATTATTTAGGTGGACCAACTACTCGGGCGCTTAGTTTAGTTTCGACGGGTGAAAGGGTTACTCGAGATATGTTTTATGATGGAAATCCTCGAGAAGAGCCCGGCGCTATCGTCTGCCGAATGGCACCCAGCTTTGTGCGCTTTGGAAATTTCGAAATATTTACCGCTCGCGGAGATGTGACCAATCTTAAAAAACTAGCGGACTTTATTATTCAGAATTATTTTAGCGAATTGGGTTTGCCGAGCGAAGTTACGTACGTTCGGTGGTTCGAAGAGATTTGCCGTCGGACGGCAATACTCATGGTTCATTGGCAAAAAGTGGGATTTGTACACGGGGTGATGAATACCGATAATATGTCGATATTGGGACTTACGATTGATTATGGACCTTATGGCTGGCTTGATGTTTATGATCCTGATTGGACACCCAACACCACCGATTTCAAAAATCGACGATACAGTTTTGGCAATCAGCCTGCGGTAGCCCTCTGGAATCTCGCTCAGCTGGCAAATAGTTTAGGACCACTTGTCACCAATCCTGAGGTTTTCTCTTCGGGACTTGAATTATACGAAACAGTTTTTAATAGAACCTATCTTGAAATGATGTCACAAAAATTGGGGCTGAAGCAAGTCAGTGCAGATATTCTCACTGATTTAGATAGGGTGTTACGTCTTACAGAAATCGACACGACTATTTTTTATCGAAATCTTACAGATGTCGAGCTGCACGATCCCTCGCTGACATCATTGCTTTCGGCATTTTACTCCGCTGAGATATCTAGTGAGATATCGAGTCAGTTACTTTTGTGGCTCAAAAATTATTGCCGAATAGTTTTGCAGGATTCTATTGAACCAGAAGCCCGTAAAAACATAATGAACAAAGCCAACCCAAAGTACATTTTGCGAAATTACTTGGCCCATGAGGCCATTGAATCGGCAGAGAACGGCGACCTTGCTCCGCTCGATGCCCTATTAAAAGTTATAAGGAAGCCATATGATGATAGCCTTGAATTTATTCGGTTTGCCGAGAAAAGGCCTGAATGGGCCCGCACTCGAGCAGGCTGCTCTGCTCTTTCATGCAGCTCTTGATCTCGTTAGGAAAGAATTCTCGTTTAGGGGCTGGCACCTTACGAGAAAAAAGATTAGATTTCAGGTATGAGCAGCCTTCCTAATTTTATTTACGGAACAGCTTGGAAAGAAGCCGCAACCTCAGCCCTCACCCAAAAGGCAGTGTTGGCGGGTTTCAAGGCCATTGATACCGCCAATCAAAAAAAACATTATCGTGAGGACTATGTCGGTGACGCTCTTTTGGAGTTAGCGAGCAAAGGTATCAAACGCGAGTCTCTTTTTTTGCAAACCAAGTTCACTTATCAGCGCGGGCAGGATCACCGGCTTCCTTATGATCCTAACGATAGTTTCACCAAACAAGTTCAAGCTTCTTTCGCGAGTTCTCTAAAAAATCTCCATACCGATTATATTGATTCTTATCTTTTACATGGACCCAACTCAGCAGTGGGAATCGACAACACTGATTGGGAAGTTTGGACCGCCATCGAAGAGCTTCATAAATCAGGGCAAATTAAAATGATTGGCGTGAGCAATATAGGGATTCAACAGCTCGAAGAGCTCATGCAAAAATCAAAAATTAAACCCATGATTGTACAAAATCGCTGTTATGCTGAAAGAGGTTGGGATATTTCAGTCAGAGAATTTTGTCTGAGCCATGGTATTATCTATCAAGGGTTTTCGCTACTGACGGCAAATAGTTTTTTATTTTCCAATCGCCGGCTCCTCGAAATTACCAAGCGCCATCAGGTGACGTCAGAACAGATCGTTTTTCGTTTTGCTCGGCAAATTGGTATTTTGCCTCTTACCGGCACATCTGATGAAGAGCACATGAAAGAAGATTTAAAAATTTTCGATTTCGAGTTATCTCAAGGTGAAATTGAGACGATCCATATGTTAAGTTTTGATCGTTAAAATTTATTTCCCCTTTAAATGTTTTTCAAAAAAGGCCAGCGTGTGCCCCATTTGCAAAACGCGGTTAGCACGCTTGGCAATGCCATGACCCTCATCAGGAAATAAAATAAGTTCTGACGCTATACCCTTTGTTTTCAAGCTTTCAAAAATCTGTAGAGCTTCACCCACAGGTACTCGAGGGTCGTTAACGCCTTGTAAAACTAAAAGGGGATCGCGAATTTGGTTGAGGTAAGTCATTGGCGATAAATCCACCAAGGCTTGATGATCTTTTTCAAGATCGCCATACTCAGATACCCTTAAAATTCGTCTGTAAGGAGCTGTGTTAGTGAGAAAAGTAACAAGGTTACTCATCCCTACACCCGAGGCACCGGCGTCATAGACTCCAGCAAAACGCGTCATACCCATCAACGTGGAATAGCCCCCATAGCTGCCACCCTTTATGCCCACTTTGGGTGTAACGCCATTTTTAGCCCAGGTTTTTTTTATATATTTTCCGCAATCGGCGATGTCACCAATTACATTGAGGCGCTTGGCGCCGTCATCAGCGTGAAACCAAGTTTTTCCGTAGCCATCACTGCCCCGTACATTGGGTTCTACATAAATAAAACCTCGGTCAACAAAGAGCTGAGCGAAACGGTTGAAACCGGGAATTGATTGCCCTTCGGGCCCTCCATGAAAATCCACAATCACAGGGCAGACGGCATCGTTACACTGAGGAGGTCTGCGCACAAACATCGGGATTTTGGTGCCGTCCTGAGCCACATAATATTCTAACTGTGCCTTCACGTAGTTTGCGACATTGAGCTCGGGGGCACTTGGTGTGACCCACACTTCCATTTTCTTGGTTTGCCAATTGTAAACATGGCTGGTTCCTAATTCATTGTATTTTTCGCTGTCGATAATAGTGAATTTTGAGTTGGCACTTGTTGTGCCAAATCTCACATGATCGTAGTCTTTAAACTTTGGCATCGTTAATTGTTTAAGTGTACTTAAATCAATGGCTCCGATGCGCGTGTAACCGCCTTCGTTAATTTCGAACGTCGCCCTAGTGTGATTGCGATCGACAGAAATCTCAGAAATATCCCAGTTGATTTCGGGAGAAATGACCTGATATTTTTTTGTGGCTAAATCCCAGCTATATATTTTTCGAAACTCACTAAATTTATTGGTCAGTACTAAATACTGATTCTTTTTGGCAGAAAAGTTCACTTCGTACTCTTGGTTTTCATCCTGACCAATGAGGGGAGTCAGTTTTTTGTCAGCTTCATTAAACAGATAATATTCAATCCAGGTGGCACCTTTAGCCTTGCCCAAAAGTAATTGGGCGCTATTGCTTTGGCTCTCCAGTTTTTGATCGGCGACAAACCAAATTCCCGGTTGTGAAAACAAAAGCTCCCGCGACTTTCTAATAATGTCATATTTATAAATGGCATAAGAATCAGGCGCAATGTCGTTTGATCGATAATAAATATATTTTGAATCAGTCGTGACTCCGCTATAAACTGTCTGAACTTTGGCTTTGTGTTGAACGGCAACAAGCTCGCCACCGTTGACGCTTTGTAGATAGAGACCTGGATTCTCTTCACCTCTGCGATCGCGCGATAAAACCAAATATTTGTTATCAGGAGTCAATCCTACAAGATTGCTGGGATCTTCGCCTCCGGTCATTTGAACAGGAAAATTCTTAGGGCCATTACTGCGCCAGATCTGAACGGTGCCCGTGACCGACCAACTAAAAAATAGTGTCTTGCCGTCACTTGTAATAAAGTCTCCTGCCGGTACGCGGATATCAAGAATTTTTTCGAGGAGGCTTGAAACCTCAGGTGTCAAGGTTTTGGGGGTAAATTTCGCGATGGTATCTTTGGACACAGACTCAGTGCCCAAGCCTTTATATTCAGTGGCCGCTAAACTGGCTGTAAGGGTGTAGGTACCTATAAAAAGAATTTTAGAAAATAATAAACTAATCATCGTAATTGTTCCTTCTTGGGTTTTTCTTTTCGCTGAACTTCATATTTCAGACCAATTAAAATTAAGTATTGGCTCGCTTCTTCAAACTGCTTATCAGTCACGGGCCAAGAATAGCGTGCATCAAAAGTTATTGCGTATTTTTTAGAGGTCTTAAAATCGTAACCTATAGAAAAATCCACGCCATATTCAGTAGTATCATAAGCCGATGTTTTGGCTAGGGGGGATAAACTAGATGATCTGAAGATTTCATCGACTCGCCCCATTTTATAGGCCGAGAAAAAACCAAGGCCACCAGAAAATTTACTTGAAAACCAATAGCGATAGCCGAGGGGAACGTACATTCGATTAACACGCTCTACAAGTAAGTTGCCTTCTTTCTCAAGGGCGTATTGGTTGGTCGTATAAAGTAGTGAAAGCTCAATACCACCATTGCTGCTAATGTCACCTTCAACAATGAGGCCCGCGCCACCAAAAACGGGTCGGCGAACTCCCGCAGTAGTTTCAATGCCAATTTCGGCCATTCCGGCAAGTGTTGCACTCACTTTGCCTTCGCTAGGAATATGCGCATGGCTAACTTGCCTAAAAGTTGTCAGAATAAGCAGAAATAAAATATAATAAATGTTCACTTTCCCTCGAGTCTTAGGCTAGATTTTAAATTATGAAGCGCCGCTTGTTAAAAGTCAGCCTCTTTTTGTTTTTTTTCGAATATGGAGTTGAGGCAGCTCCAAAAAAAATAGTTGAGCCAACAGCTATGGAAAAATTTGAGCAGGGTGCCTTAGAAACTAATGTGGCCATAGCCGATAAAATAGACGACTTTGCAGAAAGTATTGATCTTTTTTTGGCAGGCAAGAAATTTATTCGCGAGAAAAATGAATCCTCCTTTAGAATAATAGGTTTTGCAGAAAGGTCCGAGGGTGGTGCGGGCAGAGAAGCCGTTTACCTTGATTTCAATTTGCGTTTGCCAAATTTAGAGGAGTACTGGCAACTTAAATTTACTACAGTTGAGTCTAACGAGTTTCAAAGTCTCGATAAGAACAGACCAGGAAGTGCGCCGGGACAGCGAAAATATGTAGCAAGTCTTGGCTTTTTTGACCAATTGGGAAAGGTAAGAACATCTTTTCAACCGCGAATAGAATTGTCCGACCCCCTGCAGACCTCCTATGTCTTGGAGTTTAGTCAGACGAGCCAGAGTAAATTTTATAACTTTAGACCTCGTTTGAAATTTTTTGCGGATTCACAGAAGGGAACAGGACAGGCGGCTTCTTTTAATGTGGATTTTCAGGTTCGCCCGTTGATGGTATTTAGGTTTATTACTGAACAACAGTATCTCGACTTACAGGGATTGTTTTCTACGAACCTTGGGCCTGAAATTCTCGTAAGCCTTTCAAAAAAAACCGGCCTCAGTACGTCTTTTACCTTTTATTCGACAAACCGTCCAAGTTATCATTTAGACCATTATCTTTTGTCTTATACAATACGGCACGAGTTATATAAAAAAATCCTATATGCTCAGCTCTCGCCAAATCTATTGTTTCCTAAAGATCATGGCTTTAAAGGCGTAGCGGGAATTTCAGCGAATGTTGAGTTAATCTTTTAAAACTGATACCCTTTGTTGGGTATACCGGGTGAGATTTAAGGGCCATTTTCACAAAATAAGTTTCTAACTTTGTTT
>ENA-ORBV01009693-ORBV01009693.1-microbial-mat-metagenome-genome-assembly--contig:-NODE-9693-length-15693-cov-4.319160_pt1 | contig 15693 bp, 14 predicted proteins | sample MGYA00237777_ERZ505514 | MGnify/ENA primary metagenome ERZ505514 (study PRJEB26160, sample SAMN06269048) | microbial mat metagenome | isolation source: Oligotrophic lake microbial mat | place... | reverse complement strand
GGCTCAGGTGTTTGTCAATGGGCAACTGGTGCAGGAAGGCGATTTGTTTGATACCTCGGCTCGCATTTGCCTCAGCCAACGGGTGCAACCAGGAGAGGCGATCGCCATCACTCTGCGCCTGGTCAGCCCCGACCATGATCCGGGGGCACTGGTGCGATCGCTCTGCCTCTACGAACGCCCCGACCATGGTCTCTACCCCTCCCCTGAGCCGGGGTTTGTGGCCGACGAATTAGCCGTGTTGGGTCACTATCTCACAGGCTTTGCCCCGCAAAATCTGGCAGCGGTAGCCACTACCGCTGAGCAACTGGACTGGTCAGCGATCGCCGATCAATCGACCTTTGACCAATCCCTCAGCCGCCTACGTCAGGACTTGTTGCCGTTGAGCGACGGCCTGAAGCAGCGCCAAATTTCGCTACTGGGGCACGCCCATCTAGATTTGGCATGGCTGTGGCCGATTGCCGAAACCTGGGAGGTGGCTGAGCGCACGTTTACCTCGGTGCTGCAACTCCAGGCCGATTTTCCGGAGCTGCTGTTTTGTCATTCGTCACCCGCCCTCTATGCCTGGATGGAGCAAAATCGTCCGGCGCTGTTTGAGCAAATTCGGGCGCAGGCGGCGGCGGGTCTATGGGAAGTGGCGGCGGGGCTGTGGGTTGAGCCAGAGTTTAACCTGGTGTGCGGGGAATCGATTGTGCGCCAGGTGCTCTATGGGCAGCGCTATACGCAGCAAACGTTTGGCGCAATTAGCAAAATCGCCTGGTTACCCGATAGTTTTGGTTTTTGCTGGCAGTTGCCCCAAATTTTGGCACTGGGGGGGATCGAGTACTTTGTCTCCCAAAAAATGCGCTGGAATGACACCAACGAATTTCCTCACGAGCTATTTGCATGGCGATCGCCCGACGGAAGCCAGCTGCTCAGCCTCAACTCTGCCCCAATTGGCGAAGGCATCGACCCACTCAAAATGATCCGCTATGCCTGCCAGTGGGAGCAAAAAACGGGTCTGCCCCATGCTCTGTGGCTAATTGGCGTGGGCGATCACGGTGGGGGTCCCAGCCGCGACATGCTCGAAGTGGCGCGCCGCTGGCAGCAGTCGCCGTTTTTCCCTACCCTAGCGTTTTCAACGGCGCAGGCATTCTTAGAGCAAGTTGGGGCACAAGTTGAGGCACAAGTAGGAGCGTCGGCAAACCTGCCTGGAGTCGTTCATTCCGCCGTCGCAGCCACCCAAAATCCAGCGTCTTTGCCAGTTCCCCTGCCGCTGTGGGACACCGACCTTTACCTAGAATTTCATCGCGGCTGCTACACCACCCATGCCGATCAAAAGTGGCAGAATCGGCGCTGCGAGGAGGCGTTGCACGAAGCAGAGCTATTTGCGGCGATCGCGACCCTGCGGCTAGGCACGCCTTATCCCCAGTCGGAGATTGAAACAGCCTGGAAGCAGGTGTTGTTCAACCAATTTCACGATATTTTACCCGGTTCGGCGATCGCACCCGTGTATGACGACGCCAACCGGGCGTGGCAGGAAGCGGCGATCGCGGCTGGCTCCATTCGAGACGAGGCACTGCGGGCGATCGCCACTCAGATTCACCTACCTTCGCCGCCCCATCCTGCGGCTCAGCCAGTGGTCGTGTTTAACCCGTTCAACTGGATGCGATCGGAGGTGGTGCGGGTGGCGTTGGAGCCGATGAACTCTGATTCAGAGCAGGGTGGTTGGCAAATTTGTGATTTAGCTGGGGGGGCGATCGCCACTCAGCTGATCAAACCACTGCCTCAAACCACCCACCCCCAGCACCTGCTGTTTGTTGCAGAAGCGATTCCAGCCGTGGGCTACCGCTGTTTTTGGCTGTATCTTGACGAAACAGCACGATGGGCAGATCCCCCCCCACCCCATCTTGATCCCCAACTATTTGTGCTCGAAAACGACCATCTGCGAGTGCAGGTTGATCCGCTCACGGGAGCCTTGGCCAGTGTATTTGACAAAAATCAGCAGCGAGAAGTGCTGGTCGGGGCAGGGAATCAGCTCCAGGCATTTCAAGACAGCGGCCAATATTGGGATGCCTGGAATATTGATCCCCACTACGCGGCACATCCACTGCCTGCGGCTAAATTGGTAGAAATCCGCCATGGCCACTGGGGTGCAGTGGAAACCAGCATTGAGGTAATCCGCAAAATTGGCCAATCTTTGTTTACGCAGCAGTACGTGTTACAGCAAAACTCGCCGCTGCTCCAGATTCGTACCGTTGTGGACTGGCAGGAGCGACATGTGCTGGTGAAGGCCGCCTTTGCGCTCAATTTGGCGGCAGAGGTTGCCACCTACGAAATTCCCTACGGAGCCATTCAACGCAATACCAGCCGGGAGGGCGATCGCGACTCAGCTCAATGGGAAGTCCCGGCGCTGCACTGGGCCGATCTCACCTCTACCTCTGAGCCTCCGTCCGGTTTGCCTATCTATGGCGTCAGCCTGCTCAACAACGGCAAATATGGCTACGACAGTCAGCCCAGCCAACTGCGACTGACGCTGCTGCGCGGTTCCGAGTGGCCGAATCCGACGGCTGACTTGGGGCGGCACGAGTTTACCTATGCGCTCTATCCCCACGCAGGCAGTTGGCAGAGTGCCCAAACGGTAAGACGTGGCTATGAACTTAACCAGCCGCTGCTGACGCTGATCCTCAGCCCAGCGCCCCAGCCGTCCAACGATTCTGGCACTGCTGATCCTAGGAATTCACTGGCCCCCAGCGGACAATTTCTGAATCTGGCTGGTGAGCATCTGATTTTGACCACGTTTAAGCGAGCCGAGGACAATGCTGATGGCTGGGTGATCCGGGGCTACGAATGCCATGGCGAAGCGGCAACCCTTGACTTGGAAACGATGCTTCTAGGCGATCTGCTTCACCCCGCAAAGGCAGCTACCGGACTGATCCCACCCACGCTGGAGCTATCAGATTTACTAGAAAACCCGCTCGTGCCAGCCGCACGCATGGAGGAATCTGTGGCGATCGCCCCCTGGAAAATTTTCACGCTGCGGCTGCAACTTCATGCCCAGGAGTAAGGGGCAGGCGCATTCTAGAAAAACAATACGGGGCAAAAACAATACCGGGACGATGAGAGCAAACTCACCATCCCGGCATTCCAGCGTCATCATCACGGTCGATTAATCATCATGCTCATCAAAGGGATCATCTAGCACTTTGGACGGCGAGCCAAAGGACATGTAGATGCCATATCCAGTGACACCAATCAGCATTGCCGCGATCGAAATACTAAGAACTGTTGCGGAGTCCATAAGCCAATCCAAAATGTGGTCAGTCTTCTCATATAATATTACAAAAGTTAATTACAATGACGGCTGATAGATACCCATGGCACAACGCACTCGGTTGGGAGACATCCTTCGCCCCCTCAATTCTGAATACGGTAAAGTTGCTCCCGGTTGGGGCACCACACCGCTGATGGGGGTTTTCATGGTACTGTTTTTTGTCTTTTTGCTGATTATTCTGCAAATTTACAACTCTTCTTTGATCCTAGAAAATGTCGATGTAGATTGGAGCAGCTTAGGCGGTTAACGGTTTCACGACTTCAGTTAAATGTTGATCTAAGCCCATATAAAATCCGGCAGACCCCACTGGGCGCGCCGGATTTTTTCTGGCTTTATTAATGGGACTAGTACTCAACGGCGGAAGTTTGCCTACATTTGAACAAGGGGCTTAAGCCCCTTGTCTGGGGAGCCTGTAATAGTAGTTACGCTTCCGCCGCCAGTACTAAGTCGATCGCTATACCTGGGTGCGATCGGTTAAAATCTCGTACCCGGTTTCTGTCACCAAAACGGTATGTTCAAACTGGGCAGACAGGGCGCGATCGATGGTGACTACCGTCCAGCGATCGGTGAGCACGCGGGTGTGCTTAGAGCCAGCGTTGACAATCGGCTCAATCGCCAGCGTCATCCCGGCTCTGAGCTTGGCGTTGGGTAGCTCGTGGGTGCGGTAGTTAAACACCGATGGCTCTTCGTGCAAATTGCGCCCGACGCCGTGCCCGGTATAGTCTTCTACGACCTTGAACCCATTGGCTTTGATGTGGTCTTCAATTGCTCCGGCAATGTCGAGCAGATAGTTGCCCGCTTTAACTTGGGCAATCCCGCAATACATGGCGGCTTCGGCCACTTGGATCAGCTTGGCGGCAGCAGGTGTGACCTCGCCAACCGCGATCGTGATGCAAGAATCGCCGTGAAAGCCCTGGTAGTAGGCACCCGTGTCTACTTTTAAGACGTCGCCCCGGTGAATAACTTTGCGGGGGTTAGGAATACCATGCACGACTTCATTGTTGATGCTGGCGCAAATCGACGCCGGAAAGCCATGATAGCCCTTAAAGCTGGGTGTGGCTCCCATGGCTCGAATCCGCTGCTCGGCGTGGGCATCTAGATCAGCCGTGGTCATTCCGGGCTGCACTAGCTCTGAGATTTCCTTCAGCACCGTGGCGACAATCTTACCCGCCTGCCGCATGATGTCAATTTCTTGGGGCGATTTAGTCTCAATCCCCCGTCCTTTTTTGTTGACGCGGGCTGATGGGGCAGGTTTTTGAATCAGGTCTGTGAGGAAGTTCATTGGGATTGGCTAGGGAGTGAGCGGGTGAGCGTTGATTCAAAGAGTTGATTCAAAGAGTTGAGGGGAATGGTCTAGCTGTTTGTTTAACTTAACGTATGTGTTTCCCGAATAGCCATTAAGGGGCGATCGCAATTTCGCCTAAGGGGCGATCGCAATTTCGCCGACCATGCCTGCTGCTTCATGTCCTGCGATAGTGCAACGCAGGCTATAGGTGCCAGACTTCAGCGGCACAAACACCCACTCGGCGATCGCCCCTGGCTTTAGTTCTAGGTCATGAATCGCCCCTTTAATTTCGACGTTACCCGCTTCCACTTTTTGCGTCCAAATGCTGTCGGCAAAGTCTTTGGCGGTGAAATAGTGCTTCACAGAACTGGGGTTGTCGAGGATAAGCCTATATTTTCTGCCCGCTACAAAATCTAGATGGTTGGGGACAAAGGTGAGGGCTTCGGCAGCGGTGCCCAAATGCACCTGAACGTCGGTGACCAGGTTAACATTGGCCGGACTGGCGATCGCTCCGGCTTCTGAGATCGTCCCAATCCCAAGCCAAATGGCGATCGCTACCAGCACCGACAGACCGGCTCGTACCCAGCTCCGCATCCCGACCATAGCCTACGCTCCTACATGCATACAAACCTATACCTGTAAGAGTATCGGAATCTCGTCGGTTCCTGACGGCTTGTAACGACATGCAAAGAATATAATCCCTGCATGCATCAAGTCGTGTTGCTGCCGTGGGCGTCGATAGCTTGAGCTAGTAGTCTGAGGCGTAAATCTGCCTACCGTTCGTAGCGCAGGCTTCCAGCCTGCGCGGGCAAGATGCCCGCCCTACGGTAGCTAAACTTGCGCCGTCTTCTACTAGTCACTTGATTCTTGGGTGTTAAGCTCTACAGCAGATGTGAATCTAGAGTTCTACGCTTTCGACGTTGATTAAAGTTTGTCCAAAGTAAAACAATGCCGAAAACGATTGTAGAGAGCAGAACCACACTTGCTCCGGAGGCAATGTCAAAGTAGTAGCTTAAATAAATTCCAATAAAGGATATGCCTGCTCCAAGCACGGCAGCGTAGATCATCATCGTGCCAAAGCGATCGCTCAACAACCGAGCAATCGAAGCAGGAATAATGATGGCTGAAATGATTAATGTGACGCCTAAGATTTGCAGCGTTGTGACCAACATGGCTGCTAACATCAGGGCAAATAAAACGTCCATTGCCAGTACTGGAACACCATGCACTTTGGCAACATCGCGATCGAAAGACCAGAACAACAACGGGCGATAAAAGATGAAGACCAACGCTAGTAAAGCGATTGTTACACAGGTCACAACCCAGACATCGTTCGGGGTTACTCCTAAGACGTTTCCGAACAGCGCCGCCTCAAAGCTTTTGGTAAATTGGCGATAGGTGCTGATGATGGCAATTCCTAAGGCAAAACTAGCGGTTGTCACAATGCCAATCGCCGCATCCGCATAGATTTTGCGTCCAGTAAGAAATTGAATCACCAGTGCCGAAATAAATCCCCAGATGCCTGCTCCAATATAAAAGTTTAGCTGCAACACATAGCTCAGTACGGCTCCGCCCAAAATTGCGTGAGACAAGCCGTGAGCAATGTAACTCATCCGTCGAGTCGTAATATACACGCCCATTACACCGCATAGCAGCCCTGCCAGCATCGCAACTAGCAGGGCACGGCTGAAGAATTCGTATTGGAATGGTCTGAGTAGCAAGTCCATAGCAGACCTTAATGTGTTTGACGAAGAATAGAGGGTAAGTTGTCCTGCATGCGATGGCGGAGCGTACTGAGGCTGCTAGCAATTAGAATGCGATCGCCCTCACGAATCACCACCATTTCTCCCCCAAAGGTCTGCTTTAAGGTCTGCGGTGTGAAAACTTCAGTCGGTTCCCCCTGGGCAATGATGCCGTGATTAAAGCAGACCACCCAGGGCAAGTGGGTCGCCACCGAGTTTAAATCGTGAGTAGAGAGCAAGATGGTTAACCCTTGCTGGTTGAGTTCTGCCAGTAGGTGCAACAGTTCATGCTGCACTCGCAGATCAGAGCTGCTGGTGGGTTCATCTAGCAGCACAATATCCGGCTCACCGACCAGCGCCCGTGCAATAAAGACTCGCTGCTGTTGCCCACCCGACAACTCGCCGATCGGTTGATGAGCTACGTCTTCTACGCCGACTCGGTATAGGAGTTCTCTGGCAACTTGGCGATCGCGCTTTGACGGAAACGGTGAGACGTTGCGCCTGCGATACCGTCCCATCATTACCACCTCTTCCGCCGTGACCGGAAAACTCCAATCTACTGTTTCGACCTGCGGTACATACCCTACTTTGGGGGGCGACACCCCAGGTTGAAGCTGCTGCCCCCGAAACCAGATTTCACCGGCCCAAGGATGAGCTAAGCCCAAAATTGTCTTGATCAACGTTGTTTTGCCGCAACCCGATGGGCCGACTAAACCGGATAGCTGCTTCGGATAGAGCTTTAGATTAACGTGAGTAAATACAGGCTGAGTTTGATATCCACAGGCAAGGTTTTTAATCTCCAGCAATGGTTCCATAGAGTTATAATTTTGCGGTAGAACCGACTACGTTGCTGGTGTCTAGCTTGTCAACTAAGTTTGGATCGCCTCCCAGATTTTCTGCTAAAATCCGCAAATTGTCTGCCATCATCCCGATGTAGGTATGTTTTGGATCAGAATTTTCAACTGCAACCGCAGACCCATCCCCTGGCAAATCATCATCGCTGGTATTAGCAAGTTTGACGTTTGCTTCGCGGGCAATTTGCTCAGATACCTTACTGGGAAACACCTCAGAGCCAAAGATAGCAGGGACTTTTGTGTCGCGAATTTGATCGATCAACTGAGAAACGTCCTGAGCTGACGGCTCATTAAAGTCAGACGGTTGAATCGCTCCAATTACTTCGAAGCCATATTGCTTTGCCCAGTAGGGCCACGAGTCATGATAGGTCAGCAGTTTACGATTTTCAGAGGGAATGCTAGCAACTACCTCCCGAGTGACTTGATCCAGTGCTTCAAGTTTTGCTAGGTAAGCTTTTAGATTAGCCGCATAGTAGTCTGCACCTTCGGGATCAAGCTTAGATAGCTGTTCTGCTGCATATTTGGCGTATACCTCTGAGAACTTGGTATTAACCCATAAGTGCGGATTGGGCTTGCCTTCTGCTTGTGGGAAGCTATTGTCGAACACCCAGTCATCCTTGGCGATTGTGTTGCTGCCCAACTCATAAACCTTAGTTTCTTTAGGTTTAACAGACTCTGCCAAGCTCATGGTGGGCTGCTCTAGGGAAAGTCCATTGACAAAAATCAGACTGGCTTTTGTCAATATTTCTCCATCAGAGGGACGCGGTTCAAAGGTGTGAGAATCTGTTCCTTCGGGAATGATACCCACAACTCGAATGCGATCGCCTGTAATATTGCTGACAATGTTGGTGATGGGAGCGACGGTTGTGACAACCAGCAAATCTGTCTTGTAACTAACGGTGTCAGCAGTTGGAGAAGCGGCTGACGATGATTCCGTAGCCTCTGTAGGGCTAGGTGAAACGGCTGTCTCTTGGGATGTACCACAGGCAGCCAAGCTCAAGCTAAGCGCTAGTAAAAATCCAGGAATCCTCAGAAGCTGCATAGGCATCATTTTGGTTAATTGTTGTTGGAGATGGCTACTTATTAGAACCTTTTACTCATTAATGTACAATGCCCCCCTCGGGCATTTAGGTGTATTTTGTAGGGGACACCTGAAGAGGAGGCGTTGCTGGATCCAGGTATAAATTATGCATTATGTCAAAACAGGGACACTCTTAAATGCAAGACAAGATTTAATTTATGACATAGGTTTAGAGCCTTAATATATGCTTCTGCGCTGCCCGAAAGATGAGCGGACTTAAACAAAAGTTTGATTAAAATCGCCGCATGTTTAGAAGTATCAAATTCACACTATTTAAGGAAGTATCTAAAGAAGTATTTGAGGCATCTAAGTGCACGACGAGATTGCGGATGAATTTTGGCAGGGCGTAGAAGAGTTTAACCAGCAGCAGTTCTATGCCTGTCACGACACGCTGGAAGCGATTTGGCTGGAATCCATGGAGCCGCAGCGCACCTTCTACCAAGGAGTGCTGCAAATTGCGGTGGCGCTATATCATTTGGAAGATGAAAACTGGCGCGGCACGGTGACGCTACTGGGAGAGGGGCTGCGACGGCTGAGGATCTATCAACCTGACTATGGGGGGATGAATGTAGCCGAACTGGTGCAGCAAAGTGCTGCCCTGTTGGGTATCCTGCAACAGATGGGGGCAGAGCAGGTGGGAGCGATCCGGCGATCGCTCCTTCCCCCGCTTCACTCCCCTGATGGGACTATTTCCCCCGCAGACATTAAGAACCTACCAAATCCTGCGGTTCAGCTCCCTTACATTCGTAAGATTAACTAGGGGCTATTTCAACCGGATACAGATTAGATACATTTAAGTCTTTAGATTAAATCGCTGGAACTCTCTCTTGCTTTAACCCGTCAGCCCCATCAGATCTCGAACTCCACCCTTCAGGTTAAGATTTTCAAGTGATCCCCACCCCGGTCAGTTTTATGACGGCTCTTGTCCGCTTGCCTCATCTTTCAATCTCCTGGCTACGCTTCATCACGGTTGTGATGCTGACCATAGTGGGTACCGGGGCGGGCGTTTTGCCTACCATTCCGCTTAGCCCCGCCACTGCCCAAACAACCGCCGCACCAGGTCAGCCCCTGCGGCTTGAGTCCGACATTCAAGAGGCTAACGCTGTGACCGGCGTGATTACGGCTCGTGGCAACGTGCGGATTAACTACCCCGCTCGCCAAATTCAGGCCACTTCTGTCCAAGCCCAGTACTACAGCCGAGAACGGCGAATTGTCCTGAGTGGTGATGTCTATATCTTGCAAGAGGGCAACAGCATTCGGGGTGAAGTGGTAACGTACTTGATCGACGAAGGTCGGTTTGTGGCGCTGCCCAACCAAGGAGCGCAGGTCGAATCGATTTACATCGTCCCCGATCCCAACCCCGTCGTTTCTACCCCTGGAACGCCCGGAACGGCTGCTCCAACGGCTCCCGTCACCCCTGACTTTAATCCCAAGCCAGAGTTTAAGACGCCCGTCAGTCCTTGAAGACCCAATCGCTGCCCGTTGCTCTGGTAAAATCGGTAGCCGAATCACTTAAATCTTGGCATTCTTCTAGATTTTTCTGGCATGCTTAAAACTTGGCATTTCTGAGGGGCAGTCTTTGAAAATCGTTCTGGAAAATATCCACAAATCCTACGGTAAACGCACTGTTGTCAACCGCGTTAGCCTTTCGGTTAGTACGGGTGAGGTAGTGGGTTTGCTTGGACCCAACGGAGCCGGAAAAACCACTACCTTCTACATTGCCACCGGGATTGAAAAGCCAAATCAGGGGCGGGTTTGGCTAGACAATCAAGACATTACGCCGCTACCGCTGCAAGACCGGGCGCAGATGGGGATTGGCTATTTAGCCCAAGAACCGAGCATTTTTCGCCACCTCAGCGTGGCAGATAACCTCTTGCTAGTGTTTCAGCAGACAGGGGTGCCAGTTTCGGAGCATGCTGAGCGGCTGCATGAGCTATTAAAAGAGTTTCGATTAGAGCAGGTGGCGGCCACCCTTGGCAATCGGGTATCGGGCGGAGAACGGCGACGCACGGAGCTAGCGCGGGCGCTGGCGGCAGGGCAGACAGGTCCCCAGTTTCTGTTGTTAGACGAGCCGTTTGCGGGTGTAGACCCCATTGCCGTAGCGGAGATTCAAGCTATCATTGCGCGATTGCGCGATCGCCAAATCGGGATCTTGATTACCGACCACAATGTCCGAGAAACCTTGGCTATTACTGACCGAGCTTATATCATGCGCGACGGGCAAATTTTGGCAGCAGGGAATGCCGAAGAGCTATATGCTAACCCGTTAGTGCGTCAACATTATTTGGGCGACAGTTTTCAGCCCTAGGCCGTTGCCCTATCGGTGCGCTATTTGCCCAGCGTTTGGATTGACTGTATTTGGATTGACTGTATCTAGATCGACTGTATTTGGATTGACTGTATTTGGATGTTTCAACCTGTATGACCAGCAGCCTATCTAAACCTGATAAACCTACGTTTCCATGGGGGAAGCGGCTACTGTCGGTGATGGATCGCTACATCATTGCCGAATTGATCCCGCCCTTTTTGTTTGGCGTTGGGGCGTTTGCGTCTCTAGGCGTATCGGTCGATAGCCTGTTTTACCTAGTCAATCAGGTGGTCGAGCAGGGGTTACCCTTGTCGGTCGCAGCAGAAGTGCTGCTGCTAAAGCTGCCAGAGTTTGTCGTCTACGCCTTTCCGATGGCTACCCTACTGGCCACCTTGATGACCTTCAGCCGCTTTTCTAGCGACAGTGAACTGGTGGCGCTGCGGGGTTGCGGGGTCAGCGTTTATCGGATGATTGCGCCTGTGATTGCGTTTTGTTTGGTGGTAACAGGTTTAACGTTTGCCTTCAACGAGTCGATTGTGCCAGCCGCTAACTTCCGGGCTTCGACGACCCTCGACCGGGCGTTGGCTCAAGAAAAGTCAGAATTTCGAGAAAGCAATATTCTCTATCAAGAATTTCAGGAGCTAGTGCAGCCAGACGGCAGCAAGGAAAATGCCCTGTCTAGAATTTTTTACTCTAAAGAATTTGATGGCGAACGGATGAAAGGGCTAACCATTTTAGATTTTTCTCGTCAGGGCCTAAATCAAATTGTCAGTGCTGAATCTGCGGTTTGGAATCCTCAGCGCAACACCTGGGATTTCTCTAACGGAACGATTTATGTTGTCTCTGCTGACGGCTCGTTTCGCAACATTGTCAAATTTGAAGAGCAGCAAATTCAACTGCCCCGCGCCCCGCTAGATTTAGCGCGTCGAGGCAAAGATTATGGCGAAATGAACATTGCTGAGTCGCGGCAGTATCTCGATGTGATTAAACAGGGCGGCAACGAGAGCAAAATTCGAGAGCTTAAGGTCCGAATTCAGCAAAAATTCTCGCTGCCGTTTGTGTGTGTCGCCTTTGGTTTGGTTGGGGCATCGTTGGGGGCACAGCTACGCCGTACGGGTAGAGCAACAGGTTTTGCTCTCAGTATTGTGATTATTTTTGCTTACTATATGCTGTCGTTTATTAGCGGCGCGATCGCCCAAACTGGCACCATCTCTCCATTCTTGGGCGGCTGGATTCCTAACTTTTTTGGGTTAACGGCGGGCACCCTCTTGCTCATTCGTGCTTCCCGCTAGGGTACGCGATTAATTCCTGTAGAGACGCGATTAATCGCGTCTCTACAGGAATCTATGCCATTAGCCGTCTGACTCGGCTCCGCAGAAAGCCAGGGGGGCTGCGAGTTGAGCCTCTCGAATTTTGATCCCCACATCTGGCGTATCGGTGATAATGCCCTCAATCCGGCGATCGCCCAGCAGTCTGGTCATAGCCGGAATGTCGTTCACCGTCCAGACAAAAATGGGCAAGTCTCCCCCAACGACCTGGGTGAGTAGCGGGCTGTCGAGTAATTGCCAATGGGGCGCAATAAAATCGGCGTGCATGTGGCGGACGCGATCGCGCACCGCCTTGGCATTGAGCCGAAACGACCGACAAAACTTAACCGTCCCATTGCCAAATAAAAACCCCGTCTTAATGTCGGGGTAATGGCGTTTCACATTTTTGAGAGCAGCAGGGTGAAAGGACGTAATCACAAAGTCGTCTGGGGGGAAGCCACTCAGCAAGCGCTCTACTACAGCAGGCTCATACCTCACCTCTTTTAATTCCACATCAAGCTGGATCCGACCTTTGCATAAGGTCAGTACCTGATCGAGAGTGGGAATGTCGGGATCGACTGCCTGCAACTCAGCGTAGGTCATCTTGCGGATGGGGCGCTGGTTCAGGTCGGCATCGTGATAAGCAATTAGCACACGGTCTTTGGTTCGACGGATGTCGAACTCAATCATGCTGGCTCCCAGTGCGATCGCCATCTCAAACGCAGCTAGCGTGTTTTCCTTCGCGTAAGCAGACGCGCCCCGGTGGGCAATAATCATCGGTTGCATACTCCTCACTCCACTGAAGGCCAAAGGCAAGCGATAGTTTAGACGTTGAACGTTAAATTTAGAGCCTAGACGTAGACCTAAGATTGAAACAAATTCTGGCGGTGTGTCAAAGATCGGGTGCTTTTTTTGGCAAACGCCTGACTGGCGAAAGGTTCAACAAAATCTCTCAACACACCCAGAACCTTACCCATGTTACTTTTATTACCCAATTGAGCTGCTCTTTTATCGCTTTGTTTTGCCCCCTATGTCCCTGGATTTTAGAAACATCAATACGCTTTGGACGTCTGTTTTAGCCGAAACCCTGAGCCGTTTGGGGGTCAAGGTGGCTGTTGTCTGTCCCGGCTCGCGGTCTGCCCCGTTGGCCGTTGCGTTTGCCCAACATCCACAAATCGAGGCGATCCCCATCTTAGACGAACGATCGGCGAGTTTTTTTGCCCTGGGGATCGCTCGTCAATCAGGGCAGCCCGCCGCCTTAATTTGTACATCGGGCACGGCGGGGGCCAATTTTTATCCCGCTGTGATTGAAGCGTATCAAAGTCGGGTGCCGCTGCTAATTTTGACTGGCGATCGCCCACCCGAACTGCGCGATTGCCATGCGGGGCAAACAGTAGACCAACAAAAGCTGTTTGGCAGCTATCCCAATTGGTATCACGAGGTGGCCACGCCCATGCTGAGCCTGCCCATGCTGGCCTACCTGCGGCAAACGGTAATTCACGCCTGGGAGCGATCGCAATTTCCCATTGCTGGCGCGGTTCATCTCAATTTGCCCTTTCGTGATCCGCTGGCTCCGCTACCGCAGGCACAGGTGCAGGCATTTGCTGAGCACGTTGATCAGAACTGGTTCTTTGCCGGAGTGGGGGCAAGGATTGAGCCACCCAGTCCAGAGGCCGTGGATGCTGATGTGATCAGGCAGAATGCCAGATGGTCACCGCTGCCACCGCTGGCATCTCCAGGGATTTTGATTGCTGGGCCAGCTCAGCCGCGATCGCCCCAACGCTACTGTGAGGCGATCGCCCAGCTTTCACGCAGGCTAGGGTTGCCTGTACTGGCCGAGGCGCTATCTCCGCTGCGCAATTATGCGGCGCTGCAACCCTACCTAATTTCTACCTACGACCTAATTTTGCGCGATCGCCCTCTAGCAGCGCAGCTAGCCCCAGCTACCGTAATTCGAGTTGGCGAACTGCCTACCAGCAAAGAATTACGGGCTTGGCTAGAACAAACCCAGCCCCAGCAGTGGATTGTCGATGCCGACTCCAATGATGGCAGTACCTATCGCAACCTGGATCCCCTGCATTTGCGCACGCAGCATCTCCACCTCTGCGTCGAGCAACTGGCGGCCAGCGTTGAGCAAAAGCTGGAGCTAATCACAGTTCAGCAGCACCCCTATCTAAAACTTTGGTGCGCTACGGAAGCTCGGATGCGATCCACACTGGATCAAGCTATGACCTGCCTAGAACCCCTAATGGAAGGCAAAGCCGCCTGGCTGCTGTCGCAGTGTTTGCCTGTGGGCACACCCCTATTTATTGCCAATAGCACCCCGATTCGCTTGATGGAATGGTTTTGGCAACCGGGCGATCGCGCCATTCAGCCCTTCTTCAACCGGGGTGCCAACGGCATCGACGGCACCCTCTCTACCGCACTGGGGATCGCCCATCGGCAGCAGAGCAGCGTCTTACTAACTGGGGATCTGGCCTTGCTCCACGACACCAACGGTCTGCTGTTGCGCCATCATTTTGTTGGACATCTCACCATCTTGCTGCTCAACAACAACGGCGGCGGCATTTTTGAAACCCTGCCCATTGCCCAATTTGATCCACCCTTTGAAGATTTTTTTGCCACTCCGCAACACATCAACTTTGCCCAGCTGTGTACCACCTATGATGTCGAATACGAATTTATTGAAACGTGGGATCAGCTAACCCGACGCCTCAGCCGACTGCCCGCTCAAGGGATGCGGGTATTAGAGCTAAAAAGCGATCGCAAAACCAACGCCCGATGGCTAAAAACCCATCTCAACTCATGGGCTAACAAAACGCCGTAAACTAAAATTTACCCTGTTCCCATTCCCCTGCCCCTGGTTTCCCTACCCATGCCTCTGACTTGGACCCTTGTTAAACCGTACGAAGACATCTTCTACCATAAAGCCGACGGGATCGCCAAAATTACGATTAACCGTCCGCACAAGCGCAATGCGTTTCGTCCCCAAACCATCACCGAACTATACGACGCCTTCAGTAACGCCCGTGAAGACACGCGGATTGGCGTCGTTCTATTGACCGGGGCAGGGCCTCATACAGACGGTAAATACGCATTCTGCTCCGGCGGGGATCAGAGCGTTCGAGGGCAGGCAGGCTACATTGGCAGCGATGGCATCCCCCGACTCAACGTGCTAGATTTGCAGCGCTTAATCCGCAGCATGCCCAAAGTCGTGATTGCCCTAGTGGCGGGCTATGCGATCGGCGGTGGGCATGTCCTGCATATTGTCTGTGACCTCACCATTGCCGCCGATAATGCCATCTTTGGGCAAACGGGACCTAAAGTAGGCAGTTTTGATGGCGGGTTTGGAGCCAGCTATCTGGCTCGCATTGTGGGGCAAAAAAAAGCCCGTGAAATTTGGTATCTTTGCCGTCAGTACAGTGCCCAGCAGGCTGAAGCCATGGGTTTAGTCAACTGTGTGGTCCCGGTAGAGCAGTTAGAAGCAACGGGGGTGATTTGGGCACAAGAAATTCTAGAGAAAAGCCCGATCGCGATTCGCTGCCTCAAGTCGGCTTTCAATGCAGATTGTGATGGGCAAGCCGGATTGCAAGAGCTAGCGGGCAATGCGACGCTGCTATATTACATGACCGAAGAAGGATCTGAAGGCAAGCAAGCTTTCTTAGAAAAGCGCAAACCCGATTTTCGCCAGTACCCTTGGCTACCCTAACAGCGTCGTTCAAAGCACATCTTTACATCTGTCTCTTATACACATCTCCGAGCCCACGAGACTAAGGCGAATCTCGTATGCCGTCTTCTGCTTGAAA
>ENA-ORBV01009689-ORBV01009689.1-microbial-mat-metagenome-genome-assembly--contig:-NODE-9689-length-15694-cov-5.533137_pt1 | contig 15694 bp, 8 predicted proteins | sample MGYA00237777_ERZ505514 | MGnify/ENA primary metagenome ERZ505514 (study PRJEB26160, sample SAMN06269048) | microbial mat metagenome | isolation source: Oligotrophic lake microbial mat | place... | reverse complement strand
GTCACATCCAAAACGGGTGCCAAGGCCCAACGAAAAACAAAACCCTGAACCACCACTAGCAGGAAGTCAGAATCAAACCATATCAAGACCATTTCCGCTTTGAATGGTGGACATGCTCCTTATTCTGAAAATCAAGTGTAACCCCGAAAAAAAAAGGTGCCAACCAACCGTCATCGTTGAGAGCTTACTCGTTTAGAAGATACCCCATTTCTTATCTTCCTTGGGATTGTCTTCCACTTCATTTTTGGGTTCAACAGGGGTCTTTTTTTCTCCGATCATGTCGTTGAGAGTTCGGAATCCTCTGGCTCTTCTTTCGTCGGATTTCTCCTTTTGCTTTCGACGTTGCTCTTCATCAAATGCCTTTTGCTTGGCAAAGGCCGAATCCTCGCCCTTGTAACCGGCTTCCATGCTGCGGATGAATCCGTCGAAGAGACCAAATACTGCCGTACTGGATTCAGTTGTCACGCGGGCAGTTGGAAGCTGCTGTTGAAAACCCGACACCACAGCTACCGCGAGGCACAAACAAACAAAAAGGAACGAACGCATCATGGTGGATTTCTTTACAATAAAACAAGGTGTATAGATGGGAATCAACTTTTTAACTTCCGCTTCCTGCTGGTGATCCTGTGGTGTCTATCTTGGTCAGAAAGAAGATTCAAGTCAATGAATCAATCATTCAGTGAGTGCTGTGGCAATCCATCATGGCTATCGAGGTGTCGCTGCATAGAAAGCAGACCAATCCAATGAATCATTCTGACACAAGATCTCTCTCACTATGATACCGTCCTCAGTCAGTGTTTCCACGTCATTCATTGATGGTTATCTCCAACTCTAACAACGCTGAAACCGGTACCATTTTGCCAATTCTATGTCCGTCCGTTGTGCGTTTATAATCCTTTGTTTTGCGCGCGATTTCGCGCAATGACCAACAAAACCAAGACGCACACCACAGACAACAGCGAAACAGTTTGAGGGAATTTATTTTGCCGATGCAGATGTAAGCAGGAAGGCTCGATCACCTCCTACAAACAAACAGTTCCATAGTACTAGCTAGTAGAGTCTATTCAATTGGCTACTAACAATTGCTGCAGTGTTCCTCCATCTCCCACTCAGAGAAAACCGAAACGAAAGCACACAAGACAATAGAATATATAAAGAAAAGATTTGAAAAATGGGCAAGAACAAGAAGAAATTCATTGACAAGAAAAATGCGTCTCGTTATACGCTCATGCATCGTTCCCAACGCGATGTCGGCGATGACATTCTCGAGGAAGGTGGTGCCTTGGAGGTGGGCAAAAACGGCCTCATCTTGTGGCCCGATCCCAACAACAATCCCGATACAGATCGGCAAGTCTTGTTTGCCGGAGCCGATGCCGAAAGTCGTCCCGATAAAATGCGAGAGTGGCGTCAAAAATTGGCGGACGTGGGATTGTTGGAAGAATATGACGAACAATACCTCAAACCTATTACCGGGACGGGTACATTTTTGAGTGCTGCCACGGGCAAAGTGGACAATTCTGTTGCCCTCAGAGATGCTAGAGCCCATAATATTTCCGAAGATCTTCTGGCCGAAGTCAATCAACAGTTCGAAGGCATTCCCTTGGCGACTGATATCATGGACGAGGATATTGAACAAGCCTTGGCAGGAGATTTTGACGAAGGAGATTTTGAAGAAATTGCCGATGATTTTGTCTTTGATGCAGCCAAAGAACCAGAGGATGGTGATGCAGAAGCCTTTGATTTTGATGCTCATATTCAAAAGTTAATGGAAGACGCCAGAAAGGAACGAGAAGACAAATGTGGACCCATTGACAATCACGATTGGGGTGCCAAGGATCAAGATTTTTTTGCCAAAGCCAAACCACTTCATGCCCACGATGAAGAACATGACGAGGACGATTCTTTGTTTGGTACCGGAACAACGCTAGATGTCACGCCAGGTGTGGTACCCGCGCTGAATCCAGAGGAAGAACGCGCTCTCTGTGAACAATTTGAAAAAACATTGGCCGAATACGATTCCGACGAAGAGGGCGATATTATGGAGGAAGAAATTCTGGGAGAGCGCCCTTTAGAAGGAGATGCGCAAGTAGAAGCGGCATTGGACGATTTCTTGCAAGAAAAAGAAGATGATATATTCATGCAAGGAAAATCTCACGACGAATATGCAGGTCATAAAGGAGGAAGTGGATTCTCTGCTCTCGTCGGTACTCGCATGGTCCCGGTCAAGGATCTCGCTGATGTTGGCAGGCTCCCATGTGATGAAGATCCTGGAATACCCATTGACCAAGTGTTACGAGAGGCAAAGAAAAAAATTCAGTCCCCTGATTTGGAACCCCCGCCCGAAGAAATTTTCATTGACGGCAAGTCCTACTATTCGCAAAAAGAGCGCAACCCATGGGATTGCGAATCCATTTTGTCCACCTACTCGAATTTGGATAACAATCCTACGACGATCGGAGTCGGCAGTAGTCGGAAAAAGAAAAAGAATAAGGTCGAGCAGAAAATTGTTCTATCCAGCAAAACTGGTTTGCCACTTCTAAACCCCGCAGAAGAGGGGGAAGAAGACGACCATGACAGCGAGGATGACGATAATGACGATACATTCATTAGCGTCAATCGGGGGGTGGCTCGGAAAAAGAAAGAAACCCCAGAAGAAAAGCGTGCTAGAAAGGCTCAGGTGAAAAAGGAACGACAAACGGCTCGGATACAGAAAAAGGTTACCAAAGAAGTTTACAAGGAAGAATTTCTCTATCGATCGTCACAGGGAGTGGATAATGATGTCGGCGGAAAATCTGTCTTCCGTTTTTAATAATGAACTACTAGCGATATTGCTGTACGCCGGAAGGAAAGTCACCGATAAAATATAGAGTTTGTTCAAAGAAGACTGTTTCAGTATTGAAAGATGCAGCACGGCTTCAGACTCTAGCTCTACGCAGCGCTGCCAAAAGTTTTTGGTGAGCACATCGATGGCGCTTCCCGTATCAACGAAAACTTGTTTAATTTACGTCATTCGGCGCGTTTTCGAGCTTCAGGTCGCAATATTGGTGCACCATCGTTTGCATTTATTGCGATGTATGGGGGGTGTCTAGCTACTTCTTTTGCTGCTCTAGTAAACTCAGCAATTTTACTTTATGATACACAACATCTGATTACTCCATGGTGAATAGTTACAGCATCTCTGCCGTCCCTGTAGTCGGCTATTGTTTACGATCAAACATCTATAGTTGCTCTTACACAGAATACTGTGAATTTATTGTATACGTTTATGATCATGTCTACAAAGAAGACTAAATCCATAGTTAGTCTAACAACAGTACTTTATACCCTTATTGTGTACGTTTATGATTCTGTCTACTGACACGATTATAATCTAGTTGATTCCTTTCACTTTCTTTATATATGGATTCACATCTTTTCTGGATTCATTTTCATTTCTTTTTCTTTATGTATGGATTTCACTGCTGTTCCCTCCCTCGATTTCCTGGATTGGTACATGCTATCATCGGGTGGAGAGGCAAACGATCAAAATACACCAAGTTTTACTGGAGACAGAGAAACACATTTGCTGCCTACAGCAAAGGTATTAGAGTCCTCGCAGTCTGTTGCGTCGCTTCCCTCCATCCGTGCCACTCCTTTCACAATCCTTGGCCTGAGCGGCGGCTCCACCTCTTCCACTATCACCTGCTAAGGATCCACATTTCGCTGGAGGTGCATCCTTTTTCGTCACTGCAACCGTACCGCCTACCACATTGCTTCCTGTGTTAGGCATTTGAGGCGCTGGTGTCACCGGTGGAGTCGCAGATGGTGGTTTTGTGGTTGGCTTTTGTGTTGTTGGCTTTTGTGTTACCGGCCGTTGTGTTGTTGGCTTTTGTGTTGTTGGCTTTTGCGTTACCGGCCGTTGTGTTACAGGTCGTTGTGTTGTCGGTTTAGTTGTGGGTGCAACGGGTTGTGAGGTCGCGGGAGCAGATGCAGATGTTGTGGGTGCTGGTGCTGTTGGTGCTTTGGTAGTGGGGGCTGTATTCGTGGTAGGTGTTGCGGGTGTTGGGACAGCTGGTGTTGGGGCGGCTGGTGTCGTCGCAGAAGAAAAGGGGGAAAACGTGACTTCGCCAGCGCAATAAGCATCACGGTTTCCATTCACGGGCACGTTCATACATGGTGGTCTCGCGGAAGCGCCAGTCACGGCAGGAAAACCTGCTTCTCTCCATGCCTGAATGCCTCCCCCGTTCATCAAGTTGGCTCCGACAAAGCCACCTTTTTCTTTCAGCAAATTAATGGCAACGCTGGCTCGTCCACCGGATTGATCATAAACTGTTGGAACCAGTTGGATATTAAATGAATCATTTGAACGTATTCGAAACGTAATGAGTGAGAAAGATATACGACGGTTAAAGATGATATCAACACAAAACGACGCAAAATATTTTCAGATATACACGAGGTATGGTACGTACCGATCACTCGGCAATGCATACAAGCAAAGATGCCCAAATCCAGCAGAGTACTATTGATCAACAGTGCGGGTGTGTCTACAAGCGTTCGTCCCAAACTATTCACAAAGGTCGCCTGTTCAATATGCCCTTGGTTCCATTCTTCTGGAGTGCGTACATCCAATATGAGGTCCACATCTCCTTTATCCACCATATCTTTAAACTGTTGCGGGGACAACACATTCTGGGCAGTAGTGGCGCAAGTCAGCCATAGCAAAGCAATGGTGCCCAACAACGGTCTAGAAAGCGTAAAGGACAGAGTCATTTTGTCGTAACAAAGATAGTATAATAAACTTGGAGATCAAGCGGAGCTATTTGGGTAGCTAGCTAGTAGTAGTATAGGTAGTTGGAGCAGAAGAGAGACGTGAAAGACACAATGGTGATTGACGTGACAGACCAATACACCTGCTAATGCAGAAAGATGAGAGTTGAAGGGAATAGTTCGCTAAGAAATGAAACAAAAAAGTTCAAACGCTATGTGCACGTGGACATGGCGAGTGTGTGGTGGGTCGATGGACGATTTTGTCATCAATTTTCTAAAGTAAATATGCTACCACAATCTACTCTTGCTCGGAGTACTATAGTCCCAGTTGGACAGCTAGAGTTCCAGTACTCTGGCCACGTGTAGCAAAGCGCGCCACTTTTTACTTCCGCGAATCATTGAAATCGCTATTTATTTAGCTATTTATTTAGTAAATTGTGTCCCAAATTTGGACGTCACTTGAAGTCTTTGTCCCAGTGTTGGACGTCATTGTCAAACGAGAAGGTCATATCACCCGGGCATGTTTTTGAGGAACCCCTTCTCTTACTTCTGGTGGCTATGGTGGCTGCCACGTGGAAGCTAGATTACTTACCAGTAGGAGTAGCTAACGCTACCGTTACCATAACAGTCATCAATCGTGGTAGCCCTTTTGGCAACAGATGCCATCCTTTTGCAGTACTTGTGCTCTAGCTAGCTAGTAGGTGCTACAGCTAGCTACTAGCTAGAGACTTACTAGATTGGTAGCGCAAACGACAGAACATGTAGGAAGTGCTGCACTGCGGTAGATACTCCGAGCAACGAGACGGCACGACTAGATGTTTAAACACAAGAAAGAATCTTTTGGTGGTGGACTAAGCGAGCGAGTATTCGTTAGCTGTACCGTGGGTTCGTCCTTACTGGCCTACATCCGTCTGAATTTCCTCTGTCACTGTGGGGCTGGAAACGGCATCATCAGCAGCAGCAGCAAGCTCTGGTGTGATTGGCAGTGGCGTATCAGGAGTGTTTGCAGACGACAAAGAAGGATGTTCAGGAGCCTCGGCTGGTCCCTCGGCCGTTTGTAAATCGTCGGTTGGAACCGGCACGGGTGGCGCAGAGGTTGAGTCTTCTGCTTTCGAGCTGGGTTTTCCGTCACCCATGATGGAAGAGATATCCTTTCGAACTTGCGTAAGCTCATCACGACTCTTCAACTCAAAAATGAGGCTCTTACCCTCGCCTATGAACAACCTTAAGAGCGCCTTGGATTGAGTCTTGGGGTTTGCTTGGTGTTTACTAATGTCCTTCCAAGGTAGCTTTCGTCGACTTTTCCCCTCAATAGCAGGGACAAAAGAAAAATAGTCTTGAGAAAGATGAATTGAACCGGTGGTATCTTTGAAAAGTACTTCGTCATAGGAATGAGAAATCTTTGATGAATCGTCCTGCTTTGGACCGCCCACACTGTTCCATCCCTTTTTGACAACAGCTGTTTTTGCATCGTGTGCCTTGCGACGTCCCGTGATCTCCGTTTGGAGCTTTCCCAGGACTTTCCGGTTTTCAACTTCAAGCGTCATTATCTTCCCTTCTGTTGAGACTAGCTTCAACAATGCCTTCGCAACCTTTGGAGGACTAGCCTGGTTCTTCGCGATGCTCTTGTAGGATACAGTCCTGGTAAATGGCTTGTCGCTTTCTGTTGATTTGAAAACGACCTTCGAATCGGTCACGGTCAACGATCCGGCATGATCTTTAAAGTGCACTGGTTCATAAATCGATGCTTTAGAGAGAGAATCGGCGGCTTTGCCACCTGGCGATACCATACCTGCAACATCCGGGTTGCCGATCAAAGTCTCTGGGCCATCAGAAGTCGGTAGCGCAGATAGCGTTCTCATCCCCTCGTTTTCTGCGTCGGAAATCTGTTCCTCGCCAGTTCTGATCTCAGTGTTGGCATTATCGGCCTGCTTGGGCTTGTTCAATTGCATGACATCATCCTTCTTGCTTCCTTGTTTGTTCTGGGAACCAGGCCATAATGAATTGATATCCATCTCAACTTCTTGAAGGGTTTCCGTGCTGTCAAGCTTGAACTCCGTTGTCTTCCCAGTGATCAAAACGAGCTGCAGAACGGCATGAGGGGCAAGCTGATGCTTTGATACGGCAATCCATGGTATTTTCATTGGGGGGAAGCGATCAATGCCCTGTCTATCCTGGTTGTCAGAAAAGATGAACTGGATTCCTTCACAAGAAAGTGACAAAGAGCCAACCATCTTGTGAAACCGCACATTTGGGTAAAACTTTTGCATGGCAGAGTTACGGCGGGGAGTGCTTCTTGTCAATTCGACTGGACTAGGCTGGCTGTTGCTCTTGTTCATGGCATCACATTGAGTTGGAGTAACGTCAGTTGAATCCTTCACGGCTCCGGGCTCCTTCTCTTTATACCCGTCAGAAGCTTTCGACCCAGAGTCAACCAATTCCGTCTTGTCCTGAGTGAGTTCCATGGCTTGGCCACCCTCATTCAACTGCTTCGCGTCACCCGAAAGATTTTCACTAGCGTTTTCTTTAGTGTCCAGCGTCTGTTGCTTGGAGCGCAAATCGTCAGCAGCCGTGTCAGTGACTGGAAACGGCATTGGGAATGGAGCTGGAGCCGGCGCGATATAATCATCTTCATCAGATGAATAATCACCTTCCGAGGAAAGCTCACTTTCTGCAGTGATATAACCGCCGACTCCACTGCTTGCATTTGATTTGTCATCGTGATCGGCCTTGCTTGCGTCGACGGAGGGGCGCGACGTCGTATCGGCAACAAGAGAGATTTCCAATTGCGTGTGGCTGTCATTCTGGACTTGCTTATCGTCTTCCTGTTCCAACTTGGTGTCCGAACAATTAGGTTTGGGAGGGGAGTCGAGATGCTGAGGCAGCTCAAATTGGATCGCACTGGTTTCAGTTTCCGCAGCATTAACTTCAACAGCCAAAGGTTGCTCATCAATGCCTACGGCCACAGTTTCACTCTCAGACTTTTCCAGTTCCACCTGAACTGGATCCCTATGGTAACCTAATAAAGCTCCTTTTGTACCGAAAAAGAAACCGGGCCTAGAACCTTGCCATGTTTTTGCCGGGATGAAGGCAGAACCCTCATCATTATTGAGGTCTGCTCCTGTACCTTTCGGTGCTCCAATACCATCCTCCTCGCTCTCTGACTCAGAGTACACAACATCCACCTCATGAACGGCAGGGGCATTTTCTTCCCTTTCTTCGTCGTCATTATCTGACGAGCTGTCGTACTGAACTGCATGCCATGGTGCCTTGACAGGTTTCTCTCCCTGCTTTTCTTCTTCTTCGGGGCCCTCACTTTCTGACTCATCCGAATACTCAACCTCACGTTTATTCTCAGCTATGGATCGATTCTTTCTTGCTTTTGCGTTAGCGGTAGGAGCACTCTGTGTTTGTCCTTCGCCATCCTCACTATCGGACTCATCCGAATACTCAATCTCCCAAACAACGTCAGCACTGGCTTGCTTTTTCATCCCTTTTGCGATTGTAGTAGCAGGCGTCCCTTCGTCTTCTTGATTGTCACTTTCGGAATCGTCCGAATATTCAATCTTCCAATTGTCGTCAGCTGCGGCTTGCTCTGGTGTTTTCGAATTTGCTGGTGGATTGAGCTGATAGTCATCTCTGTGATAGCCTAGTTTGCCTCCTTTGGTGCCGAAAAAGAAACCATGCTTGGATCCTTGCCACGCGGTGGCAGAAATGAAGCTGTCAGTGTCATCGTCAGAATCACTTTCATCATCATATTCAATTTTCCATTTCCCCTTTGATTGAGCTCTGCCCTCGTTTGTGCCCCCCTTTCGAGATCTTCCTTCGCCCGAGTCCTTGGACCCCAAATTTTTGTTCGAAGCTGTTTCAACGGAGGGCTCTCGAAGGTTTTCATTTTCACTTTCGGACTCTGACTCTGAGTCAGTCGCGTGCTCGTTTTCGCCCTCTGGAATTGAAGGTAGAAGGTTAGATGTAATTCGGGGCATCGTCGAAGAGAATGCTCTACGTGGTGCTGCACGTCTTGCCGATACATTCCTTCTGCCACCAGCCGCGGCGGCAGCCGCAGCCGCTCGCATGCGTTTTATATAGGGGTCACTGGCGGCTTTCTGTCGTGCCTGCACAAGGACAGCTTGCTGAATTAAAGGGGCAAAACGTAATACAAATTTGCTGTTGCTGCAATAAGTCATGCCGCATTCGTTGTTGACAGCTTGACAACGGGTCACGTGTCGCACCATACTTCTCGCTTCGCTGCAGTTTGGAAAAGGGCAACGGCCACGCGCTTGGCACCTGGCTCCATGCGTCAGTACCAGTACTGCAAGGACTATATTTTTCGCTTGCAATTCTGGGTCCCTGAGGGCATCATAAATAAGATTACCTTCAGAGGAATAACTGCTTGTTGAGAGCGATTCGTCTTCTTCGCTGCTCGACTCGGATTCGCTACTGGAGTCACTCTCATCTTTCTGTTTCTCCACCTCCTCTTCCTCTTCCTCACTACTAGAGTACTCACTGCCTGACGAGTCATCTTCATCCTTAACTTCATCTTCTTTTATTGTCGCCGCCGACACAGGCTTCCCAACAACCTTTTCGTTGTCTTCCTCGCAACTTTCATATTCATCACCTGAGGATTCATCTTGATCTAATATTTCCACTTGCTTAGTCGCAGCCGATGGGTCAGGCGGCACAGGGTCGCCATGCCTTTCATTGTTATCTTCACTGCTAGAGCCTTCGTTGTCAACAACTTCATCATTGACTCCAGCTGGCTCTGCTGCGAGAAGCAAGTCCGGGCCAGCGTCATCTGCGTCCTGGTCTCGCACATTAGTTTGCTCTGTTGTACGTGGTGGTTTGGAGTTGATATCAGATTCTTTTTCGACGCCTTCCCCAACCTGATCTCCGAATTCGGCGCCCTCCGCAGCCAGTGGAATGTTGCTGCAATCTTCTTTTCCTACCTCACTGACAAACCCCGCCAGCTGTGTCGGCTGAGGTGGCTCAGTGCTGGTATCACTACTGCCATTGTCACCTGCAACCCGATCTTTAACTTCCGATGGTTCCGCAATGGATGGCTCCGCAATAGATGACTCAGCATTTCTATCAACTCTGTCATTCCCCGCTTCCCCAGGCTGAGCTTCAGCTTCCATTGGACTAGCTTTTGTCATTGCCTCTACTGATGGTGCCATGGAGTTCACTTCCTCACATGATTTATCAGGACCAACTTCATCCGTATCAGCGTCAACTGCAAAAGACTCTTTGCTGGCTTCCTTTGACTCTACTGGCAGTGGCTCACTGCTGACTTGCGCCTTCTCAGTACACCCTTCAATAGACTGGTCTTTGACGTCCACTGGCTCTACTGTTGGTGCCTCAGCACTGACCTTCTCCGTGGCACCAGCATCATCATCCTGGTCAGTGCTTTTCACTAGCTCTACGGACAGTGCCTCAGAAATGGCTGCACCTATGTTATTACCACTTTCCTCCACCTGCGCCATGACTTCCCCAGACTCTACCAATGGTGGCTTGGTGCAAACTTCCCTCTTCTCGGTGCTTCCCATATTTGGACAGGCATTGACTTGCACTGAATTCTCTGTTGGTGGATCAGTATGGGCTTCATCCTTGTCATGTGCATCTTCCACACCTGGTTCTGTGACTCCCAATTGCTCTACTGTTGGCGGTTGAGGGCTGGCTTTATTATGGTTGTTCTCACCTTCGTCAAGCTGTTCTGGGACGTCTACAGACTCTACTGTTGGAGAATCAGAAGTGGCTTCATCTTGGTGATGGGTAACTTCCACAACCGGTTCTGTGACTCCCACTGACTCTACTATTGGTGGTTGAGCGCTGGCTTTACTGTTGCTGTTGGCAATTTCATCTACCTCTGCTGCAACCGCAGAATCCTCTGTCGGTGGCTCAGGGCCAACTTCCTCGGTCTCAGTGCCACCTCCATCAGATAAGCCATCACATGGTTTTGGAGTAACCCCTGATAAAGCCACCATGATTTCGGGCGCTTTCTCCGTATATCCCTCACGAGCTTTGTTGCCAACATCAGACAGTGCATTCTGGTCATTGGCTTGACCATCCCCGTTTGACTGATTCTCGTCATTGGCAACATTTTCACTTGTCTTCTCTTTTATATCCAACAGTGGGTTGCCACTCAAAGCCCCCGTGTCATCCGTAACAGATAGTGCAGGAAGCATTTGTGCCACCTTGTTTTCTGCCTCGGAAACAATGACAGTTGTGCTTTTCTGCTCCTCGCCAGTTCTGATATCAGTGTTGACATTGTCAGACTGCTTGGGCTGATTTGATAGAATAACATTGTCACTCTTGCTTCCTTGTTGGTTCTGGGAACCTGGCCACAATGCATTGATATCCATTTCAACTTGTTCCAGGGTTTCCATGCTGTCAAGCTTGAACTCCGTTGTCTTCCCAGTGATCAAAACAAACTGAAGAACTGCATTGGGGGCAAGCTGATGCTTGGATATGGCAATCCACGGTATTTTCATAGGGGGGAAGCGAGCAATGCCTGGTCTATCCTGGTTGTCAGAGAAGACAAACTGGAGTCCTTCAGGAGAAAGCGACAAAGAGCCAACCATCTTGTGAAACTGCACATTTGGGTAACATTTTCGCATGGTCGAGACAGGGCAAGGAGTGCTTGTTGTTGATTCTGCTGGACTAGGCTGGCCTTTGCTGAAGCAGGCTTCCTTTGAGACATTTGCTGGGGCTGGTGCTTCTTTTGGTGTCTCAGCGCTGACTTTTTCTTCTCCTGACTCTGTGCCCCCTGTATCCGATCGCCCTTTGACGTCCACTGGCTCTACTACTGTGAGTTGTGGAGGTCTGTCTTTCTTTACGTTTTTGTCGTTGTTGTTATCGTCCTCCTCCAGTTTTGTGACTTCATCCACTAGTGCTTCGGTCGGAGGGATCTCGCTGCCAGCAGCATCCTTTTCAGCCTCATCTTCCACTTTTTGAACTGATTCGTCAGTAGTGGTGGGTTGTTCATGACTTGCAGGAGTTACGCCACTAACTTCTTCGACTGGATTTTGTGTTGACTCAGAGAAGTCAGGGCTCGCCTCTTCTTTCGCGGCGTTGCCATTTTTGTCCACGAATTGGGATTGAACTTGCTGCACTGGTGCTACTACTACTGTGGATTGTTCGTCGTGACTTGCATCCATATTTTCATTGGTCTCTTCGTCCTGGACTTCCGCCACTGGATCATGAGCTGGCACAGAAGGAGGATCATTTGGACTAGTAGATTCATGATTGTGAAATTCAGGATTGCCCACCACACTTTCGGATGGTTGTTCGTAGACTTTTTGTACTTGCCCTTCTTTTGTTGCTAGTGGCTCGTCACTGCAATTATTGGTATTTTCATTTTCAGAATTCACCTGGTCCTGAACATTCGACGGCTCTGCTGCTGACAGAGAAGTTATGGTATCGTCGTCGGCTTTGATTTTTTCCGCAACCACACCTTCCTTGTCTCCTTCTCCACTGTTCTCGCCAGCATGAAGTTGATCTTTGGCGTCTTCTTCTGCGTTTTCTCCTTCACCTTCTTCGGGGTCTACTGTGGGAAGAAGAAGCCCGGGTGTTTTTTCGTCGTCCATTACTTCATTGTCCTGATGTCCTGTCTCTTTATTATTATTTGAATTGGCGTCCGAATCATCGTCTTCTGACGGCAGGGTATCCATCGTTGTATCGAGAAGTTTCGGTTGCCGCGGCGGATCAATTTCTTCGTGATGTTCCAATTTCGCCGCCGTCGGCTGATCCTCGTTGCCGTCAATAATTTTTGTTCCTGATGATGGTTGACCAGGATCCGTTGTTGCCTCTGTTTCCATGTTTTTCTAATCCTAAGACAGATCCGTCCACCAAAGCAACAAGCTCCCAGCCGTATCGTATCCTGCTCTCGAGCGATGAATGAATCAATTGAATGATTACCTATCTAGTAGTGATCATGGATGGATGCTTTTCCAATGAAAGGTTGTCTTATCGCCTGATGATTATTTTTTTATTTACAATGAACCCCCATAACATTGATTCATTCAGATTGCACTCTCTTCATCATTACGTTTGTGACATACACTTCGTCGTACAGTTGAGTAGGGTCATCGAAGTCATCGAATAAAAGTGGCCGGGACGATGACTTACAATGAATTTGAATGAACGATTGACCACCGAGAAAATTAGACGCACACTTTCTAACGAGTAGATCCGTGTATCTTTTATCAACGATCGATCTTCTTTCCTTCCATTGATTCCTTGATAATTGATTCATTCATCTTTGTCCTCACAATGATTCAAGGATCATTTGATTACTTCATACCGACACTCCTGATGAGTGTTGAACTAATCCATTACTCGTAGTAGTCTACTAATATATAAAACTACTCTAGTAATTTCTCCTTCACCAGTAGTATCAGCTTTGCCAACCCCACACGGTTTCTCGCTAGATAGTTGTAGATGCATGTGGAGATTTTTGCGGATCATTCTTGTTGTGACATGCACATCATTGCCTACCGGCGAATCATTTCTTGTCATCCTGCCTACGACTTCTTTGTCTGCCTCCTCCTCTGGAATTTTTCTTGCCGATTCTAGAGATTCTAGTAGTGGTACCATGCCTCCACGTCCACCACTGCCTGCGATGGTATCCAAATCTCAAATGGTTGCCATCCAATCCATGGTGTCCTTGGTCCAACGAGAATTGCGCCAACAAGCCGACCCGAAAAAGGCAACCGCCATGCAGGCATACTTGAAGACCACCATGCCCATGTACGTTCGTTCGTGTGCACACGTGTGCTTGGGAGCTACTCCTTTTGTCCGTGGTTTACAAACTTTTTTCTATTACCACACATAGGTATGGACTTCAGAAACCAGAACGAGCCATGATTGAAAAAAAAATGTATGACTGTCTTTTGCTACCCACAGAAGGCGAAGATCCATCCGCATCCACAACGACCAAAAACAAGCGAGAGATAGACACGATCATGTATCGAGCTTGTATTGATGCTTTATGGAAGCTACCACACCGGGAAGAAAAGTATTTGGCCCTTGATTTGGCACTCTACTACAAGGATCAAATTGGTTGGGACAATTTACAAATATATGAAAATTTGCTTAGAGAATCACAAGATATCATGTGGTGGGATTTGGTCGATCCCATTGCCGTCAATCTGATTGGTGCGGTTGCTTTGAAGAAACAGAAAAAAATGAAATCCATATTACGTCGGTGGATCAAGGACGAAGACAATATGTGGATTCGAAGAACGGCCATTCTCGCGCAACTCAAACACAAGGAACACACGGATAAAACATTGCTACTGGACTTTTGTCAACAGCGCATGCACGAAAAGGAATTTTTCATTCGCAAAGCAATAGGCTGGGCGTTGCGTGAATATAGCAAGACCAATCCAGAATGTGTCATGTCCTTTTTGAAAAAGCACAAGTCAAGTTTGAGTGGCTTGAGCTACCGCGAGGCGTCCAAGGTACTTGTGAAACAGGGTCGAATGTAAGTAGACGACGTCCAACCGACTTCCTGGTAGTATGAATTACCATCTAGTAAAAAAGAAACAAGCATATGTATAAAGATATTGAATATTATCTATCATTTCGATTCTTGAGACGCAACTTCCGAACCCACAACCGTATAACGAGTGATAGATCCCATGTTGAGATTAACTCATCGAAAGAGGTCGCTGTTTTTGTCATGTTTACTATCGACACCCCTAGCTATAGCTGGTCCTTCACTTACTGTATCTTCTCTTCGACGAGTAAGGGGGCTGCCTTTGGGACATGTCCTTCTCTCTTGTCGTCCAAGTCAGCAGGAGAGACCTTTGGTGTAACAAGTTTTGCCTTGTCGCCCAAGTCAGCTTGCGATGTTTTTGGGTCCGTGTCTGCGGGAGTTTCTTTCTTGGGTTTTTCCAAGTCAGCTCCATCATGAATGACATGAACCTCTCGCTCTCCGCCAGCAGCAGGCTTTTGCAAGTCTTGTTTGGCGGCTGTCTCATCGCCAGCCTTTGGAGCATCTAGACCAACCTTTTTCTCCGTGCCTGGATCAGCTGCCTTGGGCTGGTGCTTTCCTTCATCCTTATCATCACTGCTCACATCACCAGCCTCATTGTGAAGTGATTCAACCATTTCATTATCCATTTCCTTCCACGCCTCGACGTTCTTCTTTTCCCCACCTACTGCTGCCTTTGCGGCGCCTGCTTTGTTCAAGGGTTGGAAATTTTCGTCTGCCGTGTCGATCATCGAATCCTTGTTGGCGGGACCATGAAGTGGAGGGGGCTCGTCGGCAGGTTCCACCACGGACGCATCATCCGTCTCGGGTGCCTTGTCTTCTGTGACGGCTTTCTTATGGGTCAACGTCGCTTTCAACGGCACCACTTCGATTTTACCTGTAGCATCTGCTGCCGAGTCCTTGTCATCGGCAGGTTCCACTACAGAGGCATCATCCGTCTCAGGCCCCTTGTCTTCTACGGCGGCTTTTTTATGGGTTAACGTCGCTTTCAACGGCACCTCATTTTTAGCAGCAGCATCCGCCGCCGAGGCATTGGCTCCTGCCATTAATAGGAGGCCCTCCAGCTGTTGTTGTGTAATCTCGTTGTTGCTGGTTGTTATTGTTTCGTTTGTCTTTGAATTGGCCAAAATGGACGCTGCTGCGGCCGCTTTTTTCACGTCGGCCAGAGACAATGTCGAAGTCTTATTGCCAGCGCTAGCGGCGGCGGAGGCAGCCGCCTTGATGGTTGCAGTCGCATTGAGGACAGAAGTTTTAATCTTGTCAGAATCCGTAACCTTTGGTGACAAGAGAGTTGCTGTATCTGCGGTTTCCTTCAACGCCATCAGTTTGGGGGCGGCCGATGATGCGGCCTTGGCTCCAGCCTCCGCGGATGCAGTTTCTTTTTTGTCCTCCTCCTTCTCCAGTTTGTCCTTGCTGATTTCTGTTTTGGCTTCAAGAACGGCTCCACTATCT
>ENA-ORBV01009688-ORBV01009688.1-microbial-mat-metagenome-genome-assembly--contig:-NODE-9688-length-15696-cov-5.502337_pt1 | contig 15696 bp, 17 predicted proteins | sample MGYA00237777_ERZ505514 | MGnify/ENA primary metagenome ERZ505514 (study PRJEB26160, sample SAMN06269048) | microbial mat metagenome | isolation source: Oligotrophic lake microbial mat | place... | reverse complement strand
CTACACCTCTCTATTCGTCGGCAGCGTCAGATGTGTATAAGAGACAGCTATACTTGTAGCTACAATTGTACTGTGGCTGCAGCTGCGTTAATAGTTTTCGATCACCCCGTTGGCATGGCAACGTACTACAGTACTCGTACTGTACTACTAATCCGAGTAATCATTTGTTAAGAACACGTACACTGAAATGGCCTCTTCTTCGGCAATCAAAGACGATGATCAAGCGATGCAGATGTCAATGGTTCCGCAAACAGGGGCAAAGAAGTCTCACACTCCCCCTTCACGTTCAGCACAGTTCAAAGCTTGACTTGCATGTTTGGCCTTCTCACAGCCATCTTCAGGTGGATCCAGTCAATGCCATCCACTTGTCATTGGTTTATTCACAGACCTGTCTGTGTGCATCATGACACAACATGCACATGCATGCATGGTTGAAGCAAACAAATTGATGCAGACAGATGATCCATCGTTGATCAATTGATGCAAAAATGCACAAAGACGAATAAATTGCTGAGCATTCATGCACATGGATCAAACACTACACAAATAGACATGCTGCATTAAAAGATCTTTTTGTTCTTGAGTTTAGAAAGGCTCTTGAAACAAACCAACTGCATTTTTCAATTCATTGAAAAGGAAAACTTGCTGACCAAAATGTTGGCTCATTGCCAATTTCTCACGAATCTGATCTGAGCACTTGTTTCTTGACATCTGATACAACAATTTCCACCTACCAAGGCCTGCAGATGTAAAGTGAAAGATTGATTTTTTGTTTGTTTGTTTGTCAACATTCCAGAAAGTGCACAGTCAGAACCACCTCAAAAATGTTTCGAATGAAACAGTCATAACGTTCACAGTTTTATTTATGTATCTGTTTTTGAAAGAAAAAACTCAACACACTTATTTTGAAACTGTTCAAACTAGACTAGCTAGTGCTTGGCATTAAAAGATTAGCAACACATTGACAATAAATGAATCAACAACACTCCCTTTCAAAACAAATTTTGAGTTGATCTAAGGATTGCACTGTGATGACCAATGAAGCAAAACAATACTCTTATCTTCTTAGTGCTAGTAGCAACAAAGAGAACAAAGAGCCAACAGTTGGCCACTGGCTAGCTAGCTAGTACTAGTAGAAATTTTTGCTACTAGCAGTGATCCAGGAAATTTTGGTACTGTGTCAAATGATGCAGGAGGGCGCTCACTTGACTGTACCGGAGGAACGATATCTGATCCGGGTTCAACCAACGGATTGATGTGAGATGGGTCCGTTCATCGCAAAGCGCAAGAGGAAACCAGCATGTCAGTAATTTAAAACAAACCAAAGCAACCTCTCCTTTTATTATATTCAAACGACAATGCCTCATGAAGCAGAAAACTAACGACAACGACAGCAGCGAAGCAGCAGCACTTGCTGCCGCCACCATTCACCAGAATGAATTGGTCTACAGCACATGGTTTTCGTCCGTATTATGGCTCCATGATGCCAACCACAAAATCCATTCCATTCCAGCATTGCCACATGGGTTGGAATTCGTAGTCTTTCTTTTTGGGTATGCCTTTAATCCAGTTTCAATTCCAGTGTGGATGGCAATAATGGCACTGGCAGGAGCTGTTCCTGCGTCCATGGTAAACGGGGAAGAAGATACAAGTACTATGGATTCCACCGAAGCATTGTTATTTCCTCCCGCCTTTTATTTGGCCACGGTTTTGGTGACCTTGGCGGGCACCGAACTCTGCAAGGCCATCTTTCGGGCGACACGACCGGAAGCCTTGCTTTCCAAAGAAACTACCAAACTCATAGTACGGCGATATGGAACTCTGGTGGCATCGCTCAAGTCCAAACATTCCTTTCCCAGTGGCGACAGCGCCCAAGCTGCCAATGCCGTCTTGTTTTATTATTATTATGTGACTCCCAAGTTGTGGATGTTGCTGCAACAACAATCCTCTTCCGCGCTACCGACGTTGGAATGGACGACATCCCCCCTACCCTTATTGCTACTACATGTGTTTGCCTTGTACGTTTTTTATCCGGGAGTTGCGTTTGCGCGTATTTTTTATCATTGTCATTGGATTGAAGATACCTTGGGAGGGGGGTTGCTGGCACTGGTATTGCACTCCACTGTAATTCCAACAGTCTCGAATCTGGCGTGGATAGCAGTGCACTCCATCTATGTCAATTACCTATCGCAGTTTTTGGAACGCATATTCTAGAATCAATTGAAACGCAAAAGAAACAAAAGGAGGAGCTAGTTGCACATTGTAATATTTTTGAGATTTGGGGTGGAAATGATGGCATTTTATTGACCTCGGCCTGGCCGAAAGGGAGACGGAAAACCACCAAGCAGTCATAGCAATCGATTCAAGAGAGAAAAGGGAGAAGAGGATGATAGAATCAAAGGTTGGTGTCCAATCTTGGGACAGGGTAAGGGAATAAAATGGCATATGGCTGCGTCGAGATACATATTGAGCTTGTCGAACAGAAGATGGGAAATTTTATGCGGTCTTAACTGGAACCGAGGAGTGTAATAATGATGGGCAAATGGACAGAGGAAGTGCATCCAAAGATCGCCATTGGCAAGTTGGGATTCTGCCGTTCGACGAAATGACAAGAGAGATAAACGCATCAATTGTGGGACTGGCAATCTACCAAAGGTTGCGTATTAGCTGTGCCCAACCAGTAACACCAAGTGACGACGAAGCGGCGTTGGGCGCTATCTCTTGAAAGAGCGAAATGTACAATCAAATGCCACTTCCTTCCATCAATCACTATCAAATCAAGGTTTAGACAAATAACGTTTTCATCATTACATAATTTGGGCTAATTCTACTAGTAGCGAGTGGCCACCATAAATAGAACAATGGAGATCTTCAATCTTCTACACAAAGCTAAGATTGGCAGGATGAAGACCCAGCGAAAGCTTTGGAGATTTTCTCCATCCAGCTCAGGTTAGCCGAATCTGGATCCTTCCTCCATTCCACATATTCACTCCTGAATTCCTCAGCTGAACGGTAGCTTGAACTTGACTCGGAGGCTGAACTGCCCGACTCGGAGGCCGAATCACCCGACTCCGTCTCGGCTTCGCTCCTGGAAGATTCACCGACCAATGCTGCGGGCCATGCAAAGGCCCACTCCGAGCCCGAGTAGCTCAATACTGACTTGCTCGTGCTCGTTTTACAACTGGTCCCGGAAGTCGCACCCGAATGGTACTCGGTATCCGAATCACTCCATCCTCCATCCGTACTGGACTCGCTGATATCGCTCCATTCTGCTTCTGGGACAGTTCTTGTGGACGCATTTGTGAGAACCTCTTTAATGTCTCGAAGGACAATGTCATTCTCCTCATCATCTGCCGCCGTCGTTCGGTCTTCCATCTGGCGGGCTTTTGCCGTTTCGTGTTCGTCGTACAAACGCTTATTGAGGTTGACGTAGAAGGGGAGAAATCCCAACGTTACCTTCCAGAGGGTGGAAGTGTCCATTTTGAGAGTACGATGTTGCTCCATGATATACTTGATTTGACTTGCAAGTTTGTGATCGGATAAAGTGATTTGCTAAGATTATGATCGAATGAAATACGAGCGAAAGAGAGAAATGAGGCCGAGCTTTAGTTTAGCGATAGATGAGGGGAACCTCTTGTGTTCCGGCTCCGCCGCTCCGCCTTGTCCGTTTTTCGGAGTGTGTGACGGCTGATGGTTACATGTATAGCCAATACCGTCTCCACCCACGAGCCGTTCCACAAGGCGCACCGACTCACGAACTAACCCAACGTTCCCCCGCGTTGAAAATTGGTTAACCTGAGCTCTACTGTATAACTGGCGATCCAAATAAGGGTTAGTAGCACAGCTGCTCCAAAAAAAATATCCAAATCTAGATTTGTCGGTCAGGCCTTCATCCGGCGAAACAACAAGATACAGTGGGTGTTGTGAATGCGTGCATGGAAAGCATGGTGTCACTATTCAAAGCGATTGATGATCGAGGTGAAAGGAGAAACAAAATAATATCCAGAATTCTTGATGTACAACAATTCTGCTAGATCCGTCGCTAGCTAGTAGCCAGCCTGCCTTTCTCTGATTTTCGTGTGCAAAGGCTCTCTCGTTACGTAAATAGCTACGACTCCCTAGCTAGCTATGCTTCGAAGCCGAAACACTCCATCTGCCAATAAATACAACAAAATGTCCGCCGTAAATGATGACGATATTGAAGGCGGCGGCAGTAGCAGTGGCGTCGACCCCTTGTTGCGGTCTCCCAGTACGGGCGGATCCTCCTTTTTGGAATTGGACGACAACCATCCCAGTGGCAAGCAAAAGAAACGCACCAAACACTACCATGGGATTCGCCATTTCACGGCTTCTTCCAATCCCGATTCCGTGCGACTGTACGGGGGAATTGTCGTTTTTGGGGCCCTCTGTCTTTGTCCTTTTGTGCCGATTCACTGGGCCATTTTGACGCTGGTCTTTGCCTCGTGTTTGTTTGGTTGTTGTGCGACTCTGTGGCTCGGAAAGAGTGTCTTGCAAAATGACGATGGGACCGCCGAAATGCGCGCCGTCAGTGATCCCATTCGCGAAGGCGCCGAAGGCTTCTTGCACGTCCAATACACGGCCATTGCCAAATTTGCCGTTCCCCTGGCGGGTCTGATTGTCTTGTCGTATCAATTCCGGCCTCACAATGCCGTCGGCGAAGACGGAGGAGGAGAAATCAAAGGTGCGGCCGTCTTGGGAAATACCTTGTTGGGAGTGATTGCCGCCTCAGGATTTGCATTTGGTGCCATTTGCAGTGCCTTTTCGGGCTATACCAGCATGTGGGTGGCAGCACAATCCAATATTCGTGTGGCCAGTGCGGCACGACGAAGTTACGGAGAAGCATTGGTGATCTGCTTTCGAGGTGGTGCCTTTAGTGCGGTTCTCAATTTGACGCTCTGCATTGCCGGTGTCACCACTCTGTACTGCATTTTGCACTTTTTCTTTTGCAAAGGAACCAATGCCACTACAGCCACGGCGGAAAGTGCCAGTGATGGGTCTTGGAGAGTTTTGGCTCCCACAGATATTCCAATGTTGTTGGTTGGATATGGGTTTGGAGCTTCATTTGTGGCCTTGTTTATGCAGTTGGGTGGTGGTATTTATACCAAAGCTGCCGATGTCGGCGCGGATTTGGTTGGAAAAGTGGAACAATCCATTCCCGAAGATGATCCCAGAAATCCCGCTGTGATTGCCGATTTGGTGGGTGACATGGTCGGTGACTGTGTGGGAAGTAGTGCCGACGTCTTTGAATCTGTGGCAGCAGAAATTATTGGAGCCATGATTCTTGGATCCACCTTGGCCAATGAAGCTGGCATGTCACACTACCATGCTTCCAAATTTGTATTCTTCCCTTTGGTGGTACATGCCATGGATATTTTTGTTTCCAGTATTGGCATTGCGTTCGTCGGGAGAACACGCGATACTGCGGATAGTGACCCCATGAAACAATTGCAAAAAGGATATCGCGTGGCATTGATGTTGAGTATGGCCGGTTTCTGGGTCATTACGCACTGGTTGCTCTCCTTTCCCGACAATCCTCATTCTGCCTTTAAATTCTTTCTCTGTGGTGTAACGGGAATGGCTTGTGCCTACGTGATTGTGCTGAGTACACAATATTATACCGATTATGCCTATGCTCCAGTGCAATCCATTTCCGAAGCATCGACGACAGGTCATGGTACCAACATTATTGTAGGAGTCAGTGTTGGCATGAAAGCCACCTTGATACCTACACTTGCGGTCGCCGTTGCTGTGCTAACAGCCTATCATTTGGGCGCCTCGACTGGGATTGGAAATGGTCGAAATGCAGGCCTCTTTGGAACAGCCGTTGCGACCATGGGCTTGTTGTCCAATGCCTGCTATATTTTGAGTATGAACAATTTTGGGCCCATTGCTGACAATGCAGGAGGGTAAGCACTGTTTCTTTGTTTAGTATTGTGGTGAAAAACAATGATACTTTATATTGACACAAAATTAAATTTTCTTTACTGTGCAGTATTACCGAAATGTCCATGCAACCCGAGGCTGTTCGTGATGTCACGGATCGATTGGATGCCGCTGGTAATGTGACGAAGGCAGTGACCAAAGGATACTCCATCGGAAGTGCCAGTATGGCCTGCTTTTTACTCTTTGGCGCGTTTATGGATGAATTTTCCGAATACAGTGGATTGCCATTTGACTCGGTGGATATTGCCAAACCAGAGGTCTTGATTGGAGGCCTTTTGGGGAGCATGATTATCTTTTACTTTACGGGTTTGACGATTGCAGCAGTTGGGAGAACAGCGCACGAAGTTGTGATCGAAGTTCGACGACAATTCAAAGAAAATCCTGACATTATGACGTACAAGGCGAAGCCTGATTATGAACGCTGCGTAGCGTTGGTGACGGAAGCTGCGCTGCGAGAAATGAGATTCCCCGGTCTTGTTTGCGTCATTACGCCCATTACAGTGGGTGTCGTATTTCGCTTTGTAGGAGAAATAACGGACCGGCCCTTGCTAGGAGCGGAAGTGCTGGCAAGTTATCTCATGTTTGGTACGGTTACGGGAATTTTAATGGCTCTTTTCCTGGACACGGCAGGCGGTGCTTGGGACAATGCCAAGAAATACATTGAATTGGGTAACTTTGGAGGCAAGAACTCCGAAGCTCACAAAGCATCCATAACAGGAGACACCGTTGGTGATCCCTTCAAGGATACTGCTGGACCAAGTCTGCATGTTGTTATCAAACTATTATCGACAACTATTCTGGTTGCAGGTCCTCTCTTCATTGCGAGAGTTAAACCAGAAATGGCTTGAGGTTTTTGGGGTGAATGCAAGAAAGAACGAAACAGCTTATCATCTCTACTAGTTTGCAGTCTCGTCTAACTGCCACCCGCAGCACGTTGCTACACAGAACATGCGCTTCTTTAAAGGGCTGCCTTTATAAAAGCCTAAGTGTTAAATTATTACTGTTATTGGATACATGGTTTAGAGCCTTTTTTGGATTGGCAATGCAGTTGTGTTTACAGAATCTATTTTAGTTGTTAGTTACATCGGCACACATCTGCATGCGGATTATTGTTCAATCTGATATGACGGTTGCCCGTTGCGTCCTGGATTGGATGTACTTCTTAACATTCCTTTTCCAAAATCCAATATCTATATACGAGTTTTGTTCGATGAAGCATCTCTGTTCATGGAAACCCCTTCCATAAAAAATCAATGCTTGGTATGATTGTTGAAACTAATCCCCGGCATGGTAACTTCCATCATGAAATCTTTCCACTCGTCCCTGGAGGGTGCTTTATGCTCCTGACATACCCGTGCCAAGTACCAACCAGCCAACGCAGAAAAAACCAGCAATGTCATGACCACTATCGTTTTAAACATGGACGCAAGCCGTCTTTGTTGTTGTCGTTCTCGTTCCATGGCGTTGTATTCCTTGACCCAGGTGCTACCCCCAAATGGCAATTCCAGCGAAGAATCGAGTTCACAATCCACGTATATTATAGGCCTGCAGAGCTCGGCATTGTTACTAGCAGTCCGTCTGATCATGGGAATGGCTGGAATGCCATGATGAGTTGAGGACGGTCTTCGTACGGATGGTCTTTTTTGTGTTTCATGAAATAGTGTTGTCGCCATCTTGCTTCGTGGTATGTACTGCTGAAAATAATGGTTCTCAGGTTGTCGTTTTTATGCTTTCTTGTTGTGGGGGTGGGTGAGGAAGGCTCATTCATTCGTACGAAGCGTTTGTAATTATCTAGAAAGTTCTGCAAACCACGCAATTCACGTGGTCGTCTTGATTCTTGCTTGCTTGTTCGAAATTGTGTACTCCAGTAAATGGGAATGAAAGGCATAACCGGCTTGCTTTCAATTGGCTTTTTGTGCGTCTCATGCAAGCATGAGTTGAGGAACACGCCTGGTGACCTCATGCCAGCCACCGAACGATTCAACGCCACTGCCACTGACGAAAATTTTGTGACTGACGCGACTTGCGTGCACCCTGAATTCCATTCTCATTACTGAATCCCTTTCTAATAATTTGGAATTTCGAACCTGTGAGCAGAGTTGTCCTATCTGACAGCAGAGACATCAATGCAATTTGCAGCACCTGTATTTAGCAAGGCTCGTACCACATCACAGAGCCGCACTGCAGTGGGCACGCTTGCACCAGAAAGGCAGTAACAAACATAAACAACAATATGAATGGCGACCATGCCGCCATCGACGGCGATAACGACGTGCTAATGCAACAGGAAGATGGTGTATGCACGACGACGACAGCTGAAGAAAGAGCTCACGATGAGCTCCATGCTTTCTTTACCAAGCCAACTTGGTTCTCCCAACCCAGTCGACAAGATCATTTGGCTGTTTTGAATCTACTTCAAAGATTTCCACGCTTGCGCTCAACGCGTTTCACTGTTAGATATACCGCCCCTCCTGCTGTAGCTGCCAATAATAATCGTATGACAGCACTCCGTGTCACACCATTACGACTTTTGGTCGAAGGCCGAGCTGATCTAGATATTATTCGTGCCACCTACGATTTATACCCAGATGTTTTGTCCCAAGATTTTGATATCATTATGATTTTACGCAGAGCTTGTGAGTATCGAGCTCCTGCAGTGGTTGTGGAGTTTTTGTCAAACAAGTTCCCCAAGGCTTTGTCAGATTCCTGTTACAAACAAATTGCCTTGGCTTGTGCCTTGCGTTGTGACAACCACATGGGTCTGGGCCGGTCGTCCTTGGAAACCATCCAAGTTTTGCTTCGTTTGTGTCCTAAGTCTGTACATTATGTAAACAAAAATGGAGACAATGCCTTGAATTTGGCCATTTCAAATGGGTATGGCTGCAGCGTTGTCAAGCTTATCCTCGATGTCATGCAACAACAGTCTTGTGATCTTTCCTTGTTTTGTATTCCCAGGAGATGGAACAACTTTATACTGGATGTTCATGCCGCGCAAGCTATCAATCTTGTGCTTTCACGGAGGCATCAACTCATGGGGTTGGAGACTTTAGAATGCCGGCCGGCACAATGGACCCATCCAGGATTCGCCCTCATGATGCACAGTCTGGCAAACCACAAATCATCTCTCTCCTCTGTTCAACTCGATCTTCCCACTGCAGAATCCAGTATTCCTGCAGAGTCAATACACCATGGATTGAAGCATCTTGTGAATGATGGGTCTCGAATACAAGAACTTGAGCTTTCGGCTCCAAATGACACACCTACAGAAATGGTGAATGCAGCCTTATCCGGTTTACGGTGTGGCTTGGGTGACGACAACAACCAACAGCTACAAAATTTACAGCTCCAAGGAATCCAGGGCCTAGATCGGACGATACTTATACAATTTCTAGCCAGTGAAGCCGCTCCAAGAGCAGTGCATATTGTATCCTGCACTGTCCATGAAACACAGCAGCAATCTACAAACAACAGCAACAACAACGCAGTGCCTCAGATTCAAGCTTTCCACAAACTGGAACGGCTGGAACTGAAAAATTGTCATTTCGACCACGCTTCGTCATCTTCACTGCTCCACCTTGTTGCCCGAATGCCGAGAATCCAAGAACTTTGTACGATTTCCCCTTGTGAATTTTCCGAGCACTTTCCAAGATCAGACCTTTTCCTACCGGTGGAACCGTTGGTAGCTGTCTTGCGAAACAATGTGATTCAATCCTTGGATATTGCTGGGTATGCTTTGCTCGAAGCCGAGCTGCTTTACGAAACTGTCCTTACCAACTCTTCGCTGCGGCAGTTTCGATACACCAACAAAAAGGGGTACGCCCCTGATCGGCTTTCCAAGATATTTGGAACCCACAAAAAGCTATTAGCATTGGCCATGGAATGTGGAAACACGACACTGATGGATCCATACATTGGGGACCGTATGACCATGCCCAGGAAGAGTGCAGGCAATGTGTATAGTCCCTTTAGCGGTAGTGACCACAACACAATTCAGAGGAGCAATAGTACCAGTAGTAGCAGCAGCAGTAGCAGCAGTACTGACCATCATGAACATGCACTACTGGATGCCAAGATCGATTATTACAAATATTTGAACTACTATGGAAGGAGTATGGCTCGAGATCCCACGGGAACTACCATGGAAACCATACTTCATCTCCTTTGCAACGTGCATACTAATGCCAGTGGCAGTAAATGCTTCCCATCTCTCGACCTCCTGTGGAAACATAACGTTCAATATGGCCTGTTGCGCGAATCTCTGAGCATATGGAGTTCCGGAAGAATCATCGATCACAACAATACTACTACTACTACGGCCACCAGCACAGACACCAATGATATTGTTCAGGAGCTTCATCCTTGTTGTCTGTACAGTTATCACCGATTGGACAACGCAAGAGGAGACTGGAAAGCTGAGCCAATCTATTGACTATTGAGTTACCAAATGAATTACTGCAGTATTAGATTTGAACACGTTGTCTTGGCGGCCCAAATTAAAGCAATCTGATTGACCACACCAAACATGAAATATTGTAGATTCGTGTCTTGCCTTTTATTAACTGGTTAATGGAATGTTCCCCTCTGTCAGTTCGATATTCTAGGGAACTGCAATCTTTGTCTCGTTTGCTCTCCCAATGGCACATCCCGTTAAATTGGCGAAGACAGACAAACGGAATATTTTCAATTGCAGAATTGTATTTTCATTCCCATGGAGCACTTATACCAAGAATCGTGAGCGTGAAAATGACAAGCAATTAACTGCGATCTGGCGGTATAATGGCATTCCAGACCAAAGCAAGGGCGCCACAGCAAATGGATTGTTACGCTGATAATGATAATGCCGCGACAAGAGGCGTTATCGTTTGACAACAGGATTTTTGGCAACTTCTTGTTGAATCATTTTGGACACTCTTGCTTCCACAACCGAACGCTTGGTCAGAAAAGCTACCGATCCCGGTGATAATCGCATGTACACTTTTCCCGTCGTGTCGCCGCTGATCAATTCTGCCTGAGCCACTCGTAACGCAGTAAGTTTTTCCTCGGACGTCTCCTTGCCTTGCTGCTGGGCATTGTTGTTGGTGGTGGTCATCGTTTTGTATGAGAGATCTTGACTTATAAACCTTAAAACTGGTCGGCTTTCTTTGCTGTACTTTCTAGATAGCTTGAGTAAATAAGATTAGATGAGGCTATCTACTGTCCACGAGCCCTCCTGCTTGGCATTGATGGTGTGGCCATGATGAGCTAGTCTACTATAAAATTATAATTACGCTCCTTTTGTGGCTGGTCGGCCATCCACCGATGGAGTCAGTGAGCGTCCTGTGACGAGAACTCGGTCGCACATGAGCTTGCTCAAACTCCTTCAGTCAGTGAGTGGTTCCTGCCTTTTTCCATCCCTTACTTACACGATTTCCGAAACACACATTGATTCCACGATTACTTTTCTGGCACTGACTCACTAAAGAACCGAAGGACAATGATATCACGCGGCTCCACGACGTCAAGAAGAACTGCTCAGTCACACAACGACATAGTTCAGACTCCCGTTTGGAGAAGCATTCATCACTCCACGTTCGCCTCTTATTTCGATTTGGGCAACGAACAGAAAAAAGCCCCGCAGGTAACCTGTCCCGAAGGTCACACAAAAATCATTCGTTACAATCCAAAATCAGAAGAATATCAAAGAGATATCAAAAACTCACCACCAATCATGACCCTTTCAGATGCAAATCAGGTAACAAAAACATCCCCTTTTTTGGAAATACTTGATGTATACACGTAATAACGCTCTCACTAGCTTCGTTTTGACTTGTGGTGTGTCGTACAAATTATTAGGCGTGCAAACAGTGCGGAACAAAGGATGGCGTGATGCCGCAATTTGGAGGATTTTGCGGGGCATGTCTTTCCGTGATGGTAGCGAAAACGATGGAAAACGAAAAGAACACGGCGGTGAAAGACAACAGCCACGACGACAAGTCTCGATCGGAATTCATTACCAGTGACCTTGCCACCAAATTGAAACCCCATCAGAAAGAAGGGGTGGACTTTATCTGGAAAAACTGCTTTCCCGATTGCGATATGAACGGGAAAAATAACAATGCCTCCGAAATTGGGTAAGCCGTTTTTGTAAGCCGGTTACTGGGCTGGAACCTTTTATCTTCAAAATCTCATGACGCTTGTCTTTGCTTGAAAAAAGCGGGTGCATTCTTGCCCATTACATGGGCCTTGGAAAAAGCCTCACGACCATCACCGTACTTCATACGGCATTGAACTGCCCTGCTTTGGTATCGAAAACCACCAATAAACCTCACTTCCGCACCGTCCTCATGGTAGTTCCGGCGAATGTTTTACCCAACTGGGAGCAAGAGATTACTACATGGACTGGGGATTTGGAAGCACCCTTGGAAATGTTTAATTTGAGCAAGATATTGCCGGGCTACAGGGAGGCGGACATTAAAAAATGGAAGCGTCGAGGTGGGCTGTTGATGATGAGTGATATGATGTTTAACAACGCTTGCGACGAGATCGTGAAGAAGGCGCAGCCAGATATTTTGGTCCTCGATGAAGGCCATACCATGTTGAAGAATCCCTCGAATCAAGGCTTCAAAAATCTAAAGAAAATCCACACAAAGCGCAAAATCATCTTGACTGGGACGCCGCTACAGAACAATGTCACAGAGTACTTTCAGCTCGTGGAATTCATTAGGCCTGGTGCGGTCGGCGTCAATTCGGTGACTGACTTTGAGAAGATGTATCGGTAAGGCGTTAGAACTTGCTGTTTGCCGCCATACAACCCTATGCTGACACGATGCCTCTTATTTATTAGGTTTCCGATTGAGCGAGGCTTGCCATGTGATGCCGAAGCAGAAGTCAAACTGCAGGCGTTAGAAAAGCAAAGCGAGCTCAAACGCAAGCTGGACCCTTATGTCCATCGGAAAGGCGCCAAAGTGCTTCGAGATGAACTACCAAAACTCCACGATACCATCTTGTACCTTCAAGCAAGTTCAACTCAACGAACGCTTCTAAAGGAGCACAAGAAGCATCAAGATAGAACAAATTTCTTGCGGTACGTCTTGACTTTGTGGATCCCCATGTTTCGTTTTGCCAAGCTCACAAATCGAATTTTTGGGGACTCTGCTTGGACCAAATTATCCGATATAGGACATATGCCGATTTGGCCCCATTGCTCAACCATCCTGGTACCTTGAGAATGAAAAGAGGAGGCTCTGGACAGAAGATAGTATGGAAGCCTACAGGAGATGATTGGGTGATGGACGGTCTCAATGATGATGAGAAAAAGTATAGCAAGCTGGACCATCCTAGGAACAGTCCAAAGCTGATTGTGCTTGCGAATATTCTAGCGCTGGCTTTTCAACGAGAAGAGAAGACCTTGGTATATTCCAAATGCCTCAAAACTTTGGACTTGGTAGAGCAGTTCCTTGGTTCTCCCGACTGGAAGAAGCACTATCCTTCCTTGAACGACTTTCAAAGAAAGCTAGGAGGAATGAAAAAGAATCGCGACTATGTCCGCATTGATGGCAGCGTCAATAGTGGAAAACGAGGTTCACTTGTGGATAAGTTCAACGAAGATGCTAGTGGAATCAAAGTTTTTTTGATTTCTTCGCTTGCTGGAGGAATAGGGATTAATCTCGTAAGTCTTTGCTGTTGGCTGTTGCAGCGGCTGCTGAGCCATTACTATTTGTGCTGGAGATGTCCTCATCATCCTTCCTCGTAGGTTGCAGCATCGGTGGTGGTAATTTTAGATAACCACTTCAATCCTACCGTTTCCAGTCAGTGTATTTCTCGTGCCCATCGATACGGACAGAAGAAGGATGTTCGAGTGTTCCGCCTTGCCATTGAAGACAGCATTGAGGCAAAGGTCTACGCACGATCTGTAAACAAATCTGGAGTTGCCATGCGAGTACTAGATGGAATCTTCACGGAAGGGGTCTTTTCTGCTAAGGAGCTTGACGATTTGCTGCGAAACGATACCATTCTCATCTGCGATGATTGCGGTAAGAGACGCCTTCTCCTGGACTCGCAAGACCCTCCCGACGACGATAACGCACACTGGAATTGCAAAATGAATGAGGACACTCGGTTCAACTCTTGTACTATCCCAGAGGCAGAGGAAGTCCAGAGAGCTAAAAAGCGCGAAGCAATGCAGCAAGAAAATGAAAACGATCCCATCCTGAAGCATCTCCGTTGTGTGATCAACAAGGCAACAAGGAAGACGGCGATTGTGACTGATTACTTTCCGATTGAAGTCTCCCATGAGAGTGACATTTGCTGCGACGAAGCAATTGCGAAACTGAAGCAAGAAATCAAAGATCAGCAGGCCGAAAAGACCGAACTAGCGAGGGATTTCGTACGAAAAGCATCCCCCAAAGCTGCCCCTCAGCAGGCTATTCCAAAGCATGGTACGCGCGGAGATTTTCCTCGAAAAGCATCTCCTCGAGCTGTTCCCAAGCAGGTCATCCACGGCGGCGATTTGTCCCGTAAAGTATCCCCCCAAACAGTTCCCGAGCATGTCATCCCAAATCGCGATCGCGGCGGCGATGTCACGCGAAAAGCAGCCCATCCCCTGGCTGTTTCCCAGGAGGCCACCCCAACGCACGCCAACGACACCATGGACAAAGATGACGATTCTGACGACAGCGTGGTAGTGTTGGAAGTGCGAACCCCGACCAAAAGGAAGTTGGATCAGGTGTAAAAAACCAAGAAAGTGTAGTAGGCAGCTAGTAGCTGAGAAGGGGAAAATATCACGCAAGCCTTATTCCCTTGAATTTATTGGCGTCATAAAGAAAGAAAATCAATTTACGTGTTCGCAAACCTCTTGTTTATTGGAGTGACGCTTTTCTAAAAAGAGCAATATTCTATCAAGTACCTTTGCCTATCCTCCTGTCCTGTATTGTATGACTAGTAGTCTATTTGGACTTCAAATCTCCCACCAGCTTTTCAAGTTGATTGGTATCGGCACCCGTCATCTTTTCGACGGCCCGTTCTCCATCGAAAAACACAAAGGTTGGTACCGCATTGATTTCAAATTCCAGAGCGGCATCACTGTTTTCATCGACATCGACCAAACCAAAGGCCACTTCCGTGTTTTCGTCGGCCAGCTTTTGGTAGACGGGTTTGATCGCCTGAAAATAAATAAAAATAAAAATACAAATACAGGAAAGGCATATGAGAAAAACAACAATTATTAACAAGCATCCGATGAACGTTGCCAACATCAAAACAATGGCATGCATTACAGCGGGCGTACCTTACACGGCGGGCACCTGTTGAATGATTCGTTGGATTGTAGTTGTTTTATTGGGAAAACAAAAAGGGGGTGTTAGGCACAAATGGTTGGCCACAAGTACATACACTAGTAAACATTTTGCGTAGATTGATTCGATGGATCCAAACGCACCATGTCGCTGTAAAGTACAGAATCGATTTGGCATTGATCATTCGGAATTTCTCAATCTCGGTTTCTCCCTCGAGTGTGATCACAGACATGAAGCGAAGGTTATTCCCAACACTGGATCGTGCCAGAGAGCGGCTCGCCCTCAGAGCGTTCATTGTAGCATACTTTCCAATCAAAGACATTATTTTCGTGAGTCTATATTCGTGCACACTGTACTTGGCGTGAAGGTCACCTTTTGGTCAGTAATGTAGCTGTCTCTTATACACATCTGACGCTGCCGACGAATAGAGAGGTGTAGATCTCGGTGGTCGCCGTATCAT
>ENA-ORBV01009687-ORBV01009687.1-microbial-mat-metagenome-genome-assembly--contig:-NODE-9687-length-15697-cov-6.178169_pt1 | contig 15697 bp, 13 predicted proteins | sample MGYA00237777_ERZ505514 | MGnify/ENA primary metagenome ERZ505514 (study PRJEB26160, sample SAMN06269048) | microbial mat metagenome | isolation source: Oligotrophic lake microbial mat | place... | reverse complement strand
GGCGAAGCCAGGGCTGGGGGCGCTCTCATGAGGAAACGCCGGGCCGCTCCCAAGTTTCCTCGCACCCCCTCGGGGGGTCTGGCGAAGCCAGGGCTGGGGGCGCTCATGAGGAAACGCTATCACGCTATCAGCCTGGGACGCAGGTTGTGCAGCATGTCCTGCACCATGGCGTCGAGGTCGTAGCGCCCTCGCCAGCCCCAGTCGGCCTGGGCGGCGCTGTCGTTGATCGACCCGGGCCAGCTGTTGGCGATGGCCTGGCGGAAGTCGGGCTCGCAACGCAACTCGAAACCCGGCAACTGGCGGGTGATCGCCGCGGCGATGTCCTGCGGCGTGAAGCTGATGCCGGCCAGGTTGTACGACTGGCGTTCGCGCACGCTCGCGCTGGGCGCCTCCATCAGCTCGATCGTCGCGCGGATCGCATCGGGCATGTACATCATCGGCAAAGCGGTGTCGGCGGCCAGAAAGCTGGTGTAGCGGCCCTCGCGCAGCGCCGCATGGAAGATCTCAACCGCGTAGTCGGTGGTGCCGCCGCCGGGCGCGGTCTTCCAGCTGATCAGCCCGGGATAACGCAGGCTGCGCACATCGACGCCATGGTTGCGGTGGTACCAGGCGCACCAGCCCTCGCCGGCCAGCTTGGAGATGCCATAAACCGTCGTCGGATCCATCACGGTTTTCTGGGGCGTGTGCACGCGCGGCGTCGAAGGCCCGAAGGCAGCAATCGAACTGGGCCAGAACACGCGCTCGAGCTTGTGCGTGCGCGCCAGCTCCAGCACATTGAGCAGGCCCTTCATGTTGAGGTCCCAGGCCCATTTGGGATGTTGTTCGCCACGCGCCGACAAGGCCGCAGCCAGCAAGTAGATCTGCGTGATCTGGTGGCGCTCGACGATGGCCGTGATCGCACTGGCTTCGGTCGCGTCCAGTGCCTCATGGTGCACGCCGATCACACGGCCTTCGGGCGCCAGGTCGCTTGTGACAACCGCCGCTCGCCCGTGGCGCTCGACCAGCGCGTGGGTGAGTTCGGTGCCGATCTGCCCGTTGGCTCCGATGATGAGAATGCGTGGTGTGCTCATGGTTTTGCCTGCGCTGGAAACTGCGCCGTTCTTCAGGCGATCAGGTCGAGCTCGCGCCCGGCCTGCGTGAATGCGGCAACCGCCTGCTCCAGGTCGGCGCGCTCATGGATGGCGCTGATCTGCACCCGGATCCGGGCCTGGCCCTTGGGCACCACCGGAAAAAAGAAGCCGACGGCGTAGATGCCCAGCTCCAGCAAACGCGCCGACAACCTTTGGGCGGCCAGCGCGTCGTGGACCATGATGGGCACGATCGGATGAATGCCATCCCGGATATCGAAGCCCGCCGCACGGATGGCGGCGCGAAACCAGGCCGTGTTGTCGGCCAGCTTGTCGCGCAGCGCGGTGGAGCCCTCTAACAGATCGAGCACGGCGATCGATGCGCCGACGATGCTTGGCGCCACCGTGTTCGAAAACAGATACGGCCGTGAGCGCTGGCGCAGCAGTTCGACCACTTCGCGCCGTGCACTGGTGAAGCCACCGCTGGCGCCGCCAAGCGCCTTGCCCAGTGTGCCGGTGATGATGTCGATCTTGCCGAACACGCCGCGGTATTCGTGCGTGCCACGCCCGGTGGCCCCGACAAATCCGCTGGCGTGGCACTCGTCGACACCGAGCAACGCGCCATGGGCATCACACAAGGCACGCATGGCGTCGAGCTGGGCGATGGTGCCATCCATCGAGAACACCCCGTCGGTAAAGACCAGCTTGAACCGCGCGCCGTCGCTGGCAGCCTGTTGCAGGCAACGCTCCAGGTCGGCCATATCGTTGTGCCTGTAGCGGTAGCGCCTGGCCTTGCACAACCGGATGCCGTCGATGATGGACGCGTGGTTGAGTTCGTCGCTGATGACCGCGTCCTGCTCGCCCAGCAAGGGTTCGAACAGGCCACCGTTGGCGTCGAAGGCGGCAGCGTACAGGATCGTGTCCTGCATACCGAGGAAGCGCGACAAACGGGACTCGAGCGTCTTGTGAAGGTCCTGCGTGCCGCAGATGAACCGTACCGAGCTCAGGCCGTAACCATGGGTGCGCAGCGCCTCGTGCGCGGCCGCCACGACGTCGGGATGCGACGACAAGCCGAGATAGTTGTTGGCGCACAGGTTGAGCACCTCGCGCTGCGTACCGTCGGGTGCCATCGTGCGGATATGGGCGCCTTGCGGCGTGGCGATGATGCGTTCGGTCTTGTACAGGCCGGCAGCGCGAATGGCGGCAAGTTCCTGGCTCAGGTGCGCGTAGAAGTCCGGGTTAGTGGTCATGATTTTCCTGCGGGTTGACTTGTCGGGCACAATCCGACATCTTCGGATTTTCTCAACTGTTCGGTATATCGAACAAGTTTGCAGTATATCGAATCGCCATGAACCAACGCAACAAGAATCTTCAGGCCAATGAGCCGCCGCGCGTTGGCGACACCCTGGCGGCGTTGCGACAGGCCGGATCACTGTCGTTGGACGAGTTGTCACGCAAGGCCGGTGTGTCCAAGTCGATGTTGTCCCAGATCGAGCGCGGCCAGGCGAACCCGACTGTGGCGGTGGTCTGGCGGCTGGCCAATGCACTGAACGTGAGCATGGGGGATCTGCTTGGCAATGCGCCGGCGCCGACCGAGGCGACCATCGCCGTTCTGGCGGCCCACGCCGCGCCGGCGATACGCAGCCCGGACGGACTGTGTGAGCTGCGCATCCTGGGACCGATCACTCTGGCCGGTCGGTTCGAGTGGTACGCGCTGACGATCCAGCCCGGCGGCGCGCTCGACTCGCAGGCGCACGAAGAAGGCAGCCAGGAACACCTCACCAATATGGCGGGCACGCTGGAAGTGCAGGCCGGCGATCAGGTCCAACGCATCAAGAATGGCGAGACTGCGCGCTACGCCGCCGACTGCGCACATCGCATCAGCAATGCGGGCAGGAACACGGCCAGCGGCTGGCTTGTTGTGGTCCATCCGGACTGAGAGCGTGAGAGCGTGAGAGCGTGAGAGGCAGTCCGAACGACTGCCGACCCGCGGAGCCTGTAGCGGGAAACCCGCACCGGGCCGGACGTATTCAGTGCAACGTGGGCTCGCACGGCGGCACGTCGTAGCCACAAAGCAGCAACTCGTGGGCCAGGCCCATGTCGCCTTCAGCGACGAACAGTTCCTGCCGGCATGCCACCAACGGACAGCCGGTGACGCGCGCAAGCGTACGCGCATCGATATCGAAACGATGCGAACGAAAGTCGAAATATGCGGTCTCGCCGCATGGTAGGTCGGAAGACACGGTCAACCTGGCAATGAGGCCCACGATCGGACCTGTAAACGGGAGTATCGGCATTTTGACTGCGGTCATGAGCGGTTTGGTGGGTAGGCACCCTCGCAAACAGCATCTATTGCCTGCGCTACACTGTTTTTTTGCCATGTGCCGGACAACCTTCACACCCATTCACGACCGGGCGAAACCGCTCTTGCGGCCTTTGCGGGCTTGGGCTTGGGTGCTATGACGGCTGCTCCCGTGATGCGCAGCCGCACCGATCTGCGCCGCCTGGAAGAACTGGGCCTGAATGCGTCTGCGCCACCCGAGCAGCTGTTGTACGACGGTTGGCTGCTGCGGATGTTGCCGGGCAAGGTAAAGCGGGCGCGCTCGGTCAATGCGGTCTACCCGTCGCGCCTGCCGCTGACCGACAAGCTGGCGCATTGCGAGCAGCTTTACCGGGAACGCGGCCTGCCGCTGATCTTTCGCATGACGCCGTTTTCCGAGCCTGCGAGCCTGGACGCTGAACTTTCGCTCAGGGCCTGTCCAAAGTTCGACACCACCGCGGTTCAATCCATGCCGATCAAGCCGCCGGCCAGAAAAGATGGCGGTGTCGAGGTCCTGGACCTGCCGCAATGGGTCGATGTCGTCGCGCGACTGCGTGGCTCGCCAGATGACCACCGCGCTACACATCTGCAGCGGCTGCAGGCATTGGCACTGGCTTGCACGCCCCTGGCCTTGCGTGACGGCGACGGGTTTATCGCCGCCGGTCTCGTGATTGTCGAAGGCGCCTGGGCCGGGTTGTACGACATCGTCACCGACCCGTCCCGGTTGCGCCTGGGCCTCGGACGCCGGATCACGCAAAGCCTGTTGGGCTGCGCCTGGGACATGGGCGCGCGCGAGGCCTACCTGCAGGTGATGACGTCCAATCAGGCCGGCAGCGCGTTGTACGCCGGCCTCGGATTCAGCGAGCGATACCACTATTGGTATCGTGGTCCCAGAAAACCCTGAAGAAAGACTTCCATGCGACAACTCCTCACCACCTTCGCGGGCCTTGTGCTGGCCGCCGCCGTGCATGCCGAAAAAGTCGGCGAAGTGTCGACTGCCTTCATCCTCATTGGCGCCAACCACAAAGTCGTCGTGGAGGCCTACGACGACCCCAAGGTCAATGGCGTGACCTGTTATGTCTCGCGCGCCCGCACCGGCGGGGTCATGGGCGCGATCGGGCTGGCGGAAGACAAAGCCGAAGCCTCGATCGCGTGTCGCCAGGTCGGCCCGATTTCGTTCACCGGCAAGTCCATGGACGCGCAGGAAGAGATGTTCAATGAACGCATCTCCATCCTGTTCAAGAAGCTGCGCGTCGTGCGCATGCTCGACCGTAAACGCAACGTGCTGGTCTACCTGACCTATTCCGACAAACTGATCGACGGATCACCACAAAACGGGGTCACCGCCGTCGCGCTGGGGTCGGTCTCGCTGCCACCCACCAACTGAGAGGCTGAGAGTCTTTCGCCCGCGCCCAGCGGTGGAGCCGGACCGGCCCCCGCTACCAGGGCAGTTCGGGATAACGCCCGCTCGCGCGCGCACGCCGCACCAGCGCATCGGCCGTCGCGAGGTCCTGCGCCACTTGGCCGAGCGACTTGTAGACCGTGATGTCGCCGGCACCGATACGGCCCGGGATCCGGCCGAGCAGGACTTCGCCGATCTCACCGCGCAGGTGCCCGGCGCCGACTGCGCCAGCGCGCAGCGCCCCGATCCACTCGCCCGCCTGAACGGCCGCACTGTCCCTTGCATCGACGAAAAAACGGCTGCGCTGCACCACCACGTCGTCGGCTTCGCGGGCGCTCGCCACGCTGGCGCCCACCAGATTGACATGTTGCCCTGGCACGAGCCAGTCCCCGTGTAGGATGGGTTCGCGCGATGCCGTCACCGTGCACACCACATCCGCGCCGGCAACCGCAGCCTGCGCACTGTCGGCGATCGTGACCAACACGCTGGCGGGCAAGGCCAGCGTATCGACCAGACGCTGCGCGCTGGCGCGGTTGCGGCTCCACAACTGCAAGCGCTGCAGCGGCATCACGCCGCGCAGCGCACGCACATGCCACAAGGCCTGGTAGCCAGCGCCCAGCACGGCCAGCACCGCGCTGTCAGGTCTTGCAAGCGCCCGAGTGGCCACTGCGCTAGCCGCCGCCGTACGCATCGCGGTCAAGGTGTCGCCTTCCAGCACCGCCACCGGGCCACCGGTTTCCCCATCGAACAAGAGCACAACGCCCGCATGGCTGGGCAGTCCGCGCGCCCCATTGCCGGGGTACAGTGCCACGACCTTGATACCGAAGCGCCCGTGCGACAGCATGGCCCCCGGCATGACGCCCATGCCATTGGGCGGCGCAAGCGGCATCATCGTGCGCAGCGGCGCCAGAACCTGGCCTTTGGAGATCGTCTGCATGGCTTGGGCCACAACATCCACACAGTCGTTGATCGGCAACAAGGCCTCGATCGCCGCCGCCCCCAGAACCTGCATGGTGAGTTCCTCCTGTAGAAAAGAAAAACGGGGCATTTGCGGCCCAGAGCCTACGGTAGGATTGTTGCGCAGGCGCGTGGCAGTTCCAAGCCCGCCGGCGCGATGCATGTTTGCGCCGAACGCAAAGACATTTCGGCGGCCCGGAACTATCGCCCCCACGCGGCGGCGTCCCGGAAAGCTGCCATACTGCCATCCGCTTTTGACAGGGAAGTCCGGTTTATGCTGAAGTTCACATGTTGCGATGCCGTAGGGCAGTTCTCCGGTCGGGTCCAGGCGCAGGTCCTGCGCGGTATCCGGCGCGGCTACGAGAAGGAATGCCTGCGCATCGATGCCAACGGCAAACTGGCCCAGACGCCCCATCCGCAGGCGCTGGGCTCCAAGCTCACCCATCCGTCCATCACGACCGACTATTCGGAGGCTTTGCTCGAATTCATCACGCCGCCAAGCGACGAACTGGACGCACCGCTGGCCTACCTGCGCGATATCCACCGCTACACGGCTGCGGCCTTGGGCAATGAAACCATGTGGGCCAGCTCGATGCCGTGCGTGATCGGCGGCGACAGCGCGATCCCACTGGCCGATTACGGCAGCTCGAACCGGGCCAGGATGAAATACGTCTACCGCGAGGGGCTGGGCCTGCGTTATGGCCGCCACATGCAGACCATTGCGGGCGTGCACTACAACTGGTCGTTGCCGGACGCCTTCTGGACCGCACTGCATGGTTGCTGCGAGAGCAACGAGGCTTTGCAGGACTTCATCAGCACCCGCTACTTCGGGTTGATCCGCAATTTCCTGCGCTACGGCTGGCTGATCCCTTATTTGTTCGGGGCGTCACCGGCGATCTGCGAGTCCTTCCTGCAAGGGCGCAAGTCCGACCTGCAACAACTGGTGCCCGGCACGCTGTATGGCCCACACGCCACCAGCCTGCGCATGAGTGACCTGGGCTATCAGAACAGCGCGCAGGCCAATCTGCACGTGAACTTCAATTCGATCGGCGAGTACACGGCCGCGCTGGAGGCAGCCATCCGCACACCCGATCCGTATTACCAGCAACTCGGTGTGCGCGAGGGCGGGCACTGGAAACAGCTCAATGCCAATTTGCTGCAGATCGAGAACGAGTTCTACGCACCGATGCGCCCGAAACGTGTCAGCCGCGATCGGCCGGCCAAGGGCTTGCGTCTGCACGGCGTGGAATACATCGAAATGCGCCTGTTCGACCTCAACCCGATGGTCGATATCGGCATCACCCCGGAGCAGGGCAGTTTCGTCGACGTATTGCTTCTGATGTGCCTGTTTCGCAACAGCCCGCCGATCAGCGCGCGCGAACAGGGTGAAAACGACGAGAACAAGCGCCGCATCGTCACGCGCGGCCGCCAGAGCGATCTGCACCTGCTGGTGCACAACCGCGAACAGCCATTCCAACCGATGGCCCATGAATTGTTCGACGAGATGGCACCGTTTGCCGAAATGCTCGACACCGCTTACGGCGGCGTTCGTTACGCCAATGCCATGCAACTGCTGCGCCAGCGCATCGACACCCCCGACCTGACGCCTTCAGCCCAGGTTCTGGAGGCAGCACGCGCACACGGCGGCTTCTTCAAATACGCGATGTTTGCGTCCGCGCAACACAAACAGTCGCTGCTGGCGCACCCGCTCGAGCCAGCGACGCAGGCGTCATGGGAAGCCGAAGCGCGCGCCTCGCTCGAACGTCAGCACACACTGGAGGCCGAGGACACCGGCAGTTTCGAGGACTTCGTGGCGGCGTATTACGCCTGAAGTTCGGCAACTACCTCCGCACTCCGTGCTGCGGTATGCGCGCCCTGGGACCGGCCGGGCGGCGCTTGCAACCCCTCAGCGCAACTGCCCCGCCACCGCCAGCACTGGCTGCAACACGCCCGCGCCGAGTTTGCGGGAGCGCTCGCCGCTCCAGCCCGTCGCCACATCGGGCAGGTCGTCGTTGTCCTTGAATGGCATCTCGATCGTGAACGACAGGCAGTCGAAACGTTGCGCGACCCAGTTTGTGGCCACGGTCGGATTGGCCTGGGTGGGGCGCGCCGGGCCGTAGTTGACACGGTCCTGGAAGTCGGGACAGCTAGCGATCCAGCTTGCCTTGAAGGCATCCTGCAACTGTTGCAGGCGCGGCGAGAAGCCGGCGATGCCATCGCTGCCGGCCACGAAGTTGTATGGCAGCGCCTCGTCGCCGTGCGCATCGAGGAACAGGTCGACGCCGGTCTGCTCCATCTTGCGGCGCACCAGCAAGACCTCGGGCGAGCGCTCCATGCTCGGCTCCAGCCACTCCCGGTTCAGGTTGGCGCCCGCGGCGTTGGTGCGCAGGTTGCCACGCACGCTGCCGTCCGGGTTCATGTTGGGCACGACATAAAAGATGCAGCGCTGCAGCAACACGCGCGCGACCGGATCGTCGGCATCCAACAGGCGCTCCAGGAAACCCTCGGCGAACCATTCGGCCATGGTTTCGCCCGGATGTTGGCGCGCGATCAGCCAGACCGTGCGCTTGTCGGCGTCAAGCACCGTGCCGGTCGCATCGGTGATGCGCAGCAGGTCCATGTCGCGCCCGTCCAGGCTCGCGCCCAGGCGTTCGAGCTGCACATGCCCGGATGCCGACGCCGACGCCACCAGATCCAGATGCCGCTCCCACGAATACGGCTCGAAATACGCCAAATGAACGCTGTTGCTGTGCGGCGTCAGCCGTGCCGTCATCACCGTGCCGTCATAGTCGGTGTCGATACGCTGCCAGTGCTGGCGGTCGTGGCTCGCCACGACCCGGTAGTTTTCCCAGCCCTTGGCATACGTGCACTGCCCGGCATTGACGAAACGCAGTGTCACCGGCACGCCTGCCGCGCCCTGCAGCCGGAAATGGAACCACTGCACAATATCGGCCGCGTTGTCGCTGCGGATACGCAGCGCGATGTCACTCGGGTCATCGGCGCGCAGCACCTCGATGGCGCCGGAATCGTACTGGCAGGAAATCGTGATCATGAAGATGGCGTCTCGCTGTTGGATGATGCACTGCCACCAGTGGCTCAGAAGGCATCTCGTGCCGGCCGGTGCTGCTCGCGCAGCCAGCGCTTGAACACGGCATCGTCGCGTATCGTGCGCAGGTCGCGCTGCATCTGTGAGATATCGAACTGCAGCTCCGACTGTTGATCGGCGATGTGCCGGCGCAGTACGCCCTCGGAGATGGCACCGAAACGCAGCAACCCGAATTCCATGCGGATTTGCTGCTCGGCAACGGCGAGTTCCCTTTGCAGCACGTCGGCGCGTTCCTTGAGCAGGGCCGTCAGCGCCGCGAGCTTGTCGTGGGCGAGTTTTGCCACCGTCTGCCCGTTCGCGAGGTCGGCGCGAAGCTGGAGTTGTAGCAGTGCCAGCAGGTCGCGCCGGTCGTAAGCGGCATTGGCTTCGCTCATCAGAGCGGTCTTGCGCGCGCGCTCGACGGGGTCGGTCTCCCGGTCCGGATGCAGCGCGCTGGCGAGTTGGCGAAAGATGGTGCGCAATGCGGCACTGGCGTCCTGGGCTTCGGCCTCGGCCTTCTTCAGGCGTGCGGGCTTGGCGCGCCGGGCCTTGGGCTTGTCCCGCGCGTCCTGCCCGTCCTGCGTCGCCTGCCCGGCCTGCGCCGCCCGGCGCATGTGCTCCATACTGGCGCGCAACATGGCTTCAGGATCGCTGAAATCCACGTCTTCGCCGAACTTCTGTCCAAAAACATCCTCCAGGAAATCCTGGGTCGCTTCCGCCTCGAACCGCTGCTGCTCATCGAGCGATTGCTCGCCATGGGCATCGTGCAGCTCGCGCATGGCTTCGTCACCCGCCAGCGCGAACGGCGCGGCCAGCTCGCACAGGATTTCGCGCGCCTGGCGCTTCTGCGTGCGCGACAGCCCTGGCTTGCGTAGCCGCTCATCGAGCAGTCGCACCATGTCCTGCATCAGCGCATCGCGCCTGACCTCCAGCGGATAAACCTTTTGCGCGTGCTGCCGACGATGCGCGTCCGCCATGTCCTGCACCGCCGCGATCCTGCGTGCCAGTGTCTCGCTGCGCTCGAGCAGCCGGTTGAAACGCTGCTGGGCCGCGGACAAGCCGCGCTCGCTGAACCGCAGCGCCGTGACCGTGACGGCGGCAAAGGTGGCCGCCTGCATAGCCGACTCTGGTGCCGGGTCGTGTGGCGGGTCTTGGTCGAACAGGGAGGACTGGTGGGGCATGCTGAACATCCGTGATGTGCGCCTTGCCTTGCGGCGCGGTCGAAGCGAAGCCGAGTATCGCAGCCTGACAGGATGCCGCGTCCGATACGCGCGCCATGGCCAATGCGCGTGTGCCGGTCCAGGGCCGGCGTTATGGATTGGTGGTGCCAAAAGACCAAGCCGACAAGGCACCATCAGGCCGCAAAGTATCGATGCTCCAGGGTCCCACGCCAGTCACCCTCGAACACCAGATCACACACCACGTCGATGCGGTCTTTTCCTTCGAGCGTCAATTCACCCGCACGCGCGAACCGCTCGTCCTTGAACGCTTGCGTCAACCTGGCCAGCAAGGCCTGCTTGTAGCTGGTGTCCGAGTTGCCTTCAAACTGCAAACCTTTGGTCTCCATCACCACGGTGCGGGTCTGACCGTTCTGGCTGACCACACCAAAGACAAAATCGGGATAGACCTTGTGGCGTTTCCAACCCTGTAGCCCGTACTGCGTACGTGCCACATTGCGGTGCCACCAGCGCAGCGCGGCTTTCTGGTCCAGATAGCCCGCAAAGGCGACCTCCAGATCGTTCATGTCCGGCGTGTGCAAGGCTGGCTCCAGCAGACTCTTCTCGACAGCACGCGCATCCGAGCGCTGCAACACCGGTGGCTGACTGGCCAGCAAGAGCTCGGCGGACTGTGGAAGTTCGTAATCCATCGCATCCGCCCGCAGAGAGAACTGCACCAGGCCCTGATCAACCAGCCGGTTGAACACGCCTTGAGCCAGGCGATCACGCTCTTTCTCGATATCCATGCGCAGACGTTCGGTCAACGACGACACGGAACGGGCCAGCACGGACTGCGCCATCCCCTGTTGCGTCAGCCGCTCGATAACCCGATCCACCCATTCCCAAACCAGCCATGCGTTGGGCGCCAGGTCGAGCAACGACCGCACCATGCGCGAACGGTCCACGGTTTCCGCCTGGGCTGTGCCCTGGGTTTGCCAAGCGTGCGCGTTTCGAGACAGGATAGACAGGTCAATCGTCAAGTGCTGGGCTCCGCCCAACTGCTGATCGGGAGCCCAGGCCATGGCCAGTGCCTCCACGTTCAATGACGCCCAATCCAGCCGTGCCAGCACGTCACTCTCGTACACCAGCTCGCGCCGTGGCTCACCCGGCCCGGCCCAAGTTACCTTGGGCACAAAAATGCGCAGATCTGCCAGAGCGGCGCGGCGCTTCAAGGGGATGCGACGCTGCGCTTGTTCCGTCGCGCTCGCGTCGCCATGCACCGACACAGCCAGGTCGCCCATGCCCTCGCCTTCGAGTGACTGCTTGATCGACTTCACCACGTCCGACGTCTTGGCGTCGAAACACTGCACGTAGCAGGCATCCAAGGCTTCTCGCCCCGTCTTGGTCACCTGCGGCTGGCGCAATATGCGCCCCACCAGCTGCGTCATCGCCGCCGGGTTAGGGCCTGCTGCCAGCGCACTGAGCACATAGGCGAACGGGCAGTCCCAGCCCTCTTGCAGCGCCTGCTTGGTGATGATGGCCCTGATCTCGCACTGGGGTGACATCAGGTCGATGTTCTCGGGCTGTTTCAGCTCATCCTTCTCAGACGTCTTGATCGCAATCTGGCGTTCGTTCAACCCGAGTTGCAACAGGTAGGCCTTGGCGTCTTCGGCATGGATGAAACCCGCGTCGCGCATGTCGGCCCCGGTGCGCTCCACCTGTACCAGCAAGATGGGTCGGATGTAGCGCGCCGTCTCCGCCTGCAGCGCATCGGCCTCGCGCTGCAGGGAGTCCAGCTGATGCAGCGATGCCGCAAGGCAGGCCTGCCAGTCGGTCCAGCGCCGCACCTCGACGTGGATCGGCAGCTTGATCATCTCGGCATCGTCCAGATCGGTCCCGCGCACGTCCACCAGGATGTTCGACCCGCGGCCCTTGGCCGACGCCACACGCGGCGTCGCCGACAGCTCTAGCATGAAGCACGGGTTGAATCCGTCGATCGTGGACAGCGCGTTCTCCGAATAGGCATGGTGACCTTCGTCAATCACCACCATCGGCCGCAGCAGCCGCATCACATTGCCGAGCGAGCTTTTGACAATGGAGCCCTTCTGTGCCCGCGCCTCCTCGGCACTTTGCCATGGGCTGCCATAGGCGTCCAGGTTGGGCACTGCGCGCAGCAGCTCCCAGTGCGCCTCGATGTCGTCCTCACGCGGCAAGAAGCCCAGCACATTGCCCCTGTCGCGGAAAAAGCGCAGTGTCTCCTTGCTCTGCCGCGCGGCCGATTGCAGCATCAGCACCATCACGCACAGGTGCGACTGCACATCCAGACGCGAAAGCGGTGTGTTCTTCTCCAGTATTTTCACCCGCCCGGCGCCCGCCACGTTCAGCATCTGGCGGTAGGGATGGTCGCGGTCGCTCAGCGTCTTGAGCGTCTGGCGGTAAATCGCTTCATGGGGCACCACCCACAACACCAGCCCGGCGTGCTGGTTGAGGTAGGCACTGAACACCCGCGCCACGCTGGCCGCTGCCAGCAGTGTCTTGCCGCCGCCCGTGGGTACCTTCAGGCACACATTGGGGATCGCGCGGCCCGCACCGTCGAAGCGGCTGGAATAGGGCTGATCTCTGAACGCGGGCGGCAGCGATCTGGCCTTGCCCAGAGCTGCCCACGCTTTCTTCGGAAAGTCAGCCGCCTCGCGTGCCAGGTCTTCCATGCCTTCCATCGCCCGCAGCGCGGCTGCGGCTTGAAGCGCCTGCACCTGGTGTTTTTTCAGCTCATCCAGGTAGCGGGCCAACTGCTGGAGCACCGTAGACTGGAACCCCTTCATCTGGACGCCACCCAGTTCCTCCACGTTGGTCACGTGCTGCACCGGCGACCACAGCAGCCGCTTGTACCGCTCGATCTGTTGCTTGAACTCCGCGCTCTTGACGTGCTCCAGGCGCACCAGATCGATGCCATACAACAGGCCCAGCTCGTCGATACGTTGCCGCAGCGTGGCTTCTTCTGCGGATGACATCTCCGGTGCTTCCACCGCAATGTCCACATCAGACTCCGCACGGTGTGTGCCCGCCGCCCTGGAGCCAAACAACCACGCCGCTACCACGTGGGGGGTGCTCTCCAACACGCGCAGCAGGCGCAGCAGAGAACCGGTCGCCATCCCACTGTCGCGCCGGGTCAGCGCTTCGTCCTGCTTCTGCTGCGGTGTCGGGTTCACCATCAGCGGCTCTCCAGATTGACCAGCAACGCGTCAAACCCCGCCACCGCGCGCGTGCGGACGAAGGCCACGATCTCTATCGCCTTGGACTTGTCGTACTCGTGCGAAGAGTCGTTGCGCGTCGCCGTCATCTCGGTCCACAAATCGGCATCACTCAGCAGTGCCGTCTTGAAAGCCGCTTCCATCACCGCCTTCTTGGTGGACTCGTAGGTCATCTCTTGCTGGTCCACCAGCCACTGCCGCAGGACCTTGCGCGCGGTTTCAAAACTCAGCTCGAAGCGCTTGATGATCGAGTCGCGCATGAACTCGTCCTCCGGCTGCACAAGGGCCAGCTTCAGGGCTGCCACCGCGTCGCGAAAATGGGCCAGCCTCTGGTCAAAACGGTCTTCACGCATGGCAACGTCCTTCAGGCTTCGCGGTACAGCGCAAACGGCAGCGGCGCATAGTCCACGCCGTGCTCCTGCAACTGGCGGTTGCTCAGGTATTTGGCCGGTGCAAACACCAGGTGGCGCATGGGCTTGCGCCCGCGTTGGGCATCGTGCGCCTTGCCCCAGTTCTGGAACTGCCTGGCCAGGCTCAGCGTGAGCGCCGCTTCGGGGCTTTTCAGGAAATTCAACTCAGGTCTGTAGACCAGCCACACATGGCTGTCTTTCGCTTCACCCAGGTACCACGCCGGCGCCTTCAGGGGTGCGGGCGGCAACACGCCACCCGTGGCCGTGTAGAACAGCCAGGCGCCCAGAGCGTCAAACCCGGGCAGCTTCTCGCCGCTGAGCAGCTTGTCCAGGTCCACCGCTTCGCCGAGGGTGCAATAGGTGAAGCTGCCACCCAGGCCGGGCGCCCTATCGGAAATGCGGCGCACGCCTTCAACCCGCAGCACGCCATCGTCGATCCTGGTCTCGATCTTGTCAAAGCGTTTGCGCTGGCTGGTCTTGGGCGCCGCCTGCTCGACCAGATCGCCTTTGCCGTCGCCCTCGTCGACCAGCCCTTCGGCGCGTTTGATCGCATCGACCCTGGCCAGCCACTCGGCCGCTTTCTTGAACTGCGTGAGCGTGATCTTCTCTTCCAGCAGCGTTTCGCGCTGGGTGCCGCTCCAGGCGTAGCCCTTGATGGCGCGGCGCACGCGCTCGGCCGTCAGCGTGTCGGCGTAGTCCTCGCCTTCGACGAGGATGAACTTGCGCGCGCCACCGTCCTTGGCGTTGGCCTTGAGCACGGCATGGGCCGTGGTACCGGAGCCGGCGAAGGAGTCGAGGATGAGGGCGTTGTCGTCTGCGCCGATCTCCAACACCCGTTCGATCAGGGACACCGGCTTGGGCGTGATCGTGTTGGTCCTATCGTTGCTGAGCATGCCCATCTCAATGAGCGTCTTCTTGGCGTCTTGGGTGTGACCGACATCGCCATGAAACCAAAGGGTTTGCGGCGTTTTTCCCTGCTTGACGTCGCATAGGAACCGCTTCAATCGGGGCATGTTGTTGCCATCGTCGCCCCACCATATTCTGTTGTCTCCATCGAGCTGCAGGAATTTCCTTTGGTTGATAGTCCAGTACCTACCTGGTGGCGGGCCTGGGAATACGCGCCCTGATGGCGCTGTCACTGGATACAAGCCTTCGGAATAGGCATTTCTTGCTGACAAATCCCCAGACGTCCAAGGTCCTCTCGGATGGCTATCTGGATTGCCGTACCGGGCTTGCATTTTTTCAGCTCGGGCCAACAAGTTTGGTCGCCATAGTTCATGGTTCTTGGCCACAACAAGTAGATGGTCGTGGTCCTCAGAGAAAAACTGGGCCGTGTTCTTAGCTAAAAAATTCTTCTGCCAAATCACATTGGCAATAAACGCCTGTTCCCCAAAAATCTCATCCAACACCATCCGCGCCCGGTGCACCTCGTTGTCGTCCAGCGTGATCCAGATCGAACCCGTTTCACTGAGCAGCTCGCGCAGCAGCACCAGGCGCGGCCACATCATGCACAGCCACTTGTCGTGGCGCAGCATGTCTTCCCCGTCCACCGGGTTGGTAGAGAGCCACTCCTTCATGATGGGTGAGTTCACCCCGTCGCTGTAACACCAGCCTTCGTTGCCGGTGTTGTAGGGCGGATCGATGAAGATCAGGTCCACCTGGCCGGCCTGGCGCGGCAGCAAGCTCTTGAGCGCGTGCAGGTTGTCGCCATGCACCACGAGGTTGCCCGCCAGGTCCGGCGCACCGATGCCTTTGCCCGCTTGGGGTATCAGCGGGCGGTAGGGCACCGTTAGATGGTGGTTGTAGACGTACTCTTTGCCTTTGAAGACGATTTCGGGCATGGCTCAGGTGAGTTGAAAGGAAGTCCGCGACGCAGGCAATGCGATCGATTATCCCCGCCCGTGCAGTCACCTCCCGGTTGACGGACGCCTGCCCAAATTGGGGGATGACCCTGCACCAGTCAACGCGATCCCATAGGCCTGTCTCTTATACACATCTCCGAGCCCACGAGACTAAGGCGAATCTCGTATGCCGTCTTCTGCTTGAAA
>ENA-ORBV01009685-ORBV01009685.1-microbial-mat-metagenome-genome-assembly--contig:-NODE-9685-length-15699-cov-4.850467_pt1 | contig 15699 bp, 14 predicted proteins | sample MGYA00237777_ERZ505514 | MGnify/ENA primary metagenome ERZ505514 (study PRJEB26160, sample SAMN06269048) | microbial mat metagenome | isolation source: Oligotrophic lake microbial mat | place... | reverse complement strand
CCCTGTAGCCGCAGGTTCATTGCACGTTTTCCGATCGTGGCGCCCCAGAAAAAGTGGGAGAAAACGTAGTACAGAAAATACATCACGATAACGGCCCAGGCGGCCGTCTCCTTGGTCAAATACATTTTCTCGAAGGCCAGTTGGCTCACGCCACCTATCAACGCCAGATCCACCGCCCAGGCGAATCCACGGGCTGCGACGCCACCTGGGTTTACGATGGTCGGTCGACAGTGCGTCAGACGATCGAGCAGATCCTCGTAGGTATGCGGACGTTTGAGCGGATCCGCGTCCATCATTTCCATGATCAGCTGACGCAGGCGCCACGGCGCTTTCTCCGGGGGCAACGGAGGCCGCAAGCCGACCTGGTGTTGCCGGAAAAGTTCGGGCAACGAATCGGCATCAAACGGAACCCGACCCATCAACAGCTCCCAGAACATGATCCCGAGCGCGTATATGTCGCTGCGGTGGTCGGGTACGCGACCTTCAATGAGTTCGGGCGAGGCGTATCTCGGCGTTCCCATGAAGTGTTGCTCGCTCTGGCCAATCGGTGCGGCGAGGCCAAAGTCGGTGACTTTGATTTCCATCGCATTCGAGCGGTACTGGCGACCTCGACTCATGATGATGTTCGATGGCTTTACGTCGCGGTGGGAGAAGCGCTTCAGGTGTGCGTGCATCAAGGCGCGCGCAGTCTGAATGACGATCTCAAGCGCCTCTTTCCAGGGAAGGGCGCCGTGTTTCTCCAGATACTGGCCAAGGGTGATGCCGTCCACCCACTCCATGGCGAAGTAGGGCGCGCCTTGATACTCACCGATGTAGTAGACGCTTACGACGTGCGGATGTTGAATGCGTGCCTGCGCCCGGGCCTCTTGAATGAGACGATTGGTCAGCTCTTCTTGACCGGCGTATTCCTGGCGAAGCAGTTTCAGCGCCACCGGGCGATCAAGGCTCATGTCGTGCGCGATATAGACGCGACCCATCCCACCTTCACCCGCCAGACCGCGGATCTCGAAATGGTCGATGTTGGTGTTGATCAGCGGATCGTTTTCGGGCTGTCGATCCGGATCGATCCTCGGTACGTCCGCTGTATACGCAGTACGCTCCATGGGGCTGGGCGTTTGAGCGGGTGGAGGGGTGTTGGTGCGCAACCGGCTGGCAGTTGTCGTCGCCACCGTCTCGCTCAACGCCTCCGTCTTTGACCAGGACGGCACGGCCCGAATCATACACCTCTTTTTCGACGTATAAACTGTTCTGGATGTCAAAGCGGCGGTCGGACCCTCAAAGCGATGCGACCGCGCCTCCACCCGCGGCCCCCACTCCGGAAAGCGGCCATGATGGCGCAAAAGAATCGTCATGGCGCTTACAAAGCCCAAGAAGGCGCCTTGTCAGCACCCTGTTGCTTGCGATGTCCGTTCCCGCAACGGTGACTTTGGCGGCCTTCGGTTTCTTTGCCCACGAAGTCGCCCGTGGCGCGCTCGAAGACGAGCTGGGCCGGCGCCTTGCGGCGGCCGCGACCGGGGCCGCGGAGCAGCTTTTGCCCGAGCAGATCCAGTCGATTGGTCCCGGTGACGAAAACTCTCGGACCTATGCCAGCATTATGGGCAGGCTCGGGAATGCTGCGGGGCGTTTTGGGGTTCGGCGGTTTTTGGTGCTTGCGGCCGATGGCACGGCGAGAGGTGATACGATTGGTCGCGTCGCACTTGGCGCCATGGCGCACGAACTGGCCGCCGACAAGGACGAATTCGATCGCGCGATGTCCGGGCGTGCGGGTGCCTCGACGCTTTTCAGGGGCAACGATGGCGTTTTGTACAAGCGAGGCTACGCACCCATTGGTCAACTTGAAGGCGCCGGTCCAGGCATCGCAGGGGTGGTGGTTGCGGAAGGCGCTGCGGATTTCTATTTGCCGTTGTCTCGTTTTCGGCGCTGGTTGCTGGGTTGGGGGGCATTTGCGCTTTTTCTGCTTGCGGGGTTCACCCTGTGGATTGCCCGCCGGATCACGGGACCGATATCTCGATTGGCGGATGCCGCATCGCGGATCGGCACGGGTGATCTGGTCAACCGAGTTCCGGTTGAAACGCAGGACGAAATCGGTTTGCTTGCAGCCCGCCTTGACGATATGCGCGCTGCCTTGCAAGCCCGAGATGAACGCGCCCAGATGATGCTGGCCGGGATAGCCCACGAAGTCCGCAATCCACTCGGTGGTCTTGAACTGTTCGCGGGGTTATTGCGAGAGGCGCTTTCGGATCAACCCGAACGTTTGCGTGAGGTCGCCCGAATCGATCGCGAAGTTGCCTATCTGAAAGCGGTGGTGGATCAATTCCTCGACTATGCGCGGAGGCCGATCCTGGAGCGAAGCGCCGTGGACATGGGTCAGTTGTTGTTCGAGGTGCGCGATGTTGCGGGCGCAGATGGTCCGCCCGTGGTCGTGCTCGACGTGGAAAGCGTTCGCGGCATGAAAATTGAAGTGGATGCGGGTCAGATGCGGAGGGCGCTCATCAATCTGGTTCGCAACGCACGGACGGCCGCGGGCAACCAGGGATTGGTTGTGGTTGCAGCCAGTTTTGACCGAGAACGCGGCGGTCAGGGCTTTGCCATCGAGGTGCGCGACAGTGGCCCGGGTGTTGAAGCGACGGATCGCGAAAAGATCTTTCAACCGTTTTTCACGACGCGAGAGAAGGGGACCGGACTCGGGCTCGCCTTTGTGCGTGATATCGTGCGGGACCACGGGGGCCGTGTCGAAGTGGACAAAGCCCGCGAGGGTGGCGCCTGTTTTCGGCTTTTCATTTGAACGTGGGGAGGCAATTTGAGCCGCATTCTGATCATCGATGACAATGAGACCATGCGCGAGGGCATGGCCGCAACCGTGCGGCGAATGGGGCACGAGGTTGTCATTGCAAGCAGTGGAACCGAGGGCCTGTCGCTCTTTCGCAGCGGTGGCGCCGACTTCGTGGTGACCGATTTGAAAATGGAAGGCCTCGGTGGCATCGGCGTCTTGCAGGCCGTGCGCGAACTGGATCCCAAGGTTCCAACCATGATTGTCACCGCGTTCGGCAGCGTTGAAACGGCGGTCGAGGCGATGCGGCTCGGCGCGCTGGATTTCATTCAGAAACCGTTTTCGCCGGAAGTACTACGGTTAAAAGTGCAGCGCGCGCTTGAGATTGGCCAGGATCGTCGGGCCCGGTATCGGGCGGAAGCCGAGGTCGAAGCGCTGCGTGCCGATGCCGCCGTTCCCTACGGACTCGGAGACATGGTGGGGCAGAGCGCAGGGATGCAGAAGGTCTTTGCGTTGATCGATCGCGTGGCGCCTTCGGACATCACGGTTCACATTCACGGAGAATCTGGCACCGGCAAGGAACTCGTCGCGAGAGCCCTGCATTTGCGGTCGAAACGCGCCGACAGACCTTTCGTCAAAGTGAACTGTGGTGCATTGGCCGAGACGCTTCTCGAATCGGAATTGTTTGGTCACGAAAAGGGTGCGTTCACGGGTGCCATTCGGCGAAAGATTGGGCGATTCGAGCTTGCCGATACGGGGACCTTGTTCCTTGATGAAGTGGGAGACATGTCTGCGGGCCTGCAAGTGAAGCTCTTGCGGGTGTTACAGGAAAAGTCGTTCGAGAGGGTGGGGGGCGAAGATCCCGTTCACGTGGATGTCCGGGTCATTTCTGCGACCCACCGCAATCTGAAAACCCTTGTGGAAACGGGGCAATTTCGAGAGGACCTGTTCTATCGAATGCACGTCGTGACCTGCGACGTGCCCCCTTTGCGTGACCGGCGTGAGGATATTCCGCTGCTGTGCGACCACTTTCTGAGATCGCTAGGGCCCCGCATCAACCCATCCGTCGTGCGAATCGACGACAACGTCCTGGCGCGTTTGACAGCCCATGCCTGGCCCGGCAACGTGCGTGAGTTGCAAAACGTCATGGAGCAGGCGCTCGTATTTGCGGACGGGGATCGGATTTCGATGGGCGCTTTGCCAGCCTTTCTGCACGATGGGACGGCGTCGGGCGGATTGTCGATTCCGGCCGGCGAGATGAGCCTTCCCGAAATTCTCGAAGACCTCGAGCGGCAACTCATCGCGCGCGCCTACGACAAGACCGGGGGCGTCAAGACCGAAACCGCGCGTCTCCTGGGGATCAAAACCAGTGCGCTTTATTACAAGCTCGAAAAATACAGAATCGGGGAGATTGCCGGTCGTGAAGCAGGTGATCGCCCCGCGGACTCGCCGGAGCGAGGGGAATCGGGTTCCGACGATTCCTGACACGGGCGCGATCCATCCCGCGACGGATTCCCGATCCTGCGCTACTCTGGCCGACCCGCATTGGCGCGCCCATGAAAAAAGGCCCCCTGGCAGCACTCTTTCTGACCGTGTTTCTGGACCTCTTGGGGTTCGGCCTGGTGGTGCCCTTTTTGCCGGGTGTGGCCCGCGATTTGGGCGCAAGCGACCTTGGCGCCACGCTGCTCGGCACGGCCTATTCGCTGATGCAGTTTCTGTTCATTCCGCTTTGGGGCCGACTGTCGGACCGGGTGGGACGACGACCGGTGTTGCTCATCTCGATTGCGGCGACCGCCGGGTCGATGGTGTTGCTGGGATTTGCGGCCACGCTGCCGCTCTTGTTTGCGGCCCGCCTGCTCGGTGGGGCGGCCACGGCGAACCTTGCGGTGGCACAGGCTTATATCGCGGACGTGACCACGCCCGAGACGCGTGCGCGTGGCATGGCGCTCATTGGTGTTGCGTTTGGCGTCGGCTTCGTCATTGGGCCGCTCGTCGGTGGTGAACTGGGACGGGTGGTGATGTTTGGCCGCGAAGGACCCCTCGCGGCCTTCGTGGCGGCGGGTTTATCGCTTGTTAATCTTGTCTGGGCTTTTTTCGGATTGCCCGAATCGTTGCCCCCAAAGGAAGCACGCACGGAGGCAAGCGCTGCGTTCAAACGGCGACGGGGTCCGATCGATCGCGAGAGCTTCCGCATCCTCGGTCTCGTACCTGGGCTTGGGCGTGCCGTGTTCGCGACCTTCGTGATGACTTTCTTTTTCTCCGGCATGGAGATCACCTTTCGTCTGTTCACCGCCGATGGGTTTTCGATGACCGTTGCGGCCACGGGTCGTGTCTTCGGTTTCGTGGGTGTGGTGGCGGTTTTGGTTCAAGGCGGCCTCATTGGACGGCTCAACCGCAAGTTCGGCGAGGTTCGACTCCTCGTGGTTGGATTGATCCTGATGGCTCTCGGTTTCGCGGTTACGGGTAGCAGCGCCATCTTTCCGATAGCGGGTTTCGCCGGTCTCATGCTCGGAATGACGGGCATCGCGGTTGGCAACAGCCTCTCGGTTCCCACCCTGTCGAGCTACATCTCGCGACAGGCCGGGCGCGAACATCAGGGTGCCGTACTCGGGGCCAATCAATCGATGTCGGCACTCGCGCGAGCCCTCGGACCCGTATGTGCCGGTCTCACTTACGATTTCTGGCATATTTCGGCGCCGTACTTTGTAGGCGCGATTGGGTTCGTCGTTTTGGCCATTGTCGTTCGCGGCTTGCCGCCGCTGCGGGTCGAAGTGAAAGCCTAGTTTCTCGGGAATCCACCGTCACAGAGTGGACACCGCATGCGGGAGAGGATTTACTGAATCACCGTGGCCGACGATACCGCCGAACTGGTCGTTCAACTATCCGCAATCGATGGCGTATGGGCTGGCCCCTTGCTGTCCAGTTTGCAGGGACGCGTATTTTTTTTGCGCCTCTTCAAGGAATCACTTCGGATGGTGATCGAGAAGGGTGATCACGGCACCCGCCTCGTGATGGTTGATCAGGGCGGCGATCGCTTTGAGCTTCATACCGGCGATCGCGTCGTGGCGTTCGAGCGCAGTCCAACGGACGGGCGCGTCCTTGTCTCGCGCGAAGGTTTCCCGGTGGACCTTGTTCCAATTGGCCTTGAACGTGAGTTGCTCGTTGCGCCGGAAGACTCCGACGAAGGCCGGATGCTGGCCGATCAACAGGTCAAGAGCGCGGTCAGGATGCTCTTCCGTCGTCGAGACTAACCCCAGGTTATCCCTCGGGGGGTGGCGGCGGCGGCGTGAGGTTGCGTTGTTGCCGTGCTTCTCGAACCAGTTCGAGGTAAAGCTCGGCGCGTTCCCGGATGAGGTTTGTTTTTCCGGAACGTATCGCCTGCACATCCGTGAGATCACCCCCGACGCCGAGTGCCCACGCGCCTGCGTCGATAAACTTGGAGGCGTTTTGAACCGTAACACCACCGGTCGGCATGAGTGTGATCTGCGGCAAGGGCGCCTTGATTGCCTTGATGTAGTCGGGACCACCCATGGCAGACACCGGGAAGACCTTGACCGCATCGGCACCCGCGCCCCAGGCCGTGAGGATTTCGGTCGGTGTTAGCGCGCCTGGAAAACAACCGAGGCCGTTGCTGCGACAGTACGCGATGATCGAGTGATCAAAAACCGGCATGACGATGAATGAGGCGCCGGCTTCGTGGACGGCCATCGCTTCTTCCATGGTGATGACGGTGCCGGCACCGATGACGAGATCCGGTGAGAAGCTTACCGAAAGCTCCTGAATGACATCGATTGCACGCGGCACAGTCAGCGGAATTTCGAGCGAGTGGATTCCCGCCGATCGCAAAACCTCGGCCAGCTCCAGGGCAAGATCGGCCGTGGGGGTGCGCAGGATCGGAATGATCCCGTCTTCGTGGATGCGGCCCAAAACGTCGGCTTTTTTCGCTTTTGACATGGTGTTACCGAGCAACGCGGGCGCTGCTTCCTTTCATCACGCGTTCAACCTCATCGACGGTCGCCATGCTGGTGTCGCCGGGTGTCGTCATCGCCAGCGCACCGTGCGCCGCGCCACAATCGACCGCATACTGTCCGTCTTTGCCCGACAGAAATCCATAGATGAGTCCCGAGGCAAACGAATCACCGCCGCCGACGCGGTCAAAGATCTCGAGATCTTTGCGTACCGGCGCCTGGTAGAAGGCGTCGCCTGTCGCGCACACGGCGCTCCAGTCGTTCCGTGTGGCGGTTGTTGCTGACCTCAAGGTGGTCGCGACGGCCTTGAAATTGGGGAAGGCTTCATACGCAACCGCGATCATCTTCTGGAACTGTCCGGGATCGAGCTCCGAGAAGTCATCGTCGATACCCTCGATGTGCAATCCGAGGCAAGCACTGAAGTCTTCTTCGTTTCCGATCATCACGTCGACGAATTTGGCGAGCTCGCGATTGACCTCTTGCGCTTTCTTTTTACCGCCAATGTCTTTCCAGAGCGAGGCCCGGTAATTCAAATCGTAGGACACGATGACCCCATTGTGGTGCGCCGCTTCCATCGCTTCCTTGGCGACCTCGGGCGTGTTCTCCGATAGCGCTGCGAAGATGCCACCGGTGTGAAACCAGCGGGCGCCTTCCTTGCCGAAGATCTTGTTCCAGTCGATCTGTCCGGGTTTGAGCTGACCGATCGCGGTGTGACCCCGGTCGGAACAGCCGAGCGCCGCCCGCACACCGAAACCACGTTCGGTGAAATTCAGACCATTGCGGACTCGGCGACCCACACCGTCATACGGAAGCCAAACCACGTGCGATTGATCGACACCCCCCTGGTAGATCAGATCCTGGACGAGGCGCCCCACGGGGTTGTCAGCAAACGCGGTGACGACCGCGGTGTTCAGACCGAAGCAACGTTTGAGCCCGCGGGCAACGTTGTACTCACCGCCGCCTTCCCATGCTGTAAAGGTTCGGGTCGTTGCGACGCGCCCGTCGCCTGGATCGAGGCGCAACATGACTTCGCCGAGGGCAACGAGATCCCAGCGACAACTTTCTTTCGGCTTGATGACAAATGGCGACGTTGACATGTAAAAAACGCACGATAGCCGAACCGTGGATGACCGCCAAGCGCTGCCTTGCCGGGCGCGCGAAAGAGCGGAAAGAAGTCGCGGTATAGTGTGGGTTGCGTGGCTGCAATGCGGGTTGAACCGGGCGCGTCTTTCCCCTCGATCATGGGTTATTCGACCTTGGGTCGGCCGATCCCAGTGGGCCGATTTGGGCGGCAAGACGGCGGCTGCGTCCTGCTCATTGGTGGTGTCCACGGCGACGAGCCGACGAGCACCGAGGCGATTGTTGCCTTGGTTGGAAGCTGGATGTCCGTTCCGCCCGCCGGATTGCCCCGCGTTCTGGTCGTTCCCGCGTTGAATCCTGACGGTTTGTCGGCGGGCACCAAAAACTCGGCGCGCGATGTTGATCTGAACCGGAACTGGCCGTCGCGGAACTTCACGAGGGAACACGGGCCCGGGTACGATCCCGGTAGCGCGCCGCTGTCCGAACCGGAGTCGCGGGCGTTGGCCGAGCTTGTCGAACGAGAATCACCCACCGCCATCATCGCGGTGCATGCGCCGTTCGCCTGCATCAATCCCGACGGACCGGCAGCGGCGTGGGCCGACCGGGTTTCCGGGGCTTGTGGTTGGCCCGCCGTGGCGGATCTGGGGTATCCGACGCCTGGCTCTCTCGGCAGTTGGCTAGGTGTGGATCGAGGGCTGCCGATGTTAACCATCGAATTTCCACCGGGACCACTTGTTGCCTTCTCGGAGCAGGCGCAAAGGTGTCTACAGGCGGCCGTTTCGTTGGCACCCATCGCCGGGGTCGTTCCGACCGATTACAATCTGTAAATGGCTAACAAACCCGAGAAGATCGTCAAGACCGATGAGGCATGGCGGGCGGAGCTATCGCCCGAGCAGTTCCAGATCCTGCGTAAACATGGAACCGAACGCGCCTTCACAGGGACCCACTGGGACAGCCACGACGATGCGAAATACGTTTGCGCCGGATGCGGCAACGTTTTGTTTTCTTCGGACGACAAATACGACTCCGGCTCCGGATGGCCGAGCTTTTCACAGCCAACCGTCGCGGAGGCGGTGGAGACCGGCGCGGATCGTTCATTCGGGATGGAGCGCAATGAGGTTCATTGCAGCCGTTGCGACGGTCACCTTGGGCACGTGTTTCCTGACGGGCCAGAGCCCACCGGACTTCGCTACTGCATCAACTCCGCGGCGATCGACAAAAAACCGAAGTGAAAGCCGTGTGTCACGTGCTACGGTTCCAGGGTGCTGACGACGTAGTTGTAGGCTTTTTGTGCATAAGATCTTGAGGCCGGGAAATCCTGGTACCGCCACACGCAACCCGTCGCCAACAGCGCGCAGAGAGCCATTGCCGCAAAGGTTTGTCGGTGTGTTGTCGATCGGTGCGTGCCAAGCAAGACCAGCACCACGATGGCAACGCTGGTATATTCGGGCAAAAGCGAGGCGAATCCGTGCATGCCCATGGCCGTCGCAATCGAATGGACGGCGTGGTTGTCGCCGAGCAAACGGAACGACACTTCGTGGAGCGGATTCTTGAGTCCTTCTGGCCAGTGCGGGTACGTCGTTGTGGCCACGACGAAAACGATGGCCGAGAATACGACCAGCGTCCGGCTGGCAATCCATCCAGCGCTCGCTGTCCAGGGCTTGTTCGGGAGCCCCTTTGCGACGGACTGAAACCCCGCAGCAGCCAGTAGGGCAATGAAGGGATAAGCCGCGAGCAAATGGCGGGGACCCACGGTCCATCCTCCGCGTGCAAACCAGGGTACGAGCGACCCGACGTAGAGGACATAGCCGATGACGATAGCCGAGCACACCGCAGCCTCGGCTCCAAGTCGGGAACGTGTGTCACGATTGGAAAATATGGTCACCGCTCCGAGTCCCGCCAGGATTACCCAGGGCGATAACATCAGCATTCCGTTGGCGGGACTCACGAGCGTGTGAAACATCGCCTTGCGGTTGGGCCCGATGGTTCCGAATACGCCTTCCTCGAAAACTTCGGAGTGAAACGAATAGCCGGTTTTCCACGGTGCTCCGAACGATACCGTGTGGTACCAGCCGAGAAGGGTGGCAAGTGGAATGCCGCCGAGCACGAAGAACAGCGCATCTTTCCACCGCGCAGGCGAAGAGCGCAAAAGGTAGATTGCGATGACGAGGATTGCGATAAATCCCTGGTATTCGAGCATCACGCAGGCGCTTGCGAAGAATCCCGCCAGAAGGGCCGTTCGCTCGGGCTTCGTTGGGCGGGCTCGCACGAGGCGCACGCACAGGAGAAATGTTGTGGCCGCAGCGGCAGCGGTCAGGGCGTGAGACATGAACTGTAGCGCATAGGGCAGGACAGGGCTCGCAAGTCCATAGGCGACAAACGCCGTGTTCACCGCGTTCTCGTCGTCCGCAAACAGATGCAACTGTCGACGAAACCAGAAGAGAAATAGCAACGCAGGCAGCGTCACCACAAACATACGCAAACACCAGGTGGTGACGCGCAGGGATGGTTCACCAAAAAATCGAGTCGACGCATAGATCGGAACGCCAATGAACGAAACGCCGGGCGCCTTGTTGGAATAAGCGTGTCCGTCCGGCGTATGCGAAAGATCGACATCCGATAGAAAGAATTTCTCTTCCACGAGCGCGTCGAGGTCGAAGGTGCCGCGTTCCACGATCTGTTTCGCGAGGCCGATGCGAGGCATCTCGTTGGCGTGGCGGAGGCGGCCAAAAAATGGAAACACCCCCACATACGTGAGGACGAGCGCCACCATCCAGATGCGTTGAAGGTTCGAGGCCAATGCGCCGCTACTCGGGCTTGGTATCGTGTTTGACCTTCACGTCGGTTTTCGCCGTGTCAATTGCGGCCTGTCCTTCTTCGTTGGGCTTGAAGCGGACCTGGGCCGTAATTTCGACCGTCATCTTCGACAGCGCCTTCATGAGCTCCTTGTCGAGATCCAGATGATCCAACCAGCCGCGGATTTCGCCGGTGGCCGCGCGCAAGACGTCGTCTTTCGAGCTGCGTGCGACGTCAAAAAACGCCGAGCCTGCCCGGCGTACAAAATCACCGATGCTACGATCATCGCCGGCGGCGTCGGTGCCCGGTGGGGGCGGGGTCGGTGCCCGCGGTCTTTGAGGTTCGTCAGCCATGATGCAGGGAGGGTAACACCACGCCCGGGTCTCGGGCTATGCTCCCGGCGTGACTGTTTCCAGGGACAAGACTGAGGAGCTGCGACTGGCGGATTTGATGCCGGGGCCGCCGGTTCCATCCGGGCCGCCTCCGGGGCCCGCCGTGCGACCGCCAACGCCTTCGCAGGTTCCACCCCCGATCCGGCCCGCCGCGCCGGTTGCGCCGGTTGCGCCGGTTGCGCCGGTTGCGCCGGTTGCCGAAACGCCGCCCCGAAGCCGAACGCAACCGGTCGTTGTTCATCAGGCGCTGCGCCAGCCCGTTCGCCGGCTATGGAGGGTCTACGCGGTGGTCTTCCGGGTCGTCGTTTCTTACACGTGGTACCGCTTTCGGGTGCGTCTTGGTGGCGATGAAAAACGCCGAGAGCTGGAGGAGGGTGTTCACCGCGCGAATGCCCGTCGCATCAAACAGGCGATCGTCGATCTGCAGGGCCTGTTTATCAAAGTCGGCCAGCTCATCAGCATCATGGCCAACTTTTTGCCGGAGGCTTTTCGCCAGGAACTCGAAGAGCTACAGGACAAGGTTCCGCCGCGCCCGTACGATGAAATCGAAGCACGGTTGCTCAATGGCCTCGGTGGCAGGCAACCGAGTGAAGTCTTTGCAGAGTTCGATCCGATTCCGATCGCATCGGCGTCGATTGGGCAAGTGCACCGCGCCCGTCTGCACAGTGGCGAACACGTTGCCGTCAAGATTCAGTATCCCGACATCGAAGCCATCGTTCGCACCGATCTCAAGGCGCTCTCCCGCATCTTCTGGGTTTTGCGCTGGATGATGCCCGACTGGGGTTTTGCAACCATCTACCGCGAGATCCGCGAGATGGTCATGGCCGAGCTCGACTACAAAAAAGAAGCCGATTCAATGGAGGCGATCGGCGCCAACTTCGTGGGGCGAGCCGACGTTCGCGTTCCCCGGGTTTTTCGCGATTATTCGAGCGAACGGGTTCTCACCTCGGAGTGGATGGACGGTTTCAAGGTGGCGGATACGGCCGCGCTCGATGCCGCTGCGATCGATCGCAAGCAGCTCGCACGAACTTTCGTGGATGCGTATTGCAAACAGATCTTCGTCGACGGCGTGTATCACGCCGATCCGCATCCCGGGAACCTGTTGGTACAGACCCAGGCCGATGGCAAACCGGTGATCGTGTTCATCGACTTTGGTGCAACCTCTTCGGTATCCGAGGGCATGCGGCGCGGGATGTTGACCTTTCTTCAGGGCGCGGCCACCCGAGATACGGGACGACTCGTGGGCGCAATGAAGGACATGGGATTTATCTCACGGCGTGCCGATCCTGCGGTCTTTGATCGGGTTGTTGAGTATTTTCACGAACGCCTTCACGCGGAGGTCATGGTTGAAGGGTTCTCGCTCAAGAACATCAAGTTCGATCCCGAGCAGAAACTGGAAAGCCTGCTTGATTTGCGCGCGATGAACGTGTCGCTTGGTGATCTGCGCGATGCATTTCACGTCCCCAAGGATTGGGTGATGCTGGAACGCGCGCTGCTCTTGCTTCTCGGTGTTTGTACGACGGTTGATCCCGAGATGAACCCGACGGTCGTGATCAAACCCTACCTCGAGCGCTTTCTGGCGGGCGAGAAAGCCGACCTTTCCGAGGCCGCCATGGATGCGACCCGCGAGGCCGCGCTGTCGGCTTTGTCTCTGCCGGGCGAGCTGCGCCGCTTTTTGTCGCAAGCGCAGCTTGGCAAGATCGAGGTGCAAAGCAGCAACCTGCATGAAAGTGCCAGGCTCATCTATGCCGCCATGCAGCAGATGCTCTGGGGTCTTCTCGGCCTTGGGGCGACCGTGCTGGCCGTTGTCTTCGACGGGCGAAACCAACCTCGCGCCCGGGGATGGGCGATTTTTGCCGCCTGCTCAGCCGGCTTCTTCTTGTTGAATTCTCTGTCGACGGGACGTAAACAGCGTCGCCGGCCGGAGAAATTTTAGTTTGAGAAACTTGCGCCGGTATCAGAGTGGGATAGTGTAGGCAAAGAGGACACCTGAATGGTCGCAGTCATCGGAAGTTCAATCATGGGGTTTACGGCACTTTCACTGTTTTGGGTGACGATGCGTCTTGGGCGCGCCGCGGTCCCCCCCAAACAGAAATGACGAAGCCCGACGCACCGCTCGATCCCGCTGCGGTTGGCGAGCGCCTCCGGGATGAATACACCCCGCCGCCGTTAACGTTCGGAGTCGATGCCCTGCATGATGGTGCCGATTTTGAGGGGTTCGTCCTCGGCGACGTCGCGGGAATCCGAAATCTGCTTCGCGGTGGTTCAGTGGTGGATTGGCACCGCGCCTATTTTGAGGACTACACACAGGTCGATCGCTTTTTGCGGGTCAACGAGTTTGATCCCACGAATGCCGAGGACATGCAGTGGCTCGAGAACTTACGCGAGCAAGCGATCGAATACCTCGAGCGTCATCTTGGCTTTCGCATTCCGGACGAGGTGGCAACCGGTATTCCGGCGCGCGATCTGCTGTTGGTCGCATCACAAAAAGGCAAGCGACGCGCCTCTGCCTGTGTCGTGCTGAAAATCATGCACGTTCTGCAGCACCTGAATGGACGCGAGTTGCTGACGCGGTTGCCGATTTCGAGTGAACAGATTTTTCACCTGGTCGAAGAAAAGGTTCTGCGCACCGTCGAGGAAATGCGGGCCGCCGGGTTTTCGGTGGTTGAGTTTGAATGGAGCCGCAAACAGCCCAATAGCTTGATCACAAAACTGCTTGCGAAAAAAGAATCCATCGCCGCGCACGTCTACGACAAGTTGCGTTTTCGCATGATCACGCAGACCGAGGAAGAGCTGTTGCACGTATTGCGCGAGCTTATCCATCGATTGGTCCCGTTTAACTACGTGACGCCCGGTCAGTCGATCAACGACATTATTCAATTGCGCAATACGATTGAACGTGCCGAAAGTTTGCGTGGCTTTCTGCCCGAACTTGAAAAGCTGTCTCAGGCTGCTGCTGATAAAAAGAAAGTCGTCCAGAACGAGTTCTCGGGTGTGGGGTACCGCGTGATCAATTTTGTGGCGGATCTGCCGGTGCGCATCGATCGTTACCTGGAGGATCAGGGGATCCTCCTCGACACCGACAATCGTGGCGCCGTGGTCTATCTGATGACCGAGTTCCAGATCGTCGACGTTCGTGCCGCCGAAGACAACGAGAGTGGTGACGCCGCCCACCACCGCTACAAGGACCGGCAGCTCTCGCGTGTTCGCGCTCGTCTCATGCATGGCATGAAGAACGAGGAATAGAAGAAGCGTTACTCCGGCAGAGCTGCCGCTTCACGGTCGATCGCAACCAGCTGGGCGTCGTCCATCACGGTGTTATCCCGAAAGGTGATGCCAACCACGGCACGAACGCGACCTGCTGCACCGTGCACGGGAACCGCAATAATTGCGGCGCCATCCACAAACTTGTAACGCGGCGTGGTCCGACGTTCTTTGCCCAGATTCCAGGCGCAAGTTGAAATGAGGGCGTTGCGTTCGAACGCCAAACCCGCAATGCCCTCGCCGCGTGGAATCCGTCGGATGGTCTCTAGATCGTCCACATTGTGGGTGACGACCAGGGCCAATTCGTCCGGACCGGTCGGTTCATAAACCGTTCCGGCGATTCCATTGTGCCGCTCTACCAGGCGCGCAAGCCAATCCTTAACGAGCCGGAATTGCCCGTCCTCGATCCCCTCCACACTGCCCTGCTCCAAACTGTCCTGAATGCCCAAAGCCGCATCCTCCCCTACTCCAGCATAACGGAACGGCCTGCAATGTTGAACTCATTTCCGCTTCAGTTGTTTGTCAGATCTATTTCGGTGTTTTCCCTTACCGATTCGTTCGGGTCGATATCGGATTCCTGCGGGAGTTCCGCGATGCCGTCGATGTAGGTAACGTGTCGTCCCAATTGGGCCGTAGCCCGTGCGCCGGGCGAGGTGATGCCCACAAGGTTTAACGGATCACAGGCCGAAACGCGCACCCGCTCGCGCTGTTTCGGCCTGTTTCGCATCGCCCGCAAGGCATCGACTGCTTCCGGGGCGGCGAACTGTTCGCCAACAAATCCGGTGACAAGACGGCCGCCGCGAAGCTCGCCACGCATTTCCATCGCGCGATACACACGGACAAGCTCGCGCCAGGGAGGCGCATGGGTTTCGCGCGCAAGGAGATCTCGAAATACGATTCCGTAACGACGAATGAACTGTCTTGCAATAACCATCAGGCGATCGCTGTGTTGCGATTGAGCGTCGTCTGCCGCCAGCGCGTCGGCGGGCGGCAACCCTGATACACGGGGACGCAAGAGCGACCATCGCCCCGTCCCAAGCCGGGTGGCGGAACGCGAGCTGCCGTACCAGTGCGGTCTTGAGGCGCGCCGCGCTCCGGGCAAGAGCAAAGCACGCAAGGGGGTGAACCCATCTCCCGTGACAAGCCCGGTTGCGACGAGTTCCCACAGCCCATCCTCTACCTCGGCGCGAACCCGCCGGATCCCCGCAGCGATGTCGTCGAGAAAACTGGCGCCCGCCTGTTGCAAGTAGACAAGGACATCTTTTGCCTTCGCAGAAAGCGATGCGCCGTCGTCGCCGGCCGGGTTCGGTTCGTCGGGTACGAGAAGCGCGCCCAAGTCACGCCGTGCAACGAGTGCGATGGGCGCCGTTCGTGTGGGCGACAGCCGCGCTTCAAGGCGACGCGCAAGTCGACCCCAGACCACCTGTCC
>ENA-ORBV01009684-ORBV01009684.1-microbial-mat-metagenome-genome-assembly--contig:-NODE-9684-length-15699-cov-4.970234_pt1 | contig 15699 bp, 16 predicted proteins | sample MGYA00237777_ERZ505514 | MGnify/ENA primary metagenome ERZ505514 (study PRJEB26160, sample SAMN06269048) | microbial mat metagenome | isolation source: Oligotrophic lake microbial mat | place... | reverse complement strand
TTTTAATGATCCGGCGACCACCGAGATCTACACCTCTCTATTCGTCGGCAGCGTCAGATGTGTATAAGAGACAGATAAATAGGTCGTGGGTGATGCCATCTTTCGCCCACTCGATGTCCATCGGCGTAGCCATGCCCCGCACTTGGGAGTAGTGATCTTCGATGATGCAGGCCCAGTTAGCCAGTTGCAGCACTTCGTCGTCGGTGAGGGCAAATTTGGTTCGTTCAGCCGGAGAAACGGGCACAATTTGGGTTTGATTTGAACCCTGGGTGCCATAAACCATCTTGGTTTCTTTGCTGCCCAGTCGCTTAGCCAAAATTGGGCGAAATCCCTGCTGAAGCGTGGGTTTGAACACCAGATATTCGTCTGGGTTGACGGCACCCTGTACAACTGTTTCCCCTAACCCGTAGGCGGCAGTAATCAGAGCAGCATCTTTAAATCCCGTCTCGGTATCAATCGAAAACATGACGCCCGAGGTGGCCAGGTCAGAGCGCACCATTTTTTGAATCCCTACCGACAGGGCGATCGCCAAATGGTCGAACTCTTTGGTGACGCGGTAGGAAATGGCGCGATCGGTAAACAGCGACGCAAAGCAATGGTGACAGGCATCCAGCACTGCTTCTAGACCATGAACGTTGAGATAGGTTTCTTGCTGTCCGGCAAAGCTGGCATCGGGCAAGTCTTCGGCGGTGGCGCTAGAGCGGACGGCCACATCGGTATCATCGCCATAGCGGGCGCAGAGCTGTCGGTAGGCTGTGGCGATCGCCACCTGCAACTCTGCGGAAAAGGGCGTGTTGAGAATTAGCGATCGCGCCTCATGACCATGCGCCTGCAAATTCTCCATATTTTCTACGTCCAAACTGCTAAAAATCTGGCGCAGCTTTTCCTCTAATCCAGCCGCCTGCACAAAGTGGCGATAGGCATAGGCCGTCGTTGCAAACCCAGTTGGTACCTTAACGCCCTGAGCCGTGAGCTGACGAATCATCTCACCCAGCGAGGCATTCTTACCTCCCACTAGGCCAATATCGTGAATTCCAACATCCTCAAACCACAGCACAAATGCTCGATCCCTGGCTACCTGAGCACTCCTCGCGGATACCTGAACCATGGGTTAACCTCCTTCAGTGGAACCGAGTGCGCCTCAATACTGCACCCATTTCCATGCTAATCAGTTCACCAGAAACCTTCTGGAGCGCTGCTCGTTCATCCATATAGCCGAATTGGCGCTTGATCCCCAGCCCATCAGGATCGTAGCGTCTCATTCAAATGGTGGATTAGGTTACATCTCTTGATATTTTTCTAAGAATTGAGACTAAGAATTGAGACTAAGAATTGAGAGAAAAGTACATAGTTTTAGCGCGTCACGTGAAAGATCGCCCTTAATTCATCACCTGCATTACTGCAATTGGCTCTCAGGTCTCGCTAGAATCAAAGCGATCTTGGCTGGGTTTGCCTATGCTTTCCGTGTTCTATTCCGATGTGTTTTTGGAGCACGATACTGGCTCCTACCATCCCGAAAATGCGGGACGGTTGTGGGCGATCGCCACCGCGCTTAAATCGGCTCCATGGGCTGAGCAGTTGGCATGGCGATCGCCAACCCCGACCAACGTCCATCCAGATCGCCTGATGGCCGCTCTGCACGCCGTCCACCCCAAAAAATATGTGGCGGCAGTAAAATATGTAGCCGATCACGGCGGCGGCCATGTTGACCCCGATACCGTAATTTCACCGCGCAGCTACGAAGCAGCCACCCTGGCGGTAAACGCCTGGATTGATGGAGTGGACAGCGTGGTGCAAACAGGTGATCCCGCCTTTGTGCTGGCGCGTCCGCCCGGTCACCATGCCATGCCCAAACTAGGGATGGGGTTCTGCATTTTTTCAAATGCAGCGATCGCCGCTCACTACGCCCTCACCCAACCCGGCATTCAGCGCGTCGGCATTTTGGATTGGGATGTACACCACGGCAACGGCACCCAGGCGATCGTCGAACACAACCCCCGCATTGCCTTCTGTTCTCTGCATGAATCGCCCCAATATCCCGGCACCGGAGCCGCCTCGGAACACGGAGATTACGACAATGTCCTCAATTTCCCGATGGCGGCAGGCAGTACGCTGGCCGATTATCAGCCGCTGTTTGAGCAAAAAATTGTGCCGTTCTTTCAGGCTTTCAAACCCGACCTACTGATTATTAGCGCCGGGTATGACGCCACCCAAGCCGATCCGCTGGCCAGCATTTGTCTACAGCCCAGTGATTATGGCTTATTCGTGGGCTACTGCCTACAAATTTGCGATCGCCTCCTGTTTGGTCTTGAAGGTGGCTACGATCACGATGCCTTGGCGCAATCGGTAGTGGCAACGGTGGGAAGGTGTTTGGCCAGTTGACACTCCCACGGCTAAAGCCAGTGGGATTCTTCTCTCTACGAGGCGACTTGCTGAGACAGGATTACTCCAGTCAAAGTAGTGGTCATCTCTCCAGAAGCGTTTCTTGCATCGAGTGCAACGGTTTTGAAGTGCCCCTTCATACCGATTCCTTTAGCCAGAATGTTAAGAGCAGCATTTTCATCTCTGTCTAACCTGCATCCACATTGACAAACGTGAGTGCGGGTAGATAGAGACTTTTTAACGATTACGCCACAGTTAGAACACTCTTGACTCGTGTAGGCAGGTTCGACCGCCAAGGTGATCCGTCCAAACACTTTTCCGAAATATTCTAGCCACGTCCTGAACTGATACCAGCCAGCATCGTTGATAGATTTGGCGAGGCAATGGTGCTTCACCGTATTCCGCACTTTCAGATTTTCGTAGACGACTACATCGTTAGATGAGATGACGCACCTTGCCAATTTGATGGCATGGTCTTGACGTTGTCTACTTATACTGAGGTGCTTCTTTGCCAGTCTCACTCTAGCTTTTGCTCTGTTTTTAGAGCCTTTAACTTTGCGGGAAACTCGTCTTTGCCTCTGTCGCATGGCTTGTTGACCTTTGCGGTAGAAGCGAGGGTTAGGAACCTTCTCACCATTGGAGTCAGTGTAGAAGGATTCTAAGCCAACATCTAAACCGACGACTGAACCCGTAGGCTCTAGCGCTTCAGTCCGGTCTACTTTGACTGAGAATTGCACAAAGAACCCATCTGCCCTTTTGACCAAACGTACCCGCTTAATTTGCTCAGCAGAGTAGAAGCTGAGGTCACGAGTACCCAGCATCTTAAGCCGCCCAATGCACTTTTTATCACTAAAAGTGATGTGCCTACAATCTTCTGAGAGCAGCCATCCTGTCGTTTTATATTCAACAGAACGGCTGTCTTTCTGGAATTGAGGGTAGCCTTTTTTGCCAGGGGTTCCAGATTTGCAGTTATCGAAGAATCGACTAATCGCAAACCAGGCCCTCTCAGCAGCAGCTTGCCTAGCCTGAGAATTGAGTTCTTTGGCAAAGTCAAACTCTTTAGCCAACACAGCACAGTATTTATTGAGGTCAAATCCATTCACTTTTTCGCAGGGCTATTTCGTTCTAATTGAATAGTTGATATGCTAGGTGGGTAATCCCTCTCAAACCCTGACACCAGATGCCTCAACTTGCCATTGTCGAAGCCTTTGCTGCCCTCCCGGATACTCGTCGCACAGCCGGACAACGCCATCAGCAAGCACTTTGTCTGGCTCTGTTCACCCTGGCAGTTACCGCAGGTAATCGAGGATTTCTGGCAATTGGGGATTGGCTTCGAGCTTATCACGATGAATTAGTGGAACTGTTTCAACCCTCCAAAGGACGCTTACCCTCTTACAGCACGATTCGGCGAACGCTATTGCGTTTAGAGTATCAACGCTACTCTGCTTGTTTAGCGCGGTTTTTTGGGATTCAACCGATGCCTGGAGAAACGATTGCCACCGACGGCAAAGTGCTGCGCGGCTCTTATGAAGCCATCAGCGATGACCCATCTGTAGAGTCGCATCCCGCCATTATGCTAGTGAGTGCCTATATTGTGGAACGGGGGTTGATTCTCGAACCCTATGAGGTGGACTCGAAAACCAATGAAATCACGGCACTGCCAGCCTTCATTGAGCAGATGGCACTCAAAGGGGTTGTCTTTGCCTTTGATGCGTACGCCCTTGGCGGAGCGAAGCTCTATAGCACCCAAAAAAACAGCTCAGACGATCATTGACAGTGGCAATGATTACTTGGGGGCACTCAAAGGCAACCAATCGGGATTACTGAAGGCAGTCAAAACCCACTTTCAACCGCAACAGAGCGCCCAGCAGATTAACAAAGGGCATGGTCGCATTGAAAAACGTACCGTCAGCATTACTCATCTGCTCGATCAGATTCCTGATTTTCCAGGAGTGCAAACCCTGATTCGTGTCCAATCAGAGCGCCAAGTGCATCGTGCCACTATTATCGAAGTCTCCACAGAAACCCGTTACTACGTTGCCTCTTTTATCGATACGGCAGAAGCATTTGCTGACCGCATTCGCGGCTATTGGGGGGTAGAAAACAAGGTGCATTATGTCCGAGATGTGACGCAAGGGGAAGATGCTTCCCGCACTCGCACCCCGCCATTGGTACAGAGTTGGGCAATCGCACGCAATTTTGCGCTCAATTTGTACCGCGACAATGGCTTCCAGAATATGGCTCAAGCTCAACGTCTCGCTGGCTTTGGTCTTAACACACTCATGAACTTATTTAGAATGAAATAGCCCTGCACTTTTTCGTTATCCATCCAAAAGCGAAGTGCTTTGTTGCGGACAAACTGAAATGTGCGAATAGCATCATCAATGGCGCTGTACTGCTGAACTTTGCCTTTAACCTTGAACTCTAGGACTAGCATGGTTTCTTTCCTCCTTTCTCTATGTTAGCCTATTTACATAGGCATTGCATAGGCATTATGAAAAAGACGCTAAACGTTAGGATAGAAGTCAGTAGGCTTGAGAAGCTACACCAAGTAGCAGAAGAACGAAAGAAGACGATGACTCAGTTAATTGAAGATTGGATAGACCGCCTACCTAAGCCAGTAGAAAAAGACTCTGCTCATTGACATGGGCGCGAGAGGGTTCGCTACATCCCACGCTTCAAAGACGTGGGTTTTGCTCCCCTCTCGAACTATCCCGCTCAATAAGGGATGAAATTAGGAAATGCGTGGGGAGTGCAATAGCTCTGTAAAATAGCAAGAGCCGACTGTTGATGTCTGCTGTTTGAACAGCAATATTGTAGAATTTGGACTTTATAGATCAATGCAAAAATTGCGCGACGGGTTTAATGTGGTGCTGATGTTTGTACTGATAGCCTTTATTGCCAACAGTCTCTTCCGCATTGCGATGCATTTTTTTGCGGCAGCGCCTCTCAGCTAAAGGGGGAGCGGTATGCCCTGAATTTGAATATGGATAGATTACACGCAACTTTTCTTTAGTAATTTAATCTCCCCTTGACCTATGGCTGATGCATTTTCTCCCGATGTAAGCGATCGCATCTGTAAGCACATGAACGATGACCACGCCGAGGCCGTGCTGGTCTATGCCAAGGTGTTTGGCGGGGCAAAGGAGGCGATCGCGGCTCAAATGCTCAAGATTGATGCCGACGGCATGGATTTACAAATTCAACAGGCGGCTGCTACTGCCCCAGTCCGAATTACATTCGACCATATCCTGCAAGATTCTGAAGACGCGCATCAAACGCTAATTGCAATGGTGAAGCAGGCACGGGCTAACTAAGGATTATGGATTTAATCAGGTCGGGAATTTGATTGCTGGTAAGGGCGAACGGCCGTTCGCCCTTACCGAAGAATGGCGGAGTTATTTAATTCTCATTCCTAAGCGGGCCAACTAAAAAGTGAAGAAGAAAATCTATCAGATTTTCTTCTTCACTTTTGGTCTGAAACATTTTTACGAGGCATAGGGGTTTGGCATTGCCAAACCCCTACATCACAACTGCATCTGGTTAAATTCACGTTCCCTAGTAGGTTTCAACGTGCCAGCGTTCTTTAATCGATCGCTGGTAATCTTTCCAGGTTACCTCTTCTTTAGCAGCAGCAGCGGTCATGGCTGCGTCAATTCCATCTTCCATGCCCTTCAGACCGCAAATGTAAGTATGGGTCTTCTCCTGCTTCACCATGTTCCAGAGTTCGTCAGCGTGCTCAGCTACTCGGTGCTGGATATACATCCTGCCGCCTTCGCTGTTCTGCTGCTCACGGCTAATGGCATAGGTGACGCGGAAATGATCCGGATACTGCGCTTGCAGGTCTTCTAGCTCTTGTTTATACAGAATGTTGGGCGTTGTCGGAATCCCAAAGATTAGCCAAGCAAAGCCCTTGAACTGGTAATCAGAGTTAGCTGCCTTCTCCGCATCTTTGAACATGCGCCAGAGGTACGCCCGGAAGGGAGCAATGCCCGTTCCCGTCGCCATCATAATGATGTTGGCTTCTGGATGGGCGGGCAGCAGCATTTCTTTGCCAACTGGCCCTGTGATCTTGACATCAGCTCCGGTCTGGAGTTGAGTTAAGAAAGTCGAGCAGACGCCAGAAATGGTTTCGCCGCTTTCAGGATGTTTGTACTCTAATTGCCGGACGCACAGTGAAACCGTCTTATCATCTACGTCATCCCCGTGGCGGGTAGAGGCGATGGAGTAAAGGCGAAGCTTGTGAGGTTTGCCTTTGCTATCAATTCCGTCTGGAATGATCCCAATGCTTTGCCCTTCAACATATCGCAAATCTCCACCTGACAGATCAAACGTCAGGTGACGTACGGTGCCAATTCCACCCGCTTGAACCAACTCTTCGTTAGACAAACATTTGCCAACGTAGGGGGTATTGGGGCGATAGATATTAACCGGAACGTCTGGCTTTTCCTTCGATTTTGCTTGGGTCATGGCTTTTTTCCCTGCTGCCTGAGTCGTTGACTGAGGCTCTTCATTCACCGGATTGGCTTCAGCAGTCGAGGATACTTTACCGTTCACTACACCGTTCGCGTCGTCACCAGCTGTCATCGGGCGAATGCTCACGATTCGCCCTCCCATCCGGGTAATGCGCTGCATCTCCTGATTCATCCGCGAATAGGGCACCGTAATCGACACGGTGCCACTGCGACGAATCGGATAGTCCATTTTGTCAGTTTCCTGATTTTGGCGCAGACCTTCAACCTCATAGAGAAAGAGGCGATTTCCGGATCTTGAACTAGCAGCTCCGCCCGCTGCACTTGGATTGTACATTGCTAATCAATACTCTCTAAACCCGACTGAACGTGTAAATAACCGCGAAGCTATCTCAGGAAGCTGGCTGATTGCGGACAAAATGCCCCAGTGGGCACGATCCCAAGCAGCTATGAGAATAGATCCTAAGGTATGCTTGCCAAACGCTGACTCAGCCATCCCTCCAATCAACCATCTAAAGAGTTAAATCGAAGGGTTGAGCTGGCTTGCTAATAGCGTAGCATTGCAGAGCATGACTCACTCACTGAAGCCGCAGACGGGAAAATCGGAGCCTGATTCTGCTCCTACTATACTTGTCCCCTGAGGTCTAGACTGTCAGGGCTGAATCAATTTCACACCATTTTTATATTCACAGGGTGCGCACTTCCCCTTAGCATAGACATAGTAGGCTGGAGTAACTCAGTCGGTGACGTAAGTATCCTTTCATGAAAGGGTCTTGTTTTACCAAGTCTTTTGCTTGCAAATTCAAGTTAGGCGCTTGAATACGGTCAAGCTAAGGAGGATTGGATCCAGCGCAGGGCAACGCGCCTTGGGTCTTCTACTCTCATTGAAGACATCTACTCTACCCTCTGTTTAAATACCCCTGACGGACGTTAAATCTGATACCCCCTCAGACCTTAACCCTGACGGTTCAGTAAATTTTTTGGACAGCATCTTCGATGTCAGGTTGTCTTGTAGGTAAAGTATCCTCTCTGCTACTATTTTGGTTAGCAAATAGTATTAAATACCTATCTTGGGCTTAAGTTCGAAGGTTTTCTGACTGAATGCCTGTACTGTTTTGGCTACCCTGCTTGACATCGTAGTGTCTTGACTTAATCTGGCGCTAATTTTACTGCCAGAGTACAGATGCCAGAAATTAATGACTTATGAGCTGACCTAGCGGGGTTAGGATCTGCTCTAAGCGGTTAACGATACTGAGCTATGGTAAAGCGTTCGGCATTGCCGTCTCGTAGAGAATCGCCCCCCAGCATGAAAGTTTTTTTGACTTTTCATCGTTTAATTTTTCACTAGCGCCGTTTCATTTTTATTTTGATTAGAGGAAACCTATGATCAGTCAGCCAGACCGTGTAGTTTTAATCGGCGTTGCCGGAGATTCGGGATGCGGTAAGTCAACTTTCTTGCGTCGCCTAGAAGATCTATTTGGCGAAGAAATGATTACCGTTATTTGCCTGGATGACTATCACAGTCTGGATCGCAAGCAGCGCAAAGAAGTTGGAGTGACGGCGCTTAATCCAAAAGCCAACAATTTTGATTTGATGTATGAACAAATCAAAGCACTCAAAGCAGGCAAGTCGATTCAAAAGCCGATTTATAACCACGAGACCGGGATGCTAGACCCTGCCGAAACGGTTAATCCTAATCGCATCATTGTGATTGAAGGGCTGCACCCCATGCATGATGAGCGAGTGCGATCGCTGCTCGACTTCAGCGTCTACCTCGACATTGACGATGAGGTCAAGATTGCCTGGAAAATTCAGCGTGATATGGCAGAACGGGGCCACACCTACGAAGACGTTCTGGCTGCCATTAACTCTCGCCGCCCTGACTTTGAAGCCTATATCGATCCGCAGAAACAGCACGCCGATGTGGTGATCCAAATTCTGCCCACTCGCCTAATTCCCAACGACACCGAGCGCAAGGTGTTGCGGGTGCGGTTGGTGCAGAAAGATGACGTCAAGAGCTTTGAACCCGCCTACCTGTTTGACGAAGGCTCTACGATTGACTGGATTCCTTGCGGTCGCAAGCTGACCTGCTCCTATCCCGGCATTCGGATGTTCTACGGTCCCGATACCTACTATGGCAACTCGGTATCGGTGCTAGAGGTTGATGGCCAGTTCGATCGCCTAGATGAGATGATTTATATCGAAAGCCACCTCAGCAACCTTTCGACTAAGTACTATGGCGAGCTGACCGAGCTATTGCTGAAGCACAGAGAATATCCTGGTTCTAGCGACGGTAGCGGTCTGTTCCAAGTGCTAGTGGGTCTAAAGATGCGTGCAGCCTACGAGCGCTTGACGTCGCCTGATGCATTTTTGGCGGCGAAGGCGGGTGTGAATTAGGCATGAGTGAATTTTAAGTTTCAAATTTCGAGTTTTGATGTTCCCAAGCACTGCTTGGGAACTTGTTTTTGGGGGGGTAGGGGCTAGGGTATGACATTAGAGGGAACACTCGCAGAAAACCTGTGGCAGCAAAACCAGGATTTGGCGATCGCCTCCCTCCACAGTCCGTTTGTGCAGGGGATCGGCGATGGAAGTTTGGCATCTGACAAGTTTGCATACTACGTGGGGCAAGATGCATTTTTTTTAGAAGCCTTTGCCCGTGCCTACAGTATTGCGGCTGCCAAGGCTCCCGACTGGCAAGGATTTGGCGTATTTTACCAGCTGGCAGGTGGGGTGTTGCAGGAGTTAAACCTACACCAAAGCTATGCGGTTCAGTGGGGGATAGATTGGCGCTCAGTTGAACCTGGAACCGCTACCCGCCACTACACAGATTTTTTGTTGGCCACCGCTTGGAGCCACGAGGTAGGCGTCACAGCAGTAGCAATGTTGCCCTGTATGCGGCTCTATGCGTTTTTAGGCCACCAGCTAGCGCTCAACGGTATTCCTACTCATGCCTATACAGATTGGATTAACACTTATAGCAGCGCCGAGTTTGAGCCGCTCACCGTTCAACTAGCGACCCTCGCTAACCAGTACGCTACTCCCAGCCCCTTGGTCAGCTCAACCTATCGCTATGCCATGCAGTGCGAGTTAGATTTTTTTCAGGCGGCTTGGGATGGGGTGTAAGCTAAAGTGCACAGCATGTAGAGCGAATCTGCCACACATAACAATCAAGGTGTAACCAATTGGTGTAAAGATGGCCGACGCAAAGACAGATCCTAAAAAACAAGACCAGCAACATCCCCAGTGGCGCAGCGATCGCCAAACGATCAACCAGTTGCTGGAAAGCGGACCGACAGACTATAGCCTGTGCGAGTTAGCCCGGATGAGAATCCGCTATGACGGGTTTCCGGGGGCTAGAGACATTCAGGCCGATATCGCCAAGGCCATGAGTCGCTGGCAGCTGACAGAAGCCGAGCTGTACGCCCGGACGCAGCAAATTCACCAACAGGCGCAAGTTTACAAGGGACGGGGCAGTCAGCGCGAAGACTGGAGCTAGCGCGGTTAGTCAAGCTTCGAACGTTACGCTGGTGCAGGCTTAGGCACAATTACCTTCAACCCTTTGGGAATGCACTCGACCTCAATCGGTGTAGTGCCGACAATTTCACCATCCACGACCACCTTTTGCGGTGGCGTTGTGCTGAGTTTGAGCCGACTGGTGCGGCCATGTACCACATGGGGGGTGTCTACATTGGTGCCGGTGAGCGCCGCCCCAAACATGCGGAGCATCGTAGCAATGCCCTGAAGTTTGGTTTCGGCAGAGGTAATGGTGACATCAAGCAGCCCGTCGTCAAAGATCACCCGGCCTGCGCCTTGCGCCAGCACAGAGGTGGGCGGGGCGGCGTTGGCAATGGTGATGGCATAGGCTTGAAATTGATAGGTTTCGCCTTCGGCTTCTAGTTTAGTGTCAAACAACAGGTGCTGATCGCTGGCTTGCCAGCCCGCCATCAAATAGGCCAACACGCCCCACTGGTTTTTGAGGTCGCGGCTGGCCAGCTCAACTGTGACGGCTTCATAGCCCACCCCCGCTAGCAAAATCATCGGAGCGCCATTACAGCGCGCCACATCCACTAAGCGAGTATGGTGATCAATGATCGCCTGACAGGCATTATGAATCGGCCACAGGCTGGGTAAACCCAAGGCGGCAGCAAAGGCGTTGGCCGTGCCTCGGGGAATAATCCCCAGGGGAATGTCGGTGCCAATCAGAGCACCCGCCACGGCAGACAGGGTGCCATCGCCACCCGAGACAATTACCAGGTCTGCATGGTTGGCGATCGCCGCTTGCACTAGCGTCTCTGGCTCTACGTCTGGCAGTGTGTGATAAATGTGAAGGTGGACGTGGGGATCGAGCAATTGCCGAATCAGCGCCAGGTCTTGGTCGGGATTGGTATTACCAGCCACCGGGTTAAAGATGAGGTGAGCCGATGGCACTAGGGCAAATTGAGCCGCGATCGCCTCTGCCGTGGCCAGGTTAGTTGCCAACGCCACATTGTGCACATTACACAGCCGCAGCAGCGCCTGAACATCTGGCTCATGGGGCTGGGCGTAGAGCGGATCGACTAAAAAAATCACAGCCCGCACCGTGCCCAGTGCCACCTCAGCCGCAATTTGCGCATCGCCGCCTATAGATCCCGACAGCATCGCCTCCACCGACAGCCCCGTAGCCGCTTGAATCCGCTGGCCGGTTGTGCCGGTGGCAATTAGTCGATAGCGCTTGAGTAATGGCTCATGGCGACGGGCAAACGCCACCATGTCATCTTTTTTGGCATCGTGGGCAATCAGGGCGAGGGTAGCACGCATGGAATAACGCAAATAATGAACGGGGCAGGCGGATTGAGTGAGGCCATCGGGGCGGATTTAGGAAGCGGGCTTAAATGAGTTTTGAGTTTTGAGTTTTGAGTCGGGGGGTCAAACGTAAGACTAGTAATTGGCGGCGGAAGTGCAACTACTATTACAGGCTCTCTAGACAAGGGGCTTAAGCCCCTTGTTCAAATGTAGGCAAGCTTCCGCCATGCAGTACTAGGAGCTTAACACTCACTCATTCCTAGCCCAAAGGCGTGGGGGCGATCGGTTCAATATCGGGATCGTAGCCGCCGACCTGCGTTGTGCGCAGTACCCACACCTGGGCGCCTTGATTTAGAAACTGGCGGGTAACCGTTTCGCTAGCTAGACGAGGCAACAGCGTACGCCAACTTACCAATCCCATTAATAGTCCCTCAAACACATCCTCTTCAGGGCTGATCCCCAGGGTGTTTTCGCTATCTTGCCAGTCAGCCCGAGCTGTCCCAAAGGGCAGCAGTTTCCGCTTAATCGCCCGCCCCAGATTGACTAAATGCTGGAATCGCCGCGCCTGGGCAGGGTTTTGATCTAACCACTGATGGATCGCAGGGCTGCGTTTGACAATATCACCCAAGTGCTTGACCGCCGCATACAGCGCTTGATTTGAATCTTGAGCACAGTTATGGGCTGGCCCCACATAGGTACCGCCCGTGCCATCGCCGATGCGGTAGCGGGCTGTCATCATCTCTAGCTGATGGATTAAACTGTCTAGCGCCGAGGCGTTAATGCCAACAAAATCATACGCTTGAGTAAAGGCATCGAGCTTGATTAACATATCGCAGACCGGGCGCACCCCTAACCAGCCAAATTGGCGATCGCCCAAATATCGGTGCCACGCCAGCGCGCCAGCAATGATGCCATCTTGATTGTGGGTATAGACCTGGTAATAGCAAATGTCGAAGCTCAACTCCTGCGCCAGTGGCTCATAGACCACCGTAGCGACTCCATAGGCAAAGTGACCAAAGAAAATTGGCGTGTTGGCCGCCGCTTCTCGCTGCTTGCCGCCAATCCCGCCATAGACATGCAGCAGCAGGGCGCGATCGCCCTCCCGCCACTGCGACACGACACTCTGCATTGGCACTGAGCGCCCATCCTTGGTTTGATCGCTGCTTTGATCGCTGGCTTGGTCGCTGCTCTGATCGCTAGCCTGATCGCGACCGGCCTCCTGCCGCGCTGCGGAAGACCCCGGCTCAGTTGGACACAATAAGACCGAACTCACCCGCCCTTTCTGCGCCACCACATTGGCCCAAGCATCGTGTTTGATATACTCCCAGGCCGCGTCTTTGCCAAAAATCACCCGATCGGGCTGGAGCCGCAGCAAGGCGCGAGGTGCGATCGCCCGTACCACAAACTTACCCGTGCAATCCTGTTCCCCGTAAATATACCAACCCGTTTCGTTGAGGGGCGATCGCTCTAATTGCCGATTGGTAGAAGGCGAAACCCCGTCTCGACCTGCGACCACTTGCGGAATCTGCACGATCTCTGGAATCTGGTCAAACGCCCGAGTTGCCGGGTTGAAATGCACCACGCGAAACCAATCAGACTCGCAGCCAGAATCGGAGCCAGAATCGGAGCCAGAATCGGAGCCAGAATCTGGGACTAGAGCCAGGTCTGCCATTAGATCTGGAGCCGTAGAGTACCCAGAACTCGCCATCCGAGCCGCGATGCTGCGGGGGGCTGACTCGTCTACCGCTGGCACCCGCCCCAAAATTTTGACCAATGCATAATAGCGACCCGTAATCTGAACTGGCTCTGCGGTAATATACAACGCCAACGTCCCGTCTTGATCTTCCCCTGCCGCTGCCACCGTTACCGCATTCAGCCTGACTACCACATCGTCGTAGGGGCGGGCACCTGCTAGCGACTCTAGCGGATTCACCTGCTGCCACCGATCTAGTCGATAGGGATGCACTAGCCCCTGACTCATGCTGTATTCGGCTTCTTCACTAAAGTAAAGGTCTTTGGTGACGCTGCGCAGGTAGGAAGGCATGAGCACCGACTTGCCCCAGCGCAGAGGCACCTGCTGACCGACCAAATGCTCATATCCCGGCTCGGTATGATACACCTCAAACAGCGCCCCTTTGACCTGCCGCCGCTGATCGCCGTGGGGCAAAATCAGCCGTCCCATCCAGGGGGCGATCGCCCGATACAGATCTGGATCAAGCGACTGCTGAAGCGGGTAATGCTCAGGACGGTTAAACGCCGCCTGGTGATAGAGGTCGTAGTTGCCCAGCCGGCTGACCTGCGTCCGCCTAACCAGGGGTGAACTGCCCTGAACGATGCTGGCAATCAGCTCCACCGTTTGCTGCAAGTGCGTCCGCCCGTCGGGTAAGTGTGCCGTAGTGCTGTAAGGTCCTGTGCCCGCGTTGTGCCCCACCGGGCCAAGCGAAACCAGCGTAATTTTGCCCCGATGCTTAGCCCGATTCCAATCAGACAGGAAAAAAATCTTCCAGCGGCGGGGAAACAAAATCGATCCTTCTTTTTCGACCCAATCGCGATCGCCCCGAATGTGATAGACATGCTCCAACGCCAGGGCATTGTGGTTGCCACTCAGCACCCCCGCCAGAGAAATTACATCAATTGGAGCGTTGAGCGATCGCTTCAGATACGATGCCGCACCCATGGCTATTTGCGCCCCCCCGCTGTAGCCCAAAAGTGTCAGAGGCACACCGCTACTTGTTTGGTACCCATGGGTCAGCAGACTGTTGTGAATGATCTGCGCTGTGCCTTGATTGTAAATGGGGCCATAGCGCTGATCGGCTACTACGCTGACGGTCAAAACATTGCGAACATTAATTGTGGCAGCTAGCAGCAGTCCTAGAAGGCCACTTTCCGAGTTCATTTGAAGGCGGTTCGCAATTCGCCAAAAAAAGGAAAGTAGCCGATCTTCGGTTAGTGGCCTGTTTAATACTGAATAAGGAATAATTCCTTTAACTAATCCGATATCACTGGGCAGCGCCGCGACCAAATCGTTGAGAAATCGCTCGACTTCAGGAATATAAAGGTGCTGTGCTTGAGAGATGCCATCCAGATAAACGACATACCGCCTAACTACCTGCCCATGTGTAAGGGGTTCTGCTAGCGTTCCAGGGCTCACGTCCGTCTGGATTTCGTCCCCATACCAGCCTGCCCACCAGCCCAGCGCTTCTAGCGGTGCCAGCAGGCTAGCAAACAAAACAGTAATCAACGTAATGGTGAGCAGGTCAATCGTTGCTCGCCATGTAGCCCCCAAGGCCGAGTAGAGTCCCTGCAAAAAAACAGGCACCGTTGGCAGCACTGCCGTCAGCACTAACACTCCGATTCCTAGCCCAATCCAGTAAATCCACCGTGGCAGACGTTTTCTCATGCAAGCTGCACTCAAGCCCATGTTTGGATTTTTGCATCACCCTAACTTACAGGGATCTGCCCTATGATTGCACCTACCAAACGTCGTCTTGATCAATCTTTTCTATACTCTGATGGATATTAATCTCCCCGCTATCGTGGCCGAAGTGACAGCTGCGTTTGAACGCTATGAGGCCGCATTGGTCAACAACAATGTGGCTGTGTTAGATGAATTGTTTTGGCATAGCCCCCATACCCTGCGATATGGAGCCACTGAGAATCTCTATGGGTATGAGGCGATCGCCAACTTTCGGGTAAACCGCGCTGCTGCCGGACTGGCTCGGACGCTACAAAACACGGTGATCACCACCTATGGCGACGACTTTGCCACCGCCAACACCGAATTTTATCGGGCTACCACGGCACAGGTCGGTCGGCAAAGCCAAACCTGGCTTCGCACCTCAGACGGATGGCGCGTCGTAGCAGCACATGTATCGCTACTGGCCAACTGAGATTGATCGCGTCATGATTGGTCACGTCATACATTAGAATCCAAAAAAGCATCAAAAAAAAGCATCAAGAAATAGGAATCAAAAATCTTGCAGCCTTTATCCTGAAATTCGTTAATATCAACACTTAAACCAAGTCCACGTTGAGAACTGTAGTTTTAGCCCTCACCCCCAGC
>ENA-ORBV01009682-ORBV01009682.1-microbial-mat-metagenome-genome-assembly--contig:-NODE-9682-length-15702-cov-6.128384_pt1 | contig 15702 bp, 11 predicted proteins | sample MGYA00237777_ERZ505514 | MGnify/ENA primary metagenome ERZ505514 (study PRJEB26160, sample SAMN06269048) | microbial mat metagenome | isolation source: Oligotrophic lake microbial mat | place... | reverse complement strand
TTTCAAGCAGAAGACGGCATACGAGATTCGCCTTAGTCTCGTGGGCTCGGAGATGTGTATAAGAGACAGCTATTTTTGTCATAAATCAATAGACCAGAACCTTTAGTAGCAATTACAAGCAGACTATCAGGGGTAAATGCTAAATCCAAAATTCGATTACGCAAAAGAGAATCTTTTCCTCCAACATATTCATATGAGTTATTTATGGAATTAAAACTCCACAATCCATCTATTGCTCCTAAATAAAATAAACTCTTTGTTTTCCCAACAATTGCATTAACACGTTTCAATTTTTCTCCTTGATTGAACTGCACCTTCATTCGTTTGCCATTCGATATTTTATCTAATCCATTGGAACAGGAAAACCAATAATTTTTTTCGGAATCAATCATCATTCTATTAAATGTAGTAGACAATTCTCCTTTTGAAAATTTATCATTGATGAGAAAACCTGAATACAAATTTGCAGAAACCCAAAATTGTTTTTTATAGGCGTCAAAGAATAGTGCAGATATTTCATTTGATCGTTCACCTTTTAAATTACAGTCGTAAGAACTAATTCTTGTTTCTGGCGAAATCTTGTGAATATATCCGTTTTGCAAACCAACATAAACATGATTATCAAAATCCGCCAAACAATTCGCTCTATTATCAGTCAGCCCGGCACTTATATCAAAAGTCAACAAGTATTTGGAGGGCGAGTAATAAACACCGCTGCCTTCTGTAGCAAACCAAAATCCACCTTCTTTATCCTGCATAATACAATCCACTGTAATATTATTAAGGTATCTTTTTTTAGCGCTGAAATCATTTTCATGCAAATAATACATACCTCCTAAATAAGTTCCAACCCAAAGATCTCCATCATTATCTTCGTAAAGCCAGTTAATACGATTTGGAAATGTTTCAACCTTATAATCATTGATTCCGTTTATAATAAAGAGCTTATTAAAATAGGAGAATAGAATTTTATTTTTTTTTGTTCTTATAATTCTTGCATTCGCAGGAACAGCTGTCATATTTTCCGGCAAAGTAATTATGCCCTTTAACTTGTCGGTATCAAATTTTAATGTGTATAAATCTGTGGAAGAAGTGTTGGAATAAATATAATTCAAGGAATCAGGGCGAATAACAGTCAACCCTATTTCTGCATTGGCAGGATCAACATGGTGTGTTATTTTTCCATCATTACTAATTTCATAAATACCATCGTGAGAAACACCTAAAAAAATCGTCCCATTTTTAGTAACACAAAAAGATGTTTTAAGTGGGTTTTTAATCAACTTTTGCAGTTGTGTATTATATTTAAATGGATATATTTTCCCTTTATAATAATAGGATAACTTACATGAAATGGGAACAAACCAAATTCGTTCGGTGGCATCTTCAAAAATCTCGAAAACAGTATTGTCTGGCAAACCATTGCTCATCGAAAAATTTTCGAATTCATACCCATTGAATCGACTAACACCATTTCCTGTTGCAAACCAAATATATCCTTTCGAATCTTGTTTTACTTGGTATACCTCAGAACTTACCAAACCATCTTCAACCGTATATTGCTTAAATGCTGGATGTGCATCTTGTGCAGAAGCATCTGCAAAAATGATTGTCAGAAGTAATTGACAAACTATTCTGTTATAAAATTTATGCACCCTCAATTTTTTTAGCGAATATAAAAAAAGCGATTGCTTCTATACAATCGCCCTTCTATAAAACTAATAAGTAATATTAATTATTTCACAATCAACATTCTCTTTGTTTCAGAATATACAATCTTGTTATTTTGCTTCACAACCATTTTATAGAAATAACTTCCGTTAGCAAAAGCATTCATTCCGCTTACTTCAGCTGTATGATTTCCTGCTTGCACATCGGTATTTAAAATCGTTTTAATTTTTCTGCCTGTAACATCAAACAATTCAATAGAAACAGAAGAGGCTTCAGAAACAGAATAATCAATTTGAGAGTTTCCTGTTGTTGGGTTTGGATAATTTTGTCCGATTGAATTTGACAACAATTCACTTGAAGCCAATCCTAAACCAGTTGGACAAATACGCATAATAAATCCAGCAGTAGTGTATCCACCTCTTAAAGCATAAATACAACCATCAGCACCTTGTTTCATAGCTAACAATCCACCACCTGATCCAGAAGGAGGATTATCAAACCATGTAGTTCTTGTAGTTACTACATCATAAGCAGGCGCATTTCCCAGCGTCAAATCGTAAACACGACCATAGTCATTATCAGACACAAGCATGTGGTTGTTAAACTCAGGCATAACCGTTCCTGAATAATATAAACATCCTGTAACAGCAGGCAATGGAGTTCCCCATGTTTCTATTGGAAGAATATCTCCAGCTAAAGCACAAGGAGAAGTGGTAGAACCATTCAAAAAATCACCCTCACAAGTTGCCCAACCATAATTTCCGCCTTTGTGTACAACATTAAATTCATCCCATGCATTCCAGCCATTTTCTGCTGAATACATTGTGTCCGTAACCGGACTAAAACACATCCCAAACATATTCCTATTTCCATACGTCCAAATACGATCATCATTTCCAGTCGCAGGATTTCCATCATCAAAAAAAGGATTATCAGTTGGAATAGTACCATCTGTATTGATTCTTAAAATTTTACCGTAAGGGTTAGTCAATTTATTTGCAAAATTTAATGTTGGATTGGATTGTTGGTAAGCTAAATCACCAGTTTGGATATACAGTTTAGTTGGCTCAGATGGACGAAAACGAATGATTCCACCAAAGTGATTTCCAACATAAGTAGCTACAGATGTAGCATATTGAATATTCAAAATAAGTGTTGGACTTGTTCCCACGTTTCCTACCGTTGTAAAACGCACAACACGCATTTGCAATTTTGTTTGTGCAGGATTACGGTAATTGTAATAGGCATACACATAACCATTGGTTGCAAAGTTGGGATCAACGGCAATTCCTAACAATCCTCTTTCAAAATCTGAATCAACTGAATCGGTCAAGTCATAATATGTTCCTAAAGAAACACCCGAAGCACTATACATTCTAATTAATGCATTAGCTGCTGGAAAACTATTATCGCCTTTTTGAGTAGATATATATCTTCCATCAGGAGTCCAGTCGAAATCGGCAGGATAACGCATTCCTGTCACTATATTTGTTGAAGTATATGTTCCAGGTAATGTTTGTGCATTGATTGAAACCAAAGCAACCATAAAAATGGAAAGTGCAAGTATTGTTTTTTTCATAATCATTTTTTTATTTATGTGAAACAAATATAGCAAAATCAATCTATTCAAAAAATTAAATCTTTATCGTTAAAGGTTTTTATATATTTGACACCGATGAATACATGCTTTCTTTTATTGGGCGGAAACATAGGCGACAAGGAGGATAGCCTAAAAAAAGCAGTTGCTTTGCTGGAACAGAAATTAGGCTCGACTCCTAAAAAATCAAGCATTTTTATCACAGGAGCATGGGGAAATGAAAACCAACCCGAGTTTTATAATCAAGCGATTGCAATTGAAACAATATTATCAGCAGTAGAATTATTAAAAATTGTTTTAGAAATTGAAGAACAATTAGGTCGAAAACGCAACAATGACAAATGGCAAGAGCGCATTATAGATATTGATATCTTATTTTACAACAATGATATAATTGATTTACCTGAATTAAAAATCCCACATCCATTTATTCAAGAAAGAAAATTTGTTTTGGCCCCGATGAATGAAATTGCAGGTAATTTTATTCATCCTATTTTGAAGAAAACAATCAAAAAGCTTTTAAATGAATGTGAAGATGTTTTAGAAGTACGACTTAAATCCTAAATTAAAAAAATCCTGAATCCGAAATCAACATATAGTTTCATAGTCATAGAAGGCAATATTGGTGCAGGCAAAACTACCCTTGCAACAAAAATGGCTGAAGAATACAATGCAAAATTAATTTTAGAACAATTTGCAGACAATCCTTTTCTGCCTAAATTTTATGAGGACCCAGAGAAACATGCTTTTCCTTTGGAATTATCTTTTTTGGCTGAACGTTATCATCAGTTGAAAAAGGAACTGACAACACATGATATTTTCAACCCGGTTGTTATTTCTGACTATTATTTTGTGAAATCCCTGATTTTTGCAAAATCGAATTTAAAAGAGGATGAATTTGCTTTGTACACCAAACTCTTTCACATTATCAACGATTCGTTGCCAAAACCCGACTTATTGGTGTATTTATACCACGATATTGAGCGTTTACAACAAAATATCCGCAAAAGAGGGCGCATTTATGAGCAGAACATTACAAACGAGTACCTAATAAAGATTCAAACAGCCTATTTCGATTTTTTAAAGCAGGTTCCGGAGCAAAGAATTGTAATAATTGATGTTAACACCATTGACTGCGCCAACAATAACAAGGACTACGAACTTATTTTAAAGCTGCTCCAAAAATCTTATCCTTTAGGGATTTCACACATTAAGGCAGAAAAAGATTAATTAATTGAGTCTTTACTCATTATTAATTGCTTAAAAACTTTCATTATTTAAAAATTTAATTATTTTTGCACCTTATAGTAAGATTACTAGAAAACCGAATCAATCTAAAACAGAACTAAAAACAATAAAATGAAAAATCAATCTTTACAAACTCTAGGTTTAGCTGTTGCTACAGCAGTTGCTTTGACGTCTTGTTCGGGATTAGGTAAATTGGTAAAAAATGCCGATAAAATTACCTACAAAGTAACCCCTGATCCAATGGAAATGCATGGCGACAGTATGACTGTTTCTATCACAGGAACATATCCTGCGAAAGTATTCCCCAAAAAGGCTACAGTAACAACAATTCCTGTTATTAAATACAATGGTGGTGAAAAAGCTCTTAAGCCGGTTGTTTTGATTGGTGAAAAAGTGGAAGGTGTTCAAGGACAAAAAATAGCAAACAAAACAGGTGGAAGCTTTTCTTACACTTCTGAAAAAGTTGCTTATATGCCGGAAATGAAAGTTGCTACATTGGAACTTAGAGCTGCTGGACAAGTAAAGAAAAAAGTGAAAAACCTTCCTGCTAAAAAAGTAGCTGATGGAACGATTATTACTCCATTGTTAGTGAAAGCTGATGATAAAGCAATAGTAGGGAAAGATAATTTCCAAAAAGTGGTTCCTCATTCAGAAACTACAAACATTTTCTTTGTGATCAACCAGTCTCAGGTTCGTGGCTCAGAAATGAGCAGTGCTGAAATGAAAACATTTAAAGAATATACAATGGGTGCTTCAAAAAACCCAAATATTGCTTTTAAAAACATGAACGTTTCTGCGTATGCTTCTCCAGACGGAGAATTAACACGTAACAGCGAATTAGCTGAAGACCGTGCTAAAGAAGCTACAAAAGCGATGATGTCGGCTTTCAAAGACAAAAAGATGAAAGTAGATACAGCTACAAAAGAAGTATTCTATACAAAAGTAACCACAGCTGAAGATTGGGATGGTTTCAAAAAAGCTATGGAGGCGTCTTCTATTGCTGATAAAGATTTAATCTTACGTGTTTTAACAATGTATCCTGATGGCGAAACACGTGAAAAAGAAATCAAGAATTTATCTAAAACATATACTGAAGTAGCTGATAAGATCTTACCAAAATTACGTAGATCTGTTATGACATTAAACGTTGATGTTAATAGCCGTACAGATGAGCAAATTTCTAAATTAGCAGCGTCTGCTCCTGATAGCTTATCAGTAGAAGAAATTCTTTATGCTGCTACACTTGCAACTGATTTAAATACAAAATTAGATATCTACAAAAAAGCAGAAACAAAGTATGCTTCTGATTGGAGAACATCTAACAACGTTGGTATGATTTACCTAATGCAAAATAAATTGAATGATGCTGAAGCACAATTCAAAAAAGCAGATGGTTTATCAGCAAACAATGCTGTTGTACAAAACAACTTAGGAATTGTAGCACGTTGGAAAGGTGATCGTAAAGCGGCAATGGAACTATACAAACAAGCAGGTTCTGCTGGTCCGGAAGTTTCTTATAACATGGGGATCATCGAAATCCAAAATGGTAACTATGCTGCTGCTGTAAGTAATTTCGGTGCAGACAACTCTTTCAACTCTGCTTTAGCGAAATTATTAAACGGAAATACAGAAGGTGCAATGTCTACTATCGACAATTCAACAACTGCCGATAAAGATGCTGCATTATCATTCTATTTAAAAGCAATTGCTGGTGCTCGTCAAAGCAAAGCTGATGTTTTAGTTGCAAACTTAAAGACTGCTATCCAAAAAGATGCTTCTTTCAAGCAAATGGCTAAAGATGATGCTGAGTTTATTAAATTCAGAGAAAATGCTGAATTCAAAGCATTAGTTAACTAATCATACTTTTATTAAAAGCAAAATGCCCGTTCCGAATGCTCGGAGCGGGCATTTTGCTTTATATGGTTACTATTATGTTAAACTGAACACTTTTTGTTCTATTTTAGCTCGTCAATAAATAAAAGTATGCTTATCAAACTACTCCTTAAAAATTTCTTACTTGTTTTACTGTTCATAACAGTGAACAACGGTTTTGCGCAAACCACTAAAACGGCAACAGTAAAAAAGAAGCCTGAGCCTGTTATTGATTCTACAAAGTTAAAAGACTATTATCTCGAATTAAAAGCAACAATAAGACAGTCAAAGGGGCAGGAGAAAGAAACAGAATCCGTACCGCTGGATAGTGTGTTAATCACCATCTTCGGCAACGATGTTCCTTTGTCAAAAACTTGGACCAACAAAAAAGGAAAATGCAACTTAAAACTTCCTTTGGACAAAAGCATCCGAATACAAGTATTTAAAAAAGGGTTTGTTGCAAAATCAATTGCTGTTAATACAAAAGTACCAGCTGCTAATAAGGACATATTCAGTTTCAGCTGTGATGTTGATATTTTTGAGGAAATAGATGGATTGGACGTAACGATTCTTAATTCACCAATTGCAAAAATTACTTACAGCCCCAGTTTGGAATCATTCCAGTACGATGTGAGTTACACAAATAAAGTGAATGTGGAGTTGAAAAAAATGTATAAAAAATATTATTCATTGCAGGAAGCCAAAGATACTAGTTTGAATGCTAAAAAGGCGCCTCCGAAGAACACTCCTACAAAGAAAAAGTAATCGTTTATCTTCCTAGCTTTAAGAACAAATCCCACATCACTATACCAACACTCACAGAAATATTAAGCGAGTGTTTTGTACCTAATTGAGGAATTTCAATTACATCGGTACTTGCATCAATCACCTCCTGCTCCACACCTTTTACTTCATTACCAAAAATAATAGCTATATTTTGTTTTTTGCTTGGCATAAAATTATTAAGCATAATAGCCGACTCGGCTTGCTCAATAGCGTATACAATATAATTATTATCGTTTAAATCTTTTACTGCTTCCAAGGTGGTTTTAAAGTATTTCCAAGCTACACTTTCAGTAGCACCCAAAGCTGTTTTTTGAATTTCTTTATTCGGAGGAGTTCCTGTAATCCCACACAAATAAACGGCCTCCACTAAAAAAGCATCTGCTGTGCGAAACACAGAACCCACGTTGTTTAAACTACGCACATTATCAAGCACAATAATAACAGGCGTTTTAGAGGAGTTTTTAAACTCTTCTACAGATTTACGTTCAAGTTCTTCGTTTGCTAACTTTCTCATTCTATTTTAATTCCTTAGTGAATATACAACAAAATGTTCATCTTTGAAAATTTCTTTATGTGCGCCCTGAGGAGCAACTTTATTTGCATGCTGATTAATGATAAGAAACTTACATCCTTTTTTTATTAAGTCGTTTATATACAATGAATCAGTGATATTAGCCTCTTTGATTATCCATCCTTTACGGTGCAAAAAATAAATTTGCTGTGGACTCTCCCCACCATTAATAGCGAACAAATCATTTTTATTGGATATTTTATCCGCTATCGATTCCAAAGAAAATTTATACTTTTCACTTTGTTTAATAGTAAAATCGTGCTGCTGATTTAAAATTGCCTCTAAAACAATAAATGCTACAAGAGCAATCTTCCACTTCCTGTTTTTAATTTCAACCACCGTTAATCCAACTACAAATGCCATTACAGGGACGAAAGGGATTACGTAATAATTGTGTACTGAAAAAACAAAACCTGTTTTAATAATAAACAAAATAAAAAACAAACTTGTTATAGCAACAATTGCAATCACTAATTTTCGTTTATGTTTGATGATGAAATATATTCCAACCAAAAACATCGCAAAACCTACAAAACTTTGCAAGGCACTAAAATAAAACTTCTCAAGTGTATCAGGCCAATAAGAAATCAATTCCGTTAATCCTTCCAAAAAATGTTTTGGAAAATAGAGCTTAAAGCCGTATGTAGCAAGTAAATATGGCACCCAATAAAAATACCAGGCATATACAATTATTAAAATAAACCCTCCGGCAATGAGAATATTTCGTTTCAAAAAAAGCGCAACCTTTTTATCTGCTAATGGAATTCCCAATACACAGAGTAAGTATAACGCAGGTATTTTCGACAATACCGCAAGCGAAGAAATCACAAAAAATAAAAACAGATAGCGTATTTTAATTTCATATAAATACATCAGTCCATAATAAATTCCAATAATTACAAGCGACATACAAAAAACATCCGGCATGGATTTGCGGGAGAATGCAAACCAAATAGAAGACAATAATATAATAGCAGAATAAAACGCCAGGTCCTCGGTAAAAAATTTTTTCAGGATTTTATAAAAATAAAAAATGCCGATAGAAGAGAAAATCAAGCTGACCAATCGGCCATACCAGTGAGCATATCCGCCCATTTTAGCACATAAATAAATTAAATAATTAAAAATTGGAAACTCTGACGCAATAATCCCTGTCTTGTTCCCATCCATATCAATACGTGGATACAGAAGGTTATTATCAATCTCTAAAAAATTACGGGCAATCATATTGGTGAGGGTTTGTCGCCAATTATGACTTATCTCTAATGGAGCATTTGTTATACCATATAAGCGGAGAACAAAAAAGAGCAAAATCCAAAAACGGATATCGCTCAGATACTTTTCTCTAAAATTTGACAATACTGAATTATCTCCTAAGGCCATATATGCAAGAGTAAAGATAAAAACAATATTTACTCTCAAACTATTAAAGATAAATTAAATGATTTCAAAACTGAATTTTATTCCCCTTTGAAAAAAGAACATTCCATAAAACTTCAGTACATTCGTATCTCATAAAATATTAAAATATGTCAAGACGGATTCTATTCTATTTTATTTCCTTTTAGTTTTAGTTTTCTCTGACCTCTCCTACTCTTTTGTCCAAAACCTGCAAATGCCTTTGGATGGTGACATGGCCGAATCCATTCTTCCAGCCAAAGGTTATGAAAAAATATTCCAGGATCCATTCGGAATAAGTGTAATTACAGAAAATGCATGCTATCCAAACCCTAACCGATTTTTTGCACAATGGGCTTATGCCAAATACTTTCAACATGCTCCATTTGTTCTGCAGCAGTTTGTCAGCCCAATAGAATCCATTTATTATTGCAGTGCAATAGTAAAAATTTTGATACAAATTCTACTACTTATAACAGCAGGATTTTACATTACAGGCAACCGGAAATTTTTATGTTTAGAATTCCTTCTAGCAATTGTATTGATCATTCCCTTTTTTCAAACCAATGGATACCGCAGTTATATGGGAATAATAGACCCTTCTATCACCTATACTTTCTCCTACGCTTTGCCTTGTGCTTTGCTTTTACTTTTTTATCTTCCATTTTTCAACAACTCCTTTTATCAGAAAAATTTTATTACAAATAAAATTTTATTACTTTTACTGCTTCTGTTTACTGTCGTATTAACTTTTAACGGGCCATTAGTTCCGGGAGCCGTTTTAGTTATTTCTTTGCTTTATTTTGTTTATCACTTTCCGTTCAACTATCGAAAATCAATTGACTCATCCGTTGTTTCCAAATCGTTGCATGCTGCAAGGCAAATTCCTCGCATGCACTTTATCTTTTTCTGCATCATCAGCATTTTGAGTTTATACTCTTTGTATATCGGAGGCAACAACTCTCAATTTATAACCGAAAAAATATCTGTTTACCAGCGCTATCTAAGACTTCCCGAAGGACTTTTTTTACTTCTGACTCAAAAAATAGGATACCTGGTTTTGTTATTAATGATTGGCATCAATGCTTTTTTAATCAATAAAAATTATAAAACACAGAAAGGCATTAAAATTTTAAGGTTATTAAAATGGATTGGCATTTTTTCATTTTTATACATTCTATTACTTCCACTTGGCGGTTATAGAAGCTATCGTCCAAATATTATACGATACGATTCTGTAATGCCAATAACCCTTGCACTAATTCTTTTTTATGGTTTGTCGTCCTATTATTTACTAAACAGCTTTAAGAACATTCAGAAAAAAATTTATTTGTTTGCAATCATTCTAATTTCTTTCATTTTTACTTTTGCAGACAAACCGGAATGGGGAAAAAATGAATGTGAAAAAAGGGCTTTCGAGCAACTATCAAAATCCACCGAAAATATTGTTTTAGTCAAGAACGATTGTTCTGTTATGGCTTGGGAGAAAATAAAAGATAAAAATGCTTCTACTTTAAATGGCGAACTACTTCAGTACTGGGGGATTACAGAGGACAAAAAGCTGTATTATCAGGAATAAAAAGTGTTAAAAACTTTTCATAGCCAATGTTTGTAGGTTTTGTATTTTTACAGAAATGGCAAAGAAAGCAACAAGTGCAAAAGAAGGCAAAGCGGCAGAGGAAACTCCGTTGATGAAACAATACAATACGATTAAAGCAAAGTATCCCGATGCATTATTGTTATTTCGCGTGGGAGATTTTTATGAAACTTTTGGCAGCGATGCAATAAAAGCCTCAAATATATTGGGAATAGTGCTCACCAAAAGAGCAAATGGTTATGCCTCCTTTATTGAATTAGCAGGTTTTCCTCACCATTCACTAGACACTTATCTTCCTAAATTAGTACGTGCCGGGCAACGAGTTGCCATCTGCGATCAGTTGGAAGACCCAAAACTGACCAAAACGATTGTAAAACGAGGCGTTACAGAATTGGTGACTCCAGGTGTTTCTTACAACGACAAAGTACTAGATCACAAAAACAATAACTTTTTAGCAAGTGTTTACCTAACTGAAAAAATTTCTGGCGTATCTTTTTTAGATGTTTCTACAGGAGAGTTTCTGGTTGCACAAGGAAATTTTGATTACATCGATAAACTTTTACAAACATTTAAACCCACAGAAGTGCTTTTTCAAAAAAGCAAAAAGAAATTATTTCTGGAAACATTCGGAGATAAATTTTACAACTATGGATTAGATGATTGGGCTTTTACATATGAATTCGGAACAGAAGCGTTGCTAAAACACTTTAACACAAAATCATTAAAAGGATTTGGAATTGAAGAGTTGAATGAAGGAATTGCAGCTGCTGGAGCAGCCATGCATTATCTGGCAGATACTGCACACGATAAGGTAAAACACATTTCTACAATTTCCAGAATTGAAGAAGAAAAATATGTGTGGCTAGACAGATTCACGGTTCGTAATCTGGAATTATTTGGCTCACACAATTACAATGCAAAAACATTGATTGATGTGATTGATTCCACCATTTCACCAATGGGCTCACGTATGTTAAAACGTTGGTTGGCATTACCATTAAAAGACAAAGCACCTATTGAAGAACGATTGGATGTGGTTGATTATTTTTTATCTACAAGTGAAGTAAGTGAACAAATCATTGAGCAAATAGAATTGATTGGAGACATAGAACGTATCATTTCAAAAGTTGCTACAGCTCGTATTTCTCCGAAAGAAGTAGTTCAATTAAAACGTGCGCTTTCTGCAATTGAGCCTATAAAAACGATTTGCGGTAAATCTGGAAATAAATCTTTAGAAAAAATTGCGGAGCAGTTAAATCCTTGCAAGAATGTTGTGGATAGAATTGAAAAAGAAATTACCAGCGACCCGCCTTATTTAATTGCAAAAGGAAATGTAATTGCAGAAGGAGTAAATCCTGAATTGGATGAGTTACGAAACATCTCCGGTTCGGGAAAAGATTTTTTACTTCAAATACAACAACGAGAAAGCGAAAAAACAGGAATCACATCCTTAAAAGTAGGTTTCAACAATGTGTATGGTTATTATTTGGAAGTAACCAATACGCACAAAGACAAAGTGCCGGGTGATTGGATGAGAAAGCAAACACTTACCGGAGCAGAGCGTTATATTACTCCCGAATTAAAAATTTACGAGGAAAAAATATTAGGTGCCGAAGAAAAAATACAAGCACTTGAAGTGAAATTATTTAACGAATTAGTAATTGAATTAATGGATTTCATTTCCATCATTCAATTGAATGCTTCTTTAATTGCACGTATCGATTGCCTTTTATCTTTTGCAAACATCGCACAAAAAAACAATTATGTTCGTCCGCACATTTTTGAAAACGACATCCTTGATATAAAAGACGGCAGACATCCTGTTATTGAAAAACAATTACCGGTTGGAGAAGAATACATTACCAATGATGTTTATTTAGACAATACCACACAGCAATTAATTATGATTACCGGCCCGAACATGAGTGGTAAATCAGCATTGTTGCGACAAACAGCCTTAATTGTGTTGATGGCACAAATGGGGAGTTTTGTTCCGGCTAAGCATGCCAACTTAGGTTTGGTTGATAAAATATTTACACGTGTAGGAGCATCCGATAATATTTCTTCCGGAGAATCTACTTTTATGGTAGAGATGAATGAAACGGCCAGCATTTTAAATAATTTATCTAACAGAAGCTTGATTTTACTGGATGAAATTGGAAGAGGAACCTCTACTTACGATGGCATTTCCATTGCTTGGGCTATTGCAGAATTCATTCACGAAAATCCTACTGCTAAAGCGAAAACACTATTTGCTACACACTATCACGAGTTAAATGAAATGACAAGAACTTTTCCTCGCATAAAAAATTACAATGTGTCTGTTAAAGAAATAGGAAATAAAATTTTATTTATGCGAAAATTAGTTGCAGGCGGAAGCGAGCACAGTTTTGGCATACATGTAGCAAAAATGGCTGGAATGCCTAAAAAGGTGCTCGATAGAGCTAATGAAGTGTTGGCACAATTGGAAAGCCAGAGAGAGAGCGGAAGCAAGAAACAAGAAACAAGTAGCAAGAAGCAAGAAGGTTTTCAGTCGACAATCCAAAGTCCACAACCAACGAATGAAAAAATGCAATTAAGCTTTTTCCAGTTAAATGATCCTGTTTTAGAAAACATAAAAGACGAACTTCAGAAAACAGATATCAATACTCTAACTCCCGTTGAAGCATTGATGAAGCTGAATGAGATTAAGAAGATGATTGGAGGGTAAATCCATCTCCAATTATTTTAAACGCCTTCATATTCCGATTCCCATGCGAAAAACAATTCTTTCAGGTATTTGTTTTCTTCAGGAGTAATTTTTTTATCTGCTTTAACCATTTTTACAGCAAAATTCAGAAAATCAACACGCTCTTGAGGAATAGAATCCTCATAAAAATCATTCATACAATTATTAAAATGCATAAAATAGTCTTCAAGCGGAAGGGCACTTAAAATCGCCATTTCTCTATCCAAATCAACACGGAAAGGAAAAACATCTTTTAAATAGTTGACAACTACCTTGCCTTCAGTGGCATCAAAATCGCCATCTACCTTCGACAAGATCATTAACATATGATATCCTGCCATAACTTTGTTCATTTTTGCCATATCTTCTAATTTTACTCCATAAATATACGTTTTATGAGCATTTGGTATGTATTCCTAATAAAATTAAAATATATTGATTTTAACGGAAATGTTTTGCAGAATTAAAAAAATACTTACTTTTGCAATCCCAATGTAAAAAATAGGGGGCTTGTCTAGAAAAGCTCGTTTTTTATGGATTTTTGATTGAAATAATACGCGAAAGTAGCTCAGTTGGTAGAGCGCGACCTTGCCAAGGTCGAGGTCGCGGGTTCGAACCCCGTCTTTCGCTCCAAAGGAAACCCTCTCCTGATTTAGAGGATATTTTTTAGTGATTCGGTATACTACCATTGCCGAATTAGGAATGCCCAGGTGGTGGAATTGGTAGACACGCAGGACTTAAAATCCTGTATTCATTGCGAATGTATCGGTTCAAGTCCGATCCCGGGTACAAAAACGAAAGCCGCTGATTATCAGCGGCTTTTTGTTCGATAAAACGAACCTACATCTTCAATTATCGAACTTGCTATAAAATTTAAATTATTTTTTGTTTGAAATTTTTGCAACTGGCTTTCCTTTAATCCCCTGCTTTACAAGGTGAGCTGAAAATTTCGCAAACAGTTCGATGGCTGATAAAGGACATTGAAACACTATTCGATTTAAAGAGATGCATTTCAAATCATTAGATTGATTACCAGCTACTTTCACTCATTATACCTTCGTTAAGTACTTTTAGATGTCGACTTTTTTAATAAATCAACAATTTTGCGATATAATAATTTTTCATCAACAGGTTTAGAGATATAATCATTTATTCCTACCGCTTTGCATTTTGCAAAATCAACTGTAGTTACATCGGCTGTTAAAGCAATAATAGGAACGTCAGAATTCATTTTTTTACGAATATATTCTGTCGCTTCAAACCCATTCATTTCAGGCATTTGTAAGTCCATTAAAATAATATCATAAGAATTCTTTGCTCCTAAGTCATCTCTTTGCGATAATTTTTCAATTGCAATTTTACCATTTGACGCAATATCATATCCAAATCCGAAATCATCTAATAATGTTTTCATTAGTAGTTGATTGAGCGCCATGTCTTCTACAACTAATATTTTTATATTTTTAATTTCTGCTTCTGCGAGTCCTGTTTCTTCCCGAAAGCTCTTTTGATCGATGATCTCCGCCTTTGTTTTTAAAAAACTAAGTGTAAAGCTAAAAGTAGAACCTTCATCAATTTTACTTTTTACACTAATTTCTCCATTCTGTCCCTCAACTAATTGTTTAGCAATGGCAAGTCCTAATCCAGTACCTCCAAATAATTTTGAGGTAGAGTCTGAAGCTTGTTGAAAATTTTCAAAAATCATTTCTATTTTATTTTCCGCAATCCCAATTCCTGTATCGGTTACTGTAAATTCTATGGTTGCTTGGTCATCGTTTTCAATTACCATTTGAACTCGCACTGTAATTTTCCCTTTTGAGGTAAACTTTACTGCATTACTTACGAGGTTTAAAACAATCTGGTGTAAGCGAACATGGTCGCCAAGTAGAACTTCAGGAATTCTATTGTCATATTCTGTAACCAACTCCAAATTTTTTTCCTGAATTTTTGTCTCAAATAAATGAAGCATGGCTGATAAGGATGTTTCCATTTTGAAAGGTGTTTGTTCAAAGGTCATTTTCCCTGCATCCACTTTTGCCAAATCGAGTATGTCATTAATAAGCACAATCAGGGAATCGCCACTTACTTTTACAGCTTGCAAATATTCTTTTTGTTTTTCTGATAGATTTGTTTTCGACAACACTTTTGTAAACCCGATTATCGCATTCAATGGTGTGCGAATTTCATGACTCATGTTCGACAAAAATTGCTGTTTCGCCTTCATTGCATCTTCT
>ENA-ORBV01009679-ORBV01009679.1-microbial-mat-metagenome-genome-assembly--contig:-NODE-9679-length-15705-cov-3.644740_pt1 | contig 15705 bp, 9 predicted proteins | sample MGYA00237777_ERZ505514 | MGnify/ENA primary metagenome ERZ505514 (study PRJEB26160, sample SAMN06269048) | microbial mat metagenome | isolation source: Oligotrophic lake microbial mat | place... | reverse complement strand
AATCTGGGCAGAACCCGCGAAAATTCAGCATGCTCATGCTGTCGATCGCGGCATTGCTGCTTTGTCCCAGCGCCCAACGCGGCTGCTGGTTGGCGTCGTAAAAATAAATGATGGCGACGCGCGCGCTGCCGCCGCTGTAAATGCTCAAGCCCCAGCCCGGTTCGGCGGCGTTGTACCAAGTGCCGTTGCGATCGGGGTTGGATGGCGTAAACGTGGCCAATTGGGCGGCCATTGGCTCCGTGCCGCTGCGATTGCCCAAACGCCAATTGAAGCTGAGGTTTCCGGCATCGCTAAAAGTCAAGCGCAGTTCACCGACGCTCTCAGCCGTCACTGCGCTGCCATTCCAGGTGTAACGTTGCAGTGGCGCTACCCATGGATTGGCGCGCGGCGCGACGGCTTGATACCAAGTTGGGCTGCCGTCGTCATTGTAGGTGTACCAGGTGACAAACTGCGTGGCACCCGCGTAGTGCAAATCCATGCCGTGACCACTGCGCGCTGGGTTGTACCAAAGGCCAGCCATCGGGTTTAACGTGGTTGAATCAGCATCGGCGGGGTTGCTGCCTTGTTTGACCTCGCTGCTATCGCCGATGCCATCGCCATCCCGATCAATGCCCAGCCGCCGCGCCAGACCGCGCGGTACCACGGTGATAGTCAACGGAGCAAGGCTGCTAATCCGCGCCTGCAACTCGGCGACGCTCAAAGGCGCGCTACCGTCATCGGTGAGGAAACGATCCGCCGCTGCGTCATAGGCATATCCCGCGCTGCCGCTGTGCGCGACTAAATCAACCTTGCTGCTGCGTGCCAGCGCCAATAAAGCCGCCGCGCGCGGGGTGGCAGTAGGGCTACTCAGCGTCTCCTGCGCGCCGACTGCCGCGTGGCTGTCTTTGGACAGCGGCGCCGGCGCACCCAGAATCGGATTGACGTTGCCAAAATCTGATCCAGAAAAGGCCAAGCTCAACGCTACCAAATCGGCGACATCCTGGTCAGAGCGCACGCTGAAAACCCGTGCCGACAGAAATCGCGCCAAAGAATCCGCCGAGCCATCGTGCAAAAAACCAAAGCCGGCATTGTTATCGAGCTGCGTCATCTCGAAGCCGACTTTTTCGTATTGATTGCGCAGTTGCGGCACCTTCATCGACACATTGGTCGAACCATCGGTGCTGACAATGCCCAGGTGATTTTCACCCATCGGGCCGATCGGCATCACCCGACCGCCGACTGGCACGCCCAGCACGCCCAGGAACATCGGCCCATTGACCGCCATGCCGGTCGGTAGCGTATGGCAACTGGCGCATTGCAACACGCCATCCAGCAAACCGGTGGTGTACAGATCCAAACCGCGGGTAGCGCTGCCACTGACTAGCGGTATGCCGGCCATTTGGAATCGTCCGCTGCTGTAATGGCCGGGTAAAGGCAATGACAGTGGCAGCGTATTGTCCAAATTGCGGAAGGGATTGGGCGGAAAACTGATAGTCGCCAGAAAATTCTCGAAAGCCTGCATTTCGCTGGGGGTCAGCAGTTCGTCATCGCCCAAAAGCCCTTCAAAAGCGGGGTTGAAGGCTTCGATGCCAGCGCGATCGCCGCGCCAATGCAAAGGCTCATGGCCGATGATGTCTTGCATCGTCTGCGTGGTCATCGGGCCCTTCATCGCGTGATAGTTCTCACAGCGCGGCGAGCCCAGTTGGGTAATGCAGTTCTGATCAAAAACTTGCGGCGGCTGGGAAGGATCACCCAAATCCCAAGCCAAACGATCCATGCGGCCATCGACATGGCAAGACGCGCAGGACGCCTGACCTAAACCCGAGGTTCGATGGGTGTCGTAAAACAAAGGCCGCCCCTCGCGAATCGCCATCGGCAGCGGATTGAACACTGGCGTGCGCGAAAGTTCGACGTTGGCGATGCTGTCGACCACCGACAAGGACGCCGCAAAATGATTCCACACGTACAAGCGCCCGCGCGCCTGATCCAGCGCCAAACCGGCCGGCCCTTCGCCTACCGCAATCGGCGTGCCGACACGTGCGCCGTTGGCATCGATGCGGATGACGTTGTTGGAACCCAATCCTGCAACCCAAGCGCGTTGGCCATCGGCGCGCCAGACGATCGCACGCGGATCGCCAATGCTGCGATTGCGTTGCTCTGCTGGCAGCGTGCTTTGTTGGTAGCTTAAATGGGGGTTCAAGTCGCTGATCACCTTACTGCCAGCGGGCGCAATGTTCACCCTGGCCAAGTGCGCGCGCACAAACTTGCCGTTCAATTTGGGCTCAAAACGCACCTCGTTGAAGGCCTCGGTGCCCACCAGCGTGGCTTCGCCGCTGGCTGGATTAACCGCCAGCGCCATGCCGATGTTCATCAAACCGGTGACGTAACGCACCGCTAAGCTGTCGACATCAATGATCGCCAGATCGCGATCACCCAGATCCCAACCCACGCGTCGACCCGATGCATTGGCTAAAGGACCGCTCACAAACTGCGTCCAATCGCCGATATTGTCATCGCGCCAGCGACCAGCGGCATCACGGCGCACGATCAGCCCGACCCGCGGCGGTGTCGCACTGGCGTTGAGCGGCGGATCAAAGCTATTGCCGGCATTCGGCGGGGGATTTACCCCTCTATACGGCCCGCGCGGATCGCTGACCACGTTCGGCAAACCCGGCTGATTGCCGAGCAAACCGCCGGTGAGGATGGTGGTTGCGTTGCCCGATTCAAAAATCGCCGCAAGCACGCTACGACCGTCCAAGCTGACGGCCAGCGCGCGCGGATCTTCGCCGTTAATCGACACCACCAGGGGCGCCAGCGTCAAGTTGTCCGGCTGATAGACCAGCACCTGATTGGCTTGCGAGCAGCTGACAAAGGCGCGTCCGCCGGCAAACACCACATCAAAGGGTTCATCGGCGGTGGTCAGCGTAGCCCTGACCCTACGCGTGCGCACATCAACAATGCTGACCGAATCGGACACGTGGTTGACCACCCACAACTCGCTGTCATTGCGAAAACGCACCGACACCGGATCCACGCCGACCACGACATGACCGATCAACTGCGGCGTAGCCTCGGACACGTCGAAAAACTGCACGCGCTGATCGGCGGTGTGCGCAACCGCAAGAATGGAGCGATCCGGACTGAGATCCAGCGCATGGATGGGGTGATTTTCCCAATTCACATAGGGCAAATCGACCGCTGGCGCGGCAGTCGCCAGCAGGAGAAGCGGGAGAAGCGAAACAGCAAGGTACGAGCGCAGCACCAATCACCCCCAGGTTAGTTGCCTGTCCAGGATAAGCCTGAAAGCCGGCGATTTTGCGGCTATTTGTAGCCCGAACTGATCGGAAAACGGCGATCGCGGCCAAATGAGCGTGCGGTGACGCGCGGGCCCGGTGCGGATTGCCGTCGTTTGTATTCGTTGCGCAACACCAGTGCGGTCACGCGTTCGACCACCGCCGGGTCGTGCCCAGCCGCGCTGATCACTGCGCGGGGTTCATCGAGTTCGATGAAGCGTCGCAAAATGTCGTCAAGCACCGCATACGCTGGCAAAGAATCTTGATCAGTCTGGTTTTCGCGCAGTTCCGCCGATGGCGCGCGGTCAATGACGGCGTTTGGAATCACCGCAGACTGCGTATTACGCCAGCGTGCCAACGCATACACTTGGGTTTTGTAAATATCTTTAAGCGGCGCAAAACCACCGCACATATCGCCATAAATGGTGGCATAACCCACCGCCATTTCGCTTTTATTACCCGTGGTCAACAATAATCCGCCAAATTTATTGCTAATAGCCATTAGCATGACACCACGACAGCGTGCCTGCAGATTCTCCTCAGTGGTATCTGCTGCGCGACCGGAAAATAATGGCGCCAAGGTATCGATAAATGCGCTAAATGGACCTTCAATCGGCAGCAACTCGGCCCGCACGCCCTGCGTGTGCGCCTGTGCGAAGGCCTCATGATTGCTAAGTTCCGACGTAAAACGCGAAGGCAATAACACCGCTAAAACACGATCGGCGCCCAATGCGTCTACCGCAATCGCCAATGTTAACGCTGAATCTATGCCGCCCGATAAACCCAATAACACGTGTTTGAAACCGTTCTTGCGTACATAATCACCGGTCGCCCGCACCAGTGCTTGATAAACCTCCGCTTCTGGCGCCACGTTTGGCAAAGCCGGCCAATCGACGGCCGTTAAGGCCAAGCCTGATGCACTGCGGGTGATGTCAACCAGCAATAGGTGCTCGGTGAAGGCAGGCGCTAATGCCTGCAGCGTGCCGTTCGCTGCAAACAGCATGCTCTGACCGTCGAACAATAGATCGTCTTGACCGCCAATTAAATTGCAATAAATCAATGGCAGGCCGGTCTCGATGGCCCGTTTGCACAACACCTGTTCGCGATCGGCCCGTTTGCCCTGATTATACGGCGATGCATTTAGCACCAATAACAATTGTGCGCCGGCCGCTAATGCCGCAGCGGCGGGTTCCGGAAACCACGCATCTTCGCAAATCAAAATGCCAAAGCGCAGACCGCCACGCTCCACCACGCAGGAGCCGCTGCTTTCGGTGAAATAGCGTTTTTCATCAAATACCGTGTAATTCGGCAAGCGTTGTTTGCGCGCACAGGCCAACGTGCTTCCGGACGCCAGCCAACTGGCGCAGTTGTACAAAGCGCCAGCACTACGCGCGGGATGGCCGATCAGCAGGTCGGTAGGATGCTGCTGGGCGGCGAGCTGCGCGAGTTCCGCGTCCACGCGCCCCTGAAAGCCCAGGCGGAACAACAAATCTTCAGGCGGGTAACCGGACAAGGCCAATTCCGGTGTCAACAACAGGTCTGCGGCGCAGGCGGCGGCCTGATCGCGCAAGCGCTGTATCTGTTGGCGATTGGCTTGCACCGCGCCAACCGAAAAATCGAACTGCGCTAAGGCGATGCGATACACGGCTACACTCAGTGCGGGTGAAGAATGGGGGCGGCTGACCTCCACCCCGTTTCGGCGCCGAAGCGCCGAATGCTCAGCGCCCGATAGGGTGGGTGGAGTGCGCCGCATGTAAAACCGTCATTTACGGCGCACCACACCCGTTTGCGGCTTTAGATCGCCGCACTGCATCAAGCTTTTTTGGCTTTTTTGGCCGGCTTTGGCTCTGTCACGTCCGCCGCATTTGTGTCGCTTGCAGCCGGCGCCTCAGCAACGGTTTCGGTTACAAGCGCGGTTGCCCTCTTTTTATACGGCCGAGTTGTTTTGACCGGTTCTGCACCGGCCGCGGCATCCTCTTTTGACGCCTTTGCTGGCTTTTCCGCCGCAACTATTTCCAGCTTCGGTTCAACCACCTCAGCCGGCCCTGCATTCTGCGGGGCGGGCTGGGCGGCCGCCTTTTTGGCCGCAGGTTTCTTGTCTGCATCGGCCACTACCGGCGCATCGGCTTTGGCAGCCTCGACTTTAGCCGCGCTCTTACTGGCCTTTTGCGGCTTCACACCCGTCATGCGCTTTAAAATGGCTTCGCCCAGTTCGGTGGGCGAACGCACGGTGGTCGCGCCAGCGCGGTCTAGCGCTTCAAACTTGGCCGCCGCCGTGCCTTTGCCGCCCGCGATAATCGCGCCAGCGTGGCCCATGCGTTTACCGGGCGGCGCAGCGACACCCGCGATATAAGCAACCACTGGCTTGGTCACGAATTCAGCAATGAATTCGGCCGCCTCTTCTTCCGCACTACCGCCAATCTCGCCGACCATGATGATGCCTTCGGTCTGCGGATCGTCTTGGAACAAACGCAGGCAATCGACGAAATTCATGCCCTGAATGGGGTCGCCGCCAATACCGATGCAAGTACTCTGACCCAAGCCCACCTTGGTGGTTTGATAGACCGCTTCATAGGTCAGCGTGCCAGAACGCGACACAATGCCCACTTTGCCCGGCATATGAATAAAGCCCGGCATAATGCCGATCTTACATTCGCCCGGCGTGATAATGCCCGGACAATTGGGACCAATCAGATACGTCCCTGGGTAATAGGTCATCAGCACATGTTTAACGCGCAACATGTCGAGTGCCGGAATTCCTTCGGTAATGGCCACGATTACTTTAATGCCAGCATCGGCCGCTTCCAAAATGGCGTCTGCGGCAAATGGCGGTGGCACAAAAATCATGCTTGCTTCGGCGCCAGTCTCTTCGACTGCGTCTTGCACCGTATTAAATACCGGCAAGCCGATGTGATCTTTGCCAGCTTTGCCCGGCGTAACGCCGCCGACCAATTTGGTGCCGTATTCGAGCGCTTGCTCGGAATGAAAGGTGCCCTGCGTGCCAGTAAAACCCTGACAGATCACCCGCGTCTTCTTGTTGACCAAAACAGCCATGTCTGCTCCTCGACGTGCGCTCAGCCCTGGGATGCCGCAACTGCTTTCTGTGCGCCATCCGCCAAATCACTGGCCGGAATCAACGACAAATTGCTCGCTTTCAATAGATCGCGACCTCTCTCGACATTGGTACCTTCGAGGCGGACCACAACCGGAATATTAATGCCTACTTCTTTGACCGCGGCGATAATGCCTTCGGCGATTAAATCGCAGCGCACAATGCCGCCGAAGATATTGACCAAAATCGCTTTGACTTTGTCATTACCCAGGATCAGCTTGAAGGCTTCGGTCACGCGCTCAGTGGTTGCACCACCGCCGACGTCTAGGAAGTTGGCTGGCTGACCACCGTACAGCTTGATCACATCCATGGTGGCCATCGCCAAACCGGCGCCATTCACCATGCAGGCGATATTGCCGTCCAGCGCTACATAATTCAGATCATGCTTGGCAGCTTCTGCTTCCAAAGCATCATCTTGCGTGACGTCGCGCATTGCTTCCAGCTTGGGCTGGCGGAACAAGGCGTTATCGTCTGCATTCAGCTTGCCGTCCAGCGCGACCAAATCGCCCGCACTATTGATGACCAGCGGATTCAGTTCAATCAGGCTCATATCCAGTTGGTAGTACAACTGGAACATCGCCAACATGATCTTCGCCAGTTGCGCGGTTTGCTTGGCGCCTAAGCCCATCGCGAAGCCCAGTTTGCGGCACTCAAACGCCTGCAAACCCTGCATGAAATTCACCTCAACGGTGAACATCTTCTCCGGATGTTCCTTGGCGACATGCTCAATATCGACACCACCCATCGGCGAGGCAATGAAAGTCACCGCGCGCGTGGTGCGGTCGACCAGCATGCTTATGTACAACTCTTTGCTGATGTCCGTGGCCTCGCTGACCAACACCACATTGACTGGCAAGGCGCGCCCGGCGCTCTGGTAGGTGGTCATCTGCGTGCCGAGCATCTTGGCCGCGGCATCTCGCACCTGGGTCAGCGTTTTGACCACTTTGACGCCACCGGCTTTGCCGCGGCCGCCGGCGTGGATCTGTGCCTTCACCACCCACTGGTCACCGCCCATCTGGCGGGCCGCTTCAACGGCGGCGTCGGGGGTGCTGGCTATCGCGCCCTGCGGCACCGGTATCCCGAACTGTGCGAACAGTTCCCTCGCTTGGTACTCGTGGAAGTTCATCCTGTCTCCTGATCAAAAGCGCGCGTGGGCGGAGCATTTGGCATAGGCGCGTGCCCTGCCCAAAGTGGCGCGTATTGTGATGAAAGCACCGCGCCGCGCCAAGTAGCGATACGCGATTTTCTGCGCTTGCGCAGCACGAAATGCTGGCGCGGCGCCGAGCATGCCTGCACAAGCACGTTCTGACGAGCAAAATCGCGGTGCTATAGTTCAGATCGCACCCCATTTGCGCAAAAACTCATGCGCTTTTCCAGTATCAGCCGCCACGATACGCCGCCTTCACCGGAAGAGTTGCGTTGGTACGAGCTGCGTTTGTTCAATTTGTATCGATTGTTGGTGTCGTTGACCTTTGGTCTGCTGCTGCTCTCTACGCTTGGGCCTCAGTATTTCAATTTGACCGGGACCCTGCTGCGCGCGGGTCAAGTCGGCGTGCTCATCTACGCGCTCGCTGCGGGCGCCATTTTTGCCACCACGGAAGCACGCCGCTTGGGCATTACGCGGCTGACCTTGCTAGGGGTGAGCTGTGATTTGGTGATGGGCGGCTTGTTACTGTTCGTTTTCGACGGTTTATCGAGCGGCGTTGGCGTTTTGCTGCTCATTACCGTTGCGATGGCGGCGCTGTTATTGCCGGGCCGCTTGGCGTTTTTCTCGGCCGCAGTGGCCTGCTGCACCTTGTTGTCCGAATCCTTCTATTCGCTCGCTGTCGAACGCTCCAGCGGCCGCAGTTTGGCGCAAGCGGCGTTGTTGGGAACCGCGTTTTTCTTGACCGTGGCGATTTTCTATTGGCTGGGCCGGATGACCCGGGAAAGTCAGGAACTCGCCGAGCGGCAAGGCGTAGATATCGCCAATCTGGCGCAAATCAATGAGTTGATTATTCAACGAATGCGCACCGGCATCTTGGTCCTGGATGGCCAAGGTGAGGTGCGGCGCTTCAACGAGTCAGGTTGGTACTTGCTGGGCACGCCGCCGAGCAGTGAAACCACCATTCGCAAGCTGTCTGCGGACCTTTACGACCGCTGGCGTTACTGGTTGACCACCGGCAAACACAATAATGTGCCGATCCAGATTGCCCTAGGCGTGCCGGCCGTGGTGCCGCGTTTTACCCGCTTGGGTGGGGAGGACGATGCCGCCACGCTGTGTTTTCTGGAAGACGAGAGCATGGTCTATCGACGCGCCGAGGAATTGACGTTGGCGTCGTTGGGCCGCTTGTCGGCCAGCATTGCGCATGAAGTACGCAATCCGCTCGGTGCGATCAGCCACGCTGCGCAATTGTTGGCCGAATCCGAAGACATGCCGGATACCGACCGGCGTCTTATTGAAATCATCATGAATCACTGTGGTCGCGTGAATGGCATCGTTGAAAACGTGCTGCAGCTATCGCGCCGCGAACGCTCGCGTCCAGAATGCGTGAATCTGTCGCCGTGGGGTCATGGACTCATAAACGATTTCAAACAGGCGCAACCGCTAGGTCAAGATCAGCTGCGTTTGGTCGTCGACCAGCGTGGCGCGCGCGCCTTGGTCGATCCTTCGCAGCTGACTCAAGCGGTGTGGAATTTGCTGCGTAACGCCATTCGCCATGGCCGCCAGCCCGATCAGCCCGCCGACGTCACGCTGCGCATCCGCCAGCCCAATCCCAGCCAAGGCGCGCTGATCGAAATCATTGATCGCGGCCCCGGCATTCCAGTGGCCCTACAACGGCAACTCTTCGAGCCCTTTTTCACCACCCGCGCCGACGGCACTGGTCTAGGCCTGTACATTTGCAAACAGTTGCTCGGCGCCAACCAAGGCAGCATCGAATACGTTCACGTGCCAGGCGGGGGCAGTTGTTTCAGATGTCAACTGGCGGTGCCGCAGCGCGATTTGGTGGCTTAACGGCAGGCGTTTTGATGCCGCACTTGTCGCGTAGCTGAAAAACCAGTGTTGCCACGGCTGCCACCACCGCCGGAATCCGCGTAGCGCTCTGTGCTGCGGCTACACTTGTTATGCTTTCCAACGTGCCGCAAGCGCACTGTTGCGGAACATCTGGCCGATGCGCATCCCACAGAAAATGAACCCGAATAGTGTAAACGCGCTGTTCGGGGCGCTGCTGTTCCTGATGGGTGCATGGCTCGCCTGGAGTGTGATTCAGGTCAACATCGACCTTGATGATGGATACGCGACGTTGACTAACGCCTGTTTCCATCTTGGACAGAGTGAGCACTACTACTCAAACCGTGCGCCATTGCTGGCCATACTCCTGATGCCTGCGGAGATTTTGAAAAGTGCGCTGGGTCTGCACCCCATGGACGTGCGAGTTGCGCATGCATTCATGGCAATTCTGTACTTGGCTTATCTGATTGGCACCTGGGTGATATTGGTGCGTTTACATGGCCGTGACCTGAGCACCCTCGTGGGCTACACCGCTGCACTGGCTACTCCGGTCTTTTTCAGCTACGCGCCCTTTTTGAGCCACGACATCTTTCCGGGATTTCTGGCTTTGTGGATGGTGTACTTGGCGGATGCGCAACTTCGAATCCCGTCGCTTGGTCGTTGGTAGGCGATGGTCCTGATGGGCGCTGTGCTGGCCTTAATCAAGCAGAGCTTTGCCCTGGTCTGGATTTGCATCGTCGTCATCGTGCCCTTGTTAGTGTTGGCTCAAAATGCGGACCCCCGGATGTGGCGCACAGCCGCTGGCCTGATGCTGGCTGCGGTTTTGAGTTGCCCGCCACGCTCATGGCTGCCAACTGCGCAAATTTGCGACGCGCATCCGCCTCGGCGCCGCCAATGATCAGCCACACGTGCTCAAGTGCCGCCAGATTCTGCCGTTGATATGATCCACCACAACGCGTGTCGCGCCTTGCGGCATATTGCAAGGCAGGCCAATGGAAAGTTCGCCAATGTTGACGTCAAAGCAGATCAACTGGCTATTCCGGCTGGTCCTATTTTTGATCGGTACTTGGCTCGCCTGGAGTTTGATTCAAGTCAATATCGACTTCGATGACGGCTACGCTGGTTTGACCAACGCCCTCTATTTTTTGGGTGACACAGACGTCTATTTCCTGAATCGCGGCCCCTTGATGGCCTTCGTATTGATGCCCGCTCAGCTGCTCAGTCAAGCGCTCGGCATGCACCCTTTGGATGTGCGCATTGCGCACTCATTGATGGCCTTGTTTCACTTGGGCTACTTGGTTGCGTGCTGGATCTTGTTGACCCGTATCCAGGGCCGGGACCTGTCCACATTAATTGCCTATGTCGCGGCGATCGCGACCCCGGTCTTTTTTAGTTATGCCCCGTTCTTGAACTTGGACATCTTTCCGGGCGTTTTCGCTTTGTGGATGGTGTTTTTGGCGGATCAGCAACTACATTCGCCAACCATGCGCCGCTGGTGCATGTTGGTGGTGTTAGGTGCGGGTTTGGCCCTAACCAAGCAGACCTATGCCTTGGTCTGGATTGGTATCGTCATGGCCTTAGCGATTTTGCTGCTCGCTCAAGCTGCGGACAGAAACAAGTGGCGTGCGGCGTGCGGACTGTTGGCTGCGGCGATGCTGAGTGGCGCGCTTACTTGGATTGTTTATGCCCTGGTGCTGAAAGGGCCTTACGGCCATGAAGCGTTTTTGTTGCGGCCTTGGTTGCAAATCGAGGCAATTAATGAGAATTACCAGGTCGAAGGCGGCGGCTGGCAGGTCTTTTACCCGTGGATTTATTTGCGCAATCTCTGGGCCTACGGCATCCTGGCGGTGCTATTGGTACTGCCAGGTGTATTTTTTGCGCTGCTGCGCGGGTCTTCTTTTATGCGTTTGCTGGCGCTGGTTTGGCTATTCATCTTATTGATGTTGCATTTGACGCCCTACAAGGAAGTTCGTTATCTCGCTTTTCTCGCGCCATTCAATGCTGTGTTAATGGTGCCGGTTGTCCGCGAGATTTTGCTCCGGCGCGGGGTTTATCGGTCATTCGTTGTTTCTTTGCTATTGATGGGCGTAGGATTGGCATTACCTGAAGCCTTACGTTTGCGCGAACCTTATTACCGGCAAGCTATGCTCGATTTTCTTGCGCCCTTGCCTAGCAACGGGACACTCCCCGCACGCCTGATCATGGGCGGGCCGCTCAGTTTCGTTTCCCCGGAAGGGCAGGCTTATTTTGGCGATCGATACCATCGAATTTCGCATATCTCGCCTGGTTCGATCGTATCTTTATTTGGTTTCCCGGAAGATCGCTATTGGCAAATCAAGAGCACTCTGGAAGTAACTGCTAATCGAGTAATGCTGGGTGATATTTGGCTGCTCACTAACGGTTTGGTAATACGAACAAAGCCGTTTTTGCCTAACAATTACGGGGGTTTGGATAAAGGCTTTTTTCAGCTCCTTGCCATCGCTGAGATCATTACGCTGGCTCGCGAACCCGGTGGCTACCGAATTACTGGAGAGCATGCCCAGGCGCCGCATATTGTTGTTGCCAGTTTGCCGAACACAGCGCCGTTTATTGCGAGAGGTTCCATTGATGAGAGCAACGCCGCTAGACTTTTTGGCTGGAGTAATTTCCCAGAAACTGCGCAAGTTATTGCTTTCCGCGTGCTTCGGCGTTGCGGTCTGAGCGAGTGTGCCCGATTTGACGATGAACCAGTTGTTTCTGACAGCAAACCCAATCCTTGAGGCTGAACTGATGGCGGAAGCAAACGGTGTGACAGCAAGGAACGCAGTAAGCCCCAGCTCAGATGCTGTTGATCGGGCGGTGCTGCTAGCCCTGTTAGCCAGTTGTGCTTGTTGGCTGATCGGCTTCGCGTTGGTCGGCTATCCCTGGTCGATGATTGGGCTCAGCATGACCGATTCGCTAGTGTACTTCTGGATGGCGCAGGCCCTGCACCTTGGCAGTGGCGATCCGACCGCGGCGCATGGCTGGTCGATTTTGAGCGAAACGAGGTTCCCGCCTGGCTATCCGGCTTTTTTGTCGATGTTTGGTCCAAACACCGATGCTTCTGGGCTGCGCGCCGCCAACATCGGCCAGTTTGTCAGTGTCCTACTGGCTTTGCTCAGCATGGTGGCTTTGTATTGGCGCTATCTCAAGCCGCCACTGGCCATGGCTGCCTGTGCTTATAGCCTGACGCTGCCCTGGCTCTATCCGTGGTCATTTGATCTGATTTCAGAACCTCTGTTTGTCGCCCTGTTGTTATTGGCGTGCCGGTTGGCTGATCCATTGGCCCTGCGTCGCTGGAGTTTCGTGTGGATTGCACTGCTTTTCGGTCTGCTGTGTCTGACTCGCAGTTTGGGTTATCCCTTGTTGGTGGCTTTGGCTTGGTGGATGTGGACACGGGTTCCGTCTCGGCGACATTGGCTCTTGGGCATGAGCATTGCGATCGCACCGCTGGTCTTGTGGAAGCTCTATCAAGGGATGCACGGAAGCGCGGCAGACAGCTATCTGGGGTGGACGTGGCAACAGTTTGCCCAGTTGCCACCCGGTGTATTGAAATTGGCCTGGACGCAATGGGCCCATCTAGCCAGTTCATTGACCCCTGCAGCATTGCCTGATTTGCTGCGCGCCGGAATAGGGTCGGTGTTATTGCTAGCAGCCTTGGCGCAGGCGCTAGGCGCCAGCTTGCGGGCTGAGTTGATGGGTGCGGTGACGCTGATCCTTTTTTGCGTATTGGTGGCGTGGCCATTTCCACTGCACTTTGACCGCTTGGTCGCACCGTTGGCGCCCTTGGTTGTTTTGTATGCGCTATTGCCTTGGGCCAAGTCGCAACAACCCGCGGCCCCCGAGCCCGCCTTAGAGAGTCAAAGGCCTTACCCACCGCGTTGGGCGGCCCGTTTGTTGGCCCTGCTGGCGTTGGCACTGGTGTGGGCGTGCGCAATTTTGCCGATGTTGGATGGCGGCCACCGGCGAGTCCCTGAATCCCAACGACCTTATTTACGCAGTGCGATGGCCAGTCAGCGCGGCGCTGCTACGGCCCCGCAAGCGGTTGATCATCTAGCTCGCGTGCTACAGGTGGCCGGTGAGCTTGATCGACTCGTGCCGGCTACAGACTGTGTTTTGGCCACTTGGCCAAATTTGCTGAAGCTGCGCAGCGCGCGGGTAATTTTGGATAGTCCAGTGCCATTTGCATGGACCAGCAAAGCCTGTTCGTACGCGCTGGCCATTGATGTTTGGGACGGCTCGCATGCCGGTGGCGCAAATTACCCGATGACTGTCAACGGACTGCGCTACCAGCCGGTGGCAGAGTGGCGATCAAGCGCCAATGCAGACCCCTTTGCACGCTTAATACGCGTGGTTGAGTAGACCTTCGCCACCTAGCTAGCACTGTCGGACTTTCCCCGCGAGTGCGCCGGAAGTCCTTTTGGCGATCATTTCTACTCATTCTCGAATTGATTTTGCAGGCTTGAGCTCTACATTCGAGTCTGCGCTATGCCAAAAGCGCTTCCGGCCCTTCGGGTTGAACGTCTGTGGCGTTGCGACCCTTGCCAGTGGAAGAGCCATGGCTGCGCGCCCCGCCTTGCAGCCATCCGTTGCGCCACACAACGCATCTCACGCGCAAAGTCCGACAGGCTGCTAGTAGTCCGTTTCATCAAAACCGTGTTGAATGAAACGGACGGGTTTTTCCCCAGGGCAAGGCGCGAGGAGGCGTCATAGTGGGCACTATGGCAACGACGAGCAACGCCGCCATGCGGAAAAAGACGCCGTTTCATGGCATTGTTTTGGTGAAACGGACTACTAGGCCCTGCCGTCGCGTTATCCTCGCACGGACTTTTGTGGAGCTGCTTGTATGGAGAAGGGTAACGCACTCATCCTCGATGACGAGGCTGATATCCGGGAACTGTTAACGCTCACATTGACGCGCTTAGGGTTAATCGTGCATGCGGCGGCCACTTTGGCTGAGGCTAAGGCCCTGCTTGCTAAGCACAATTTTGACTTGTGCTTCACCGATATGCGTCTGCCCGACGGCAATGGTCACGAATTCATCGAACAAATGTCGCGCCAGCACCCGGATACGCCAGTGGCGATGATCACCGCCTACGGCAATGCCGAGGCAGCGGTGCAGGCACTGCGCGCGGGTGCTTTTGACTGTGTATCAAAGCCGGTCGATTTGAACGTGCTGCGCAATCTGGTCAAAACGGCACTCAAGTTGCGCGCCGAGCGGCACCCCGGTGGCGCCGCGGAGCCTCGCTTATTTGGTGATTCGGCATCCATGCAACGTGTGCGTGCCACCATCCAAAAACTAGCGCGCAGCCAGGCGCCGGTGTTGATTTCCGGTGAGTCAGGCGTCGGCAAAGAATTGGCCGCGCGGTCAATACACGAACAGGGCCCGCGCAGCGCTGGACCCTTTGTGCCGGTCAATTGCGGGGCCATCCCGACTGAACTGATGGAAAGTGAGTTTTTCGGCCACAAAAAAGGCAGCTTCACTGGGGCACATGGTGACAAAGATGGGCTGATTCAAGCCGCGCACGGCGGCACGCTGTTTCTGGATGAGATCGCCGAATTACCGCAACACATGCAAGTCAAGCTATTGCGCGTGATTCAAGAAAAGTCGGTACGGGCGATTGGTGCGCGCAGCGAAATTCCGGTCGATGTGCGCATTGTCAGCGCTACGCACAAGGATCTAGCGCGCTTGGTCGACACCAGTGAATTCCGCCAGGACTTGTTCTACCGAATCAATGTGATTGAACTGCGCATGCCGCCGTTGCGTGATCGGCGCGAGGACATCGCGCCGTTGGCTGAGCGTTATCTCGACAAACTAGCGCCGGAATGGTCGATTTCCCGGCCCAAATTGGCGCCCGATGCATTGCTGGCGCTGCAGCAGTACGATTTTCTCGGCAATGTTCGCGAACTGGAGAACATTTTGGAACGGGCGGTCGCGCTCAGTGATGGCGATATGATTCGTGCCGAAGATCTGCAGCTGGCACCACGGGCACCGGGTAACGTAGAAGCCGCGCCTGCGGTGGCTGGTTCCTCAATCGCCAGTGCCGTTCCAGTCGCACAACGCGTGGGACTGGAAAACTACATCGACACCTTGGAACGCGAGGCAATCAACAAGGCGCTTGAAGAATGCCGCTACAACAAAACCGCCGCTGCAAAGAAGTTGGGGATCACCTTTCGAGCCTTGCGTTACCGGTTGAAAAAGCTGGGGATTGATTGACCGGATAAATCCGCAGCAGGTAGCTCTCACCAAACATACCGCAAGCAAATGATTTTAATGCATTTTTTTCAGGCCGCCTTTTCGGTAAGTACAA
>ENA-ORBV01009678-ORBV01009678.1-microbial-mat-metagenome-genome-assembly--contig:-NODE-9678-length-15705-cov-5.377400_pt1 | contig 15705 bp, 11 predicted proteins | sample MGYA00237777_ERZ505514 | MGnify/ENA primary metagenome ERZ505514 (study PRJEB26160, sample SAMN06269048) | microbial mat metagenome | isolation source: Oligotrophic lake microbial mat | place... | reverse complement strand
GGCACTGACACGGAGAATCGAACCCATGGTGACAAGGTGGACTGACCCTCCCTCCACCACTGGACCACTCCGGCACCTTGCTTTTGTGACAATGCATGTTGGTTGTCTTGATGTTGTCTTCATCAGAAAATGATGTCATTTGTCAAAACCATTTGTGAAACCATCAACATGTTTGGCAAACAAGACAATTGTGATGTGGTGATTCAAAGTCTTGCTTCAAGGGAGAGAAAAAAAACCAACACACAAGCATCAGAGCACTTTCCTTTTTTGACTTTTGAGATTTCATGGTCTTGAATTTGCATCTTTTTCTGCAACCAACCACACAAACTCTGTTGTGAACAGACAAGAGACTTCCCTAACCCTACTACTGTCCTGAACATTATTTTCCAATCCACGTGTATTCGCTCTGCGAGGTATCTTGCAACGGACGACACAAGACGGCATCAAATTTTCGAAAAGGATGGATTTCCAAGAGCTCTGACCCAACATCCCTCAGCCAATCAAAAAAACAAAATTATGGGAACTCGTTGATGCGTAAACGTGAACCGATGTGGATCGACAAAAGATCGTGACCGAAATTGCCCATCCTTGGCCAATGAATGAATCCAAGAAAATGACGGCATTCTCATTGGTGTGCAGTGTTGGGATACGTAGTACCGGTGTGTAGTTGTGGATGATCCAAAGATCGTGAACATCCATTGTTCCCCATCCATCATTCATTATTGCTTGTACAAAGCATCGGCACTTTTTCTCACAATTTCGCTCGAGTCTCGAAACAACTCGAGCAACACCGATCTTCATCTTTTTTCTTTGTTGTCAAGTTGCAAATCATTCCAATATCAAGATGAAAATCGCAGCAGGATCCTCCTTTTTGTTGCTCTTGTTGGTTGGAAAATCCCTGGCTCTTGCGCCTGTATCCAGGACGACCTCGTCGTCTCCGGCCATCCTCGGCCAGTCCTCTGGCAGTGAAACCTACGAATCGGCGTTCCTGCCGGTAGCCGAGGAGAGGGATGTTATCCTGGCCTTTCAAGACGGTACAGCAGCAGCAGCCGTGGAGCCCACCAGCACTGGAACTCCTCTGCAACAGTTCTCCGAAGGATACTCCCGCTTGACCAAGGAACATTATCTTCCCATGGCCTTTCTGCAAGCTGGTTTTCTGGCCAGTTCGGCCGATATCGCCACTCAACTCATGCAGGCATCTACCACTCCTTCAGCCACAGCTGGTTTGGATGTGGGTCATGTGGCCGCCATGGCCATGGTCGCATCCACCATGTCGGGAGCCATGAATGCCGTTTGGCTGAAACAATTGGAATCGGCCTTTCCAGGAAAGGGTAACAAGGAAGTCTTTGCCAAGACCATGATCCATGCCGTCATTCTCGCCAGTATCATTAACAGTGCCTATCTCGTGGGAGTTCCCTTATTTACCAATATCGCCCATGCAGCTGATCCCTTTGTATACGCGGCCCGAAACATTCACGGCATCCAAGACGTGTTTGCGGGATGGAAATTGGACGAGTTCATTACGCTGACCAAATTGGAAGTCCTGATGTTTATCCCCTACAATACCTTGGCCTTTAAATTCGTTCCTCCCAGCATTCGACCCTTGACCCATGCCTCCATCTCGGCGACCTTTAATGTGGCCGTTTCCGCCATTACCTTGGGCATCTTTGGGACGTGGTGTGATCATGCCATGCACATCTTTACTCAGTAATGACTACTAGTCTAGCACGCTACGCTACTAGATGAGCAGAGGCTGCACAAAAAAGCTACAGGACTGTACGAAGCGCTTCTTTCGTCAAGACCATGGAATCCACACGGCAAAACTTTTCTCTACTCTTGTACGACACACACACACACCGAAAATGGAGGCGGAATACTGTCATGACATACCTCTACCATGCCTCCCTTTTTAGGAAGAACAATCCATCTCCGCAAGCATCCCACATCCCGCGCTTTGTTGCACACACACTACTTTACGACCGTACATCAAAGGAATCATTGGTTCCCATGTTTCAATACACTGCTAAAATACAACCTTGCATGATTCGATCATCGTTAATACTAATAATAATCATGGATTTATGCACATCTTCCTATGATTTAGCAATGTGCCGCCTTGTCTTCTGGTGGCAATTGTTTTGTAAGCTCGTATATATCATCATCAGATCATTCAATATATCTATCTTTGGAATCTTTTTCAGCCACAGTCTTTTCCTACCTTTGAGGTTGTAGCCATAAGTATTTGACAATATGCCGTCTACTAGCTAGCTAGTTAGCTATGATAGTACTAGTCCAAACCTACCACTCTGCTGTAGTAGCTTTCCTCGTGGCTGGATAGTAATAATGAGGGGTTGGCGAGCCAGGCCAAGGGCGGCCTCGATCTGACATGCGTGGTTGGGCTGGGCGCAGGTGGGTAGTTTTGCACCAAGGAGAGAAGTAGCGCACCCCGGGCATCCAAACTTGGCCGCTTTTGGTTTGAGACGCGCACCTCTTCAAGCCTCAATCTGACAGTTATCCAACGGAATTTTTTGGCGCTTGAATCAGGGTAATTAGGAAAAATACCAAGTTTATTAACGACTCGAACAGTACTCTTTCCTAGAGTGAAAATAAGCCCTCCATTAAACTTAGGGGCAACTGTGTCACGCTACCCGACTAATGTCCGCTCTGCTCACATTTTCCCACAAGTCGCGCACAGCTTGATTGCTAATGCTTCCTGCCACATACGAACTACTCTGTACCAGTCAGTAGAATAGTCTCTACGGTCAGCCTCTTTCCCACCGATGCTACCCCGTCATCTATTACGCAACAGAGAGATTGCTGCTACAAAAATAATTGAAAATGATAAACGAAAAGTGCAAAAGCAGACTGCAACTGCTCCTCCTAGTAGTGCTCGTAGGATTGGTAGGAACTGCAAATGGTTTAGCGGCCCGACAAAAGGGTTTGAGGCGGCGTGAAACTTTGCGAGGTCGCCGGGAGCTAAGGGGTCGCCGCCAGTTAGCGAATGTCACTGAAGTCGTTGTAACTGTTGGCAAGATGACGAAAGGTTCAGCAGATGTCGGAGAAGGATACGATGAATATGATGTAGAATCTGGCGATGCTGGAAAAGGATACGATGATGCACCAGACTCTGCCGATGTGCAGGAAACAAAGGCTCCTAAAAAGGCGAACAAAGGAGGAGGAGCACAGAAAGCGACAGGATCAGCAGATGCTGGAAAAGGAACTGATGAAATGTACTCTGTTGATGCTGGATATGGAGCAGCAGACTCTGCCGATGAACAGCAGACAAAAGCTCCTAAAAAGGCGAACAAAGGAGGAGGCGATCAGAAAGTCAACGAATCTGCAGATGTCGGAGATGGCGAGGCAGCAGACTCTGGCGATGCCGGAGATGGAGATGACGAGGCAGCAGCCCTATTAGACACATACGGGGATGGTTTAGACTCGCTTGATACGGGCAAGAACGAGACCGACAAAGGAGGAGGAGCTGATGAGATGCTAGTAAGCTCGTACGATGATTCTGGATCAAGTGGTGAAGGCAAAGACAAGGACGACGGCGAAGATGAAGCCTCTAGCGATTCAGGCAAAGGCAAGGATAAGGACAAGGACCAGGTCAGCATTGAAGATGAAGACTCTGGTGATTCAGGCAAAGGCAAGGATAAGGACCAGGCCAGCATTGAAGATGAAGACTCTGGTGATTCAGGCAAAGGCAAGGATAAGGACCAGGCCAGCATTGAAGATGATGAAGAAGAAGGAGGAGGAGCAAGTGCAGTATCACTTGATGACATGCCAATGAGCTCGTACGCTGACGATGAAGACTCTGGCGATTCGGTATCTAGCGGAAAAGGCGAGGACCAGGCCAGCATAGACGAAGAAGGAGGAGGAGGAGGAGGAGGAGGAGACAGTGCAGTATCGCCTGATGAGACACCAATGAGCTCCTCGTACGATGATTCAGTTTCAAGTGGCAAAGGCAAGGGCAAGGGCCAGGACAGCAAAGAGGAGGGAGAAGGAGCAAGTGCACTATCCCTGGATGAGATGCCAGTGAGCTCGTACGATGATTCAGTGTCGAGCAGCAAGGGCAGTGGTGGCAGCAAAGGCGGTAGCAGCAAGGGCGGTAGCAGCAAGGGCGGTAGCAGCAAGGGCGGTAGCAGCAAAGGCAGTTCCAAAGGAAAAGGTCACAACATGATGATGGGCGGTAGTAGTATGAAGATGGAAATGACGACGGGTGGTAAAATGATGATGATGATGATGGGTAGCACCGAAAGCAACCCTGGCCATTCCGGCCAAGGAATGGATATGATAATGATCCATAAAAACTCGGGTGGATCCAACGCTTCTTCAAAAGGCATGTCATCCAAAGGCATGTCTGGTGTTAAAGGTTCTTCGAAAGGCTCTGCGAAAGGTTCTGCGGCAAGCGCCAAAGGAAAATCCACGGCAATGGCCAGCGGTGGCGATAAAGCATCATCATCGTACAAGATGATGGGTGGCTCTGGCGTAAAGGGCCAAGCTGGTCAGATGACGGGTGCCAATAGTGCCAAGGGAATGGAAAAGCTCAGTGCTGGCGATAAAGGGTCATACAAGATGATGGGCGGCGCTGGAGTGAAAGGAGAAACTGGCAAGATGATGGGCGGTGCTTCTAGTGCGAATGCGGCCTCCGAGGATACACCCAAGAAAGCCAAGTCGGCCTCTGGCAAAGCAAAGGTGTGTACACACAGGCCTCTTGCTCGTCCGTGGGTTTACTCAGGACTCTGATAACATTTTTTGTCCTCTTGTCTTCCAGCTAACCAAAGGCGCGCAAAAAGGTAGCGGCGCAGATGTAAGTGTGCATGTGTATCTTCAAAATCAGCAAAACCGCCAGTACGATGCTAACGCAGCTATATTCTTTGTCTGCGTACTTTTATAGAGTTATGACGAAGGGTCGGGCGAAGATGAACAGTTGCTCGTGACATCATCCGGAGATGAGGCTGCGGCAGCAGCTTCAGACAACGCCTCTGGAGATGAAACTGCAGTGCCTACCGATTTACTGGTTGCGTGTACAATGGAAGCGATGGTATGCCCGGATGGATCATTTGCGGGTCGCACTGGCCCAGACTGCGAATTTGAGCCCTGCCCTGGAGAAGAAGAGGGAACTATGCCTCCAACTGCTACTATGGTCCCCACAGATAGTCTAGTGGCTTGCACACTTGAGCTATTTATTTGCCCTGGTAGGTTCTTGATCACCTTGTCATGCCTGGTTTATGCCTGCTCTGTGATCTGTGTCCAAGCTTTCAATTGCATTAGCACTGACACAGTTCCTCACTCTGTTAATTGCATGTAATTCCAGATGGCAGCTCAGTTGGTAGAGAGGGGCCTGACTGCTTGTTTGCTCCATGCCCATCAACTGCTGCCCCTTCAGAGGCCACCATAGCCCCAACTACAACTGCAGATGGCAACCTAGGTGATGCCACTTTGACCCCAGAAGAAAATCTAGTTGCTTGTACAATGGAAATATTTATTTGCCCTGGTAGGTTCATACTTTCAGCCCATTCTAACTTGTTTATGACTGTTCCTTGCTCTGTGTTCAAATCTTTGAATGGGCCTTGTATCCTTGTTTGTATTGCACTGTTACCGTTCCTCACTCTTTAATTGCCTATCATTCCAGATGGTAGCTCAGTTGGTAGAGAGGGCCCTGACTGCACTTTTGCTCCATGCCCATCAACTGCTGCCCCTTTGGAAGAAACTATGGCCCCTACTGAAGAAACATCAGATGGCAATCTAGTTGATGCCACTATTGCCCCAACAGAAAACCTATTTGCCTGCACCATGGAAGTATTTATTTGCCCTGGTAGGTCCTTGCTATCATTTTACAGTAACTGGTCCATGGATGTTCGTTAATCTGTGTCCAAGCTTTCAATGAGCCTTGCGTCTTGTTGAAGTAGCACTGGTACAGTTCCTCACTCACTCTGTTAATTGCCTGTCATTCCAGATGGTAGCGCAGTTGGTAGAGAGGGGCCTGACTGCTCTTTTGCTCCATGCCCATCAACTGCTGCCCCTTCTGCACAGGATTCAGATGATGCTAATCAAGATGGAGCCACAGTGGCCCCCACCGAGGGCCTACTAGTGGCTTGTACACTTGAGTTAGCCATTTGCCCTGGTAGGTGCAGGCTATTATCTTACAGTAATTGCTTTGCGCTTGTGCCTTAACCCTGTTGCATATTGAGCCTCACTCTGTGTTAATTTCCTGTCATTTCAGATGGTAGCTCAGTTGGTAGAGAGGGGCCTGACTGCTCTTTTGCTCCATGCCCGCCTACAACCACGGCTCCTTCAGTGGAAATGGAAGCATCTTTGGGCACTTCTGGCGAAACAGATGCAGCATTCGCTCCCAATACTGAAGAATGGGTCTATTACACGTTTGATTACGGCTTTGTTGGCGAAGTTCCCCCTAGTGAACCGACCTTGACAGAGATTGAGGACTTGGTGTGTAAAACCAATGCCTTCCTCAGTGATACCCTTCGCAGAAAAACTGCGGATGACTCGGTGCAAAGTGAAGCCATGTATATCGAATGGACCTATAACCCCGACGCAAACTTTCCTGTCAGCCTAAGTTTTGGCCTTAATGCAACTACAGATGGCGGACAATTGGCTGAAGACACTGTGTACGACAACACGCAATTATCAATGGAGGAAATCCTTGAGTACATCACTGGATACGTCTCCGCGACTGATTCGGAGAGTATCTTTCAACAGGTGAATAGTGTCAACTTTACGTCAACCGGAAATACACCAATTCCAGTTGGATCTATCGAAAAGGTGGAATGTTCCGAAACACCAGCACCGACCAGTATGCCCACTCTACTTACGGAACCTTCGTCACCTACAGCCTCTGGCAATAATACCTGTGTCAATGCCATTGTCATTCAAGCAGGAGATACCATCGCTGGGACAACGGAATCGGGAGGTGCAGATGGCGTAGAAGTTTGTGATATTGGAATTGAAGTAGTACGCCCAGCAGCTGAAGATGGCATCTCACTTGAACCGCTCAGTATGTGGTACTCAATTGAAGCAACCGATTCGAGATTACGGGCGAGTGTTTGCTCTGAGACCACGAATCCACTTGCCCCTCTCGTAGTCACGATTTATGCTGGCGGCGATGATTGTTTCAACTTGACTTGCGCATCAGTGTATAACACCGCCGGATGCTCAGTGGAATGGGAGGCCACATCTGATTTTGAACTGTACTACATATTGGTCACAAGCTTAGTGGTAGAGGGGACACCCCTCGATCTTCCGGAAGATTTGAGTTTCGAATTACAAATTACGGAGCCACAGCCCCCAACCAACGATGCTTGCGAAGGAGCAATCGAATTAGAGCCTGGAGATATAATTGCATCCAGAACTCGGTCCGCATCGGAAAAGGAAATAGCCGATGGAGTGTGCACGCTCGAGCTGCAGCCTCCAAACACAAACGTTTTGGTTCCAGCTGTTTGGTTTTCTATCATTGGCGATGGAGGGCCACTCGTGGCATCAACTTGTAGCGAAGACACAGACGGCGGACCAATTTTGGTAACTATCTATTCAGGCGCGTGCGACAGTCTCCAATGCGAGACAAATGAGGTGGCGAACGAACCTTGCTCTGCAGAGATTTCGTCCACTGTGGTAGGAGAGACGTATTACATTATGATTGAAAAGCCACTACGAGGCGATGAGGAAGGTGTCTTCGAGCTGACACTTTAGCGGGTGCGGCGACGAAGCTATTCCATAATTCTGTAGAGAAGTATATGCATTTTTATTTGTTTTCGTGCTCTAATTTGTCAGACTCGGATCAGAGTCCTCTGCAAAATCAGGTGCTGGGCCAAACGCTGTAACACTAGCTAGCTGAAAGGGTTCGATTCCGCCTACGTGTTCGCCCACGAAAAAAAGTAATTCTGGCATTCCCTTCCACTGAAAAAATACCAAACGCTCTCGAGCTCATTTCAAAATGAGGAAGGAGTGGATATCGTGACAGAAATTTTCAAAATCTTTCTTGAACCGAATTCGATTCTTTCGCCCCTCAATACCCCCACTGGCAACCTTGTGGAGAACCTCGGGTTGCATGAGAGTCTGAAAGCCAGACTGTAATCTTGCCTTTTGATCCTCAACAGGGACTTGGTCCACCAAGTCTTTGACGACTGCAGCAAAACGATTGACATCAACTGCTGCCAACGGCAAGAGTGCCATACCAGCAGACTCTAGGCGATCCCACACCTTGTTCTGGAAAATAACGTCCCGAAGCAGGCGACTGGAACAATGGTCGAGAAAGCTAGGATTCCTAGCTAGATGCGACGACAAAATTTGCAGCTTCAGATGCTCTCGCGTGATGCTGGCTATTCCCTGCAGAGAGCTTTTGGCCACAGCAGCATCATGGTGGCACATGCCAAACAAGAGCGATTCCATTAGGGCATCAAAAAGTTCGTAGGGTAACACCGCAATTTTTTCTGGGTATGTATCCATCATGAAGCCCACAAGGGAGAAATATTGAGAGCATAAGGTCGGCATTTGTAGGAGCCCTTGAGTCATCAATGGAAGAACTTGCTGTAGACCAAAGAAGATAACGTCTGTCACTTGTGTCGACTCGACTCCTGGGGTAGCAGAATGCGAGCAGATGTCAATAAAGTCCTTGGTGCCAAGATGAATTAGAAGCTGAATGGCACACAAAATATCGTTGTATTTTTGTTCCTCTTCTGAGTTAGCTTCTTCGGTAGACTTTGCAACGATGACGCGAGTCTTGCTATTACAATGGTGAGAGGAATAACTCTTCAGTAACGACGCCGAGGCCTGAAACAACGCCACACATTGTTCACGATCAAGCATAATCACAAACTGCTCCGTATAGTCTTGAAAAAACTGAAGTAAGCGCTCGCAGATTGTCAAGTCTTCCGCATAGTACTGCATGAGTCCCGAAAGATGAGCAAGATTTGGAGTAATGAATGCAGGGACGCGACTGGGTTCCGCCATCTCGGACGCTCGAGCCGCGCCGCGAAACATTTCTATGCAGAGACAGGTCATTTCCTTTGCGTTGATATCGCTCGGACTAACGTGTTTAGTGCTGTATTGTCAAAAATGGAGGGGAAGTGAGCGAATACACCAGGTCCAAGATAAGCGCATACATAGAGCGATGATAGAATCTACTTACGACAGAGCGTGCACTAGCGACGAGAAGGCGTCTTGTACAGCTTTCAAACAGTCTTGCCACATGGCCTCCGTCTGCGGTTCACTGCAGGCTACTAGCAAGGCAGTCAATATTTGTGACTTGATATCATAAGGCAAGCGCTGATATCCCGTTACCATGTTCATGTCGACAGAGGTATTTGTTTCGCTCGCCTTGGCAAAGATCATTTGTTGAAGCTCCGATCGTGGCATGCTGTGCCTCGTTCCCGCTGTCAGACAGTGGAAAAGCATCATTTGGGTGAATGCAGGTGATGCAACCATGAGTGTTCGAAGTTTGCTGGGGTGGTGCTGATTGTCCGATCCCGCAGAACGCTTCGCCAAGGAAAGCAGCAGTGCGGCAGCACTTTCCTGAACTGGTCGTTCTTGAGGCCAATAACATTGAAAGTGCAAACACAGTGTGATCGCAAACGTCACTGCTTGTTGTGCCTTCTCCGGAGAGGACCAAACAGCCCCAATATTTCTGTTGTTAGCCCCGTCACTCCCGATGTTACTGCCGCCGCTGTAGTCGACAGAGTAAATGTAGGCCGGTGCCCATCGATTCAAGCACCATAGGAAGGAACTTCCCAAAAGTGGAGAAAGGCGTGGATCGTTTGGTTGCTCCGCCAACTTGAGCGCCTGCGTCTGGGCCAAGGAGAACAGAGCCTCTATTGCCGAAACAATGGTGGGTATTGTGTCATCGTCCTCTTCACGGCAAGCAATGGCAACTACATCGGGGATCACGGGTGTTTCTCCGCTGTTGTCGTCTGTCAACAGGTGCCCAATATACAGCGTCAACAATCTTACTTGCTCCAACAAAGCGGCAAGCTCTGGCGAAACATCAGCAGTCGCAGCAGTGTTGTTATTATTCCATTGCGCCTGCAATTGTGGTATCGTTTGTTGAAATAAATTGGACAGGGATTGAATCGCTCCTTTGATATATATCCGCCCCAGAGTCGACAAGGATTCCATTTCTTCCTGCAATTGGACTGCCGAAATGTGTTCGTAATCCTCTTCCACGTCATTGCTGCTATTATTGTTGTTGCACAAATAATGTTCTTCCCATCCCGCCAATTGCATCCGGCCTTGAGCCCAGACCCCATAGAGTGGCCCGAGCGATTGTCCGACCAACTGGCGGGCCCAGGTTCGTTCGGCCGTATTCCCCGAATACCACAACCACGGATCTCCCGTGACCGCCACCACGGCCTCTAACAATTGATTGAGAACATCTTCTCGCATGTCCCCATATTCCATCATTTCCAAATCACCTTTGAGCGTTGTTCCTTCTGCGACGTGTTGTTCCCATAGGGTTCGTCCAATGGCGGTCAAGCCATGCAACAAACCTGGCAAGAGTGGATCTTTGTGAAATTGAATCAAGAGGGACCACTTGCCATTGGCTATTAAACGACTCAAAATACCCAGCGTATCCAACAATTCCGTCCATTGAGCTTCTTGCCACGTCGCGGCAGGCGTACTGCTGTTTGTGTTTGTTGTCGTAGTCGTAAAGGCCGATACTTGGACTTGGAGCAATTCCAAGGTCCCCTGCAATATGGCGGCTAAAAAGTCTTTGCGTTCTTGGGAATGTTTTTGTACAAAAATGGGTCCTTCCAGAGATGCCAACAAGAGCAAGACTTGTCGAACCGTATGGGCCAAGGTGTGATTCGAGTGTCGTAGTAAAGTGTGCGTTTGCCATAAAATTTGAACCAAGGCAGGTGTGGTCAAGTGATGTTGACTCCAGTCCTTGGGAGGACGCAACACAGTTTGTTGTCGAAAATTGTTGTTATTGGAATTGGAAGTGTCGGCAAAGGCTTCCATTCCAAATTCCCATTCCAAACAATCACACACAATTTGCAACATATTTTGAGCCATTTGTTGTTGCCGTGCCGAAGGAGACGATGATTGTTGTTGTTGTATTGTAGCAGCAGCCGTACTCGGAGCAGTGGCAATAATTTGTGGCAATATCACACTTAAACTTTTCATGGCCAATTGAAGACATGCGTTCAAGCCGTGAATATTGGATTCAAAGGATAGGCGCGTTTGACGATGAAATTCCAAGGGCAATTGATAGGTCACGGCCGATTTGGTCCCTGCAAATTCTTCCACCAAGGCTTGCAAGTACAAGGTCGCTACGACTGCTGCGGAAGATTTATGATTATGACTGTTGTTGGGACTTGGTGTAGTAGCAGTGGTAGCCTCTTCGGAAAGAATGGCGTGATCCAAATATTGAAACAAGGCCAGGGGATTGGGTAAAAAAGGAAGAGCATGATTGGGGATATTCATGGGTGGTGTTTGTTGCATGGCTTGTAAAAGGCTTTGTTGTTGCGCATCCAGTGATGGCGTGGCGGGTTGTTGCTGCTGTTGTTGTTGTGACGCCAATTCCAACCACGCTCGTTTCCACAAGGCCACACTGGTCGTATAACACGCCACTTGGAGGGTTCGATTGCTACTTCGGCCGCTGCTGCCACCAAAAAAATGTCCCAACAACATCATCCAATCCCGTAATCCTTGTTGAAAGGGCATGGCAAAGCGTCGCCATCCATGCAAGACGACGTGCCGAACTCCCGTAACGCAATGAAACATTAATAATTCGTCGTCGGAATTGTAGCTGCCCTTGTGGTGACTGCTGTTGTCATGGAAATACGTATTGTTATAATTTTGTTGGGCCAACATTTCCAACAATGCTCGCAAAAATAGGTAGTGTTCATCTCCCGAATCACGTAAACGCTCCAAGGCGGAATGCGCCATGGTGGCTGGATTAATGTGTGGCGCATTGGGAGGTGGAGTCGTCAACAAATGTTGGAGTTCGGCTTTGGCGGGAGACGAGGAGGAGGAAGAAAGCATTGTCTTTGTTTGTTGTCGAAACTATTATTTTTGGGGGAGGTAAAAATATAGGATGTAAGAGTGTCCTATGCAGACCAGTATAGGGTATACAGGTCTTCTAGCTAGCTATATGGGAAGGCCAATCAATCTTCAAGCTCATCAAAGCTTTACTTTCTTTTCCAATCCTCTTCTTTCTGTTGCAGTCCAATCAACTTGAAAAGCAACCGTTCGGTTGTCACGCTTTTTGTCGTCGTGGTACGTGCAAGTGTTGCCAAGGGGAGCCAAAGATCTCTTAAAGAATGAGCTAGTGTGCGCCTCAGCAAAATTCGGTTCATCGCCTGTCCTTGTGCGGTTGTCCAACAACTGGGCAAGCCACAAAACTGTGAATTCCTTCAAATGGAATGGAAGCCTATTTTCTTTTACCAATGAATTCCAAATTGAATATCTGAGAAAGATGAGTTCAGCACAGACAAACATGCCCAAGACAGCAATCACCAGAGTGGAGAGAATTGTGGCAAATTCCAAAAGATGACATTGAAGAATCATCAGGCACAGAGAGAGGTCATGCGGGATGACAATGCTTTGCCCCCCTTTCTATGCCACTAAATGCCATTTGTCCTGATTGGGTACCTCAGTTAGGCATCGCTGCCTTGTGTTGGGAGCTCCATCGACAGATTGCATTTGTTCTTTCATTTGCAGGGCTGGCTCAATGAAACAACAGATGTCCTTTGGAAGAAACTTGCCAAGCTACAAAACTATTTTCTTTGAGAGGTCTCAACAGGAAGAGCAGCTTGGAAGAGAAGGAAAAGCAAAGGAACACTTCTGCTTGTCAATCACATGCGTTTGTGTCTCCCAGAACTGCAGACGACATGATGACATTGACTCAGACTGAATCATTGCAGCAATTTGTCCCGCCTGCTGAAGCACCATGAACTGTGTTGATGAACATGATGTTGACTGACAATGGCTTCCTCACAGGGCATGACATTGATTGTTGCCTTGTCATTGGATCCTTCTTGGTGTCATGCACAACTGTTGACATGTCATCCATGGAAGACTGCATTCAAATGATCTTGCAACACCTGACTTGGTCAGAAACAAACAAAGAAAAATAGATGTCCATTCTTTAAAAATGCTTGGCAGCACAAATTGAAACATGGTGTGATTACAGGAATAGAATTGAAGGAATGCATGAATTCATTGAAAAAACACAACACAGGTGCTCAACTGTGAGATCAAGGTCGATGCCACAGAAACCACATTGCTGCTTGTCAGCAATGCACAGCTTGTGCAATCACTGTTAGAACTTTCAGAGGAGGTTCTCAGAAAATTTGTAATTTTCAATGACAAATGTATCAAACAGTGCACAAGAAAATAAATGTGGTGTTAGGCATTCCTAAATTAAAATGAGGATGTTCCAGATCCCATGTGTAGGTTAGTCATTTGCTGTCAAGTGATTTCAAACTCTGTAAATGGAGTCATAACTTTGCTGCTCCTGAGGATGAGAGAAATTAACAACATCAACAAAGAAAAAGTGTGCTTTGTGCTCTAATTCAGGGTGAAGATCAAGATGAAATAATGGCTCTCAAGATCAGAAAACATACTGGTAGCACTGTCCTTGAGATCTAACTGGGTTTTTTTACCCATGTATTGTTTCAGCTGCCAGTTACAAAAATTTCTCATCATTGCATGAAAACTTGTCAAAGTTCTCCAGTTTGCTTATTTTTGGGGTATCATACTTGTGGGGTATGGTCAAAACCTAATTAGATTAGCATTGATGAGGAGCTAAGTCTCCTTTGGGTTCTGCCATGGCCAATGGCTTTGAAACAATCTCTTGAACTAATCATCTAAAGAGTACTGAGAAAGTTTCCAATGGCTCCATAGTTGAATTGCCTCTGCGGCCCCATCTTGAAGAATGTGCAGAGCACTTCTCCATTTTCTTGTCAGAAGCCTTAGCACACCAAAAACTAAGTAGCCTACAGAGTATTTATCAGCTTTTTTCACAGTTTCTTAGAACTCTTTACACAAATAAGTACATTTCTAATACTTCCATTCCGCCAACTTAGTCATTCTTTGACTTCAACATGTATACAGGCTCTGAGACATGGCCCGCATTGACTCTGTACCGGTGCACTTCTTTCATATCGATCTCGGAAAAGAACGTGCTCAGAAGGCCTTCAATTTGGTGGCTTTCGTAAGCATGTGGCGGGGCCTTGGGGAAGGGCAGTTCCGAAACCGAAGCAAAGAGCATCTTGCCTCCAGGACGAAGCAACGATGCAATCAAGGGCAAGTACTGATCGCCAATGATAGCGGGAGGAAGAGCTACAAGTGCTGCGCGATCCAGAACCGCGTCAATGGGGCCCACAATCTCCGCAGTAAGATCAAAAATATCACCCTCGTATAGCTGAATCGGCCTAACTGTCGACTTGTGTCGAATAATTCGCTTTCCACTACAGGTTTTGAGTTCCTCGCGAGCATATCCGGGAATATTGTTTTCCGAAAAAAAGTCAACGCAAGCGATTCCACTGCATTCGGCTCCGACCACGTGGTGTCCAGCGTCTAGCAACAGCTTCATATCAAGTGTTTTGCCACACAGAGGGACGAACACTGACTTCTGCTCCGACCCTAAAAATTCATCCATATACTTGTGGAGCCACGGACTGGTGACAGGGGCCTGCCACGTCACTTTGTCGGTCTCCCAGTAATTGATCCAAAAGTCCGGATCTCCCGCGTTGGAGTTGCTAATCTCAGGAAGGGCTTGTTTAGCTTTGGCAATCTCTTCATTCAAAAACTGCAAAGGGAATTCAGGCTTTTCATCCACTAGCTTTTTTGTAATACGGTCCAAAAGAATGTCAATGCCGTATGTCCTCAAATATTCGCCTTCCGGTCCCATAGAGCCTTTCTCTTGAGTAGCGTCAGTGCAAGCGTCAAATCGACGCCCTCGGCGAGGGCTTGCCGTCAAACGAACAACGCCCTTGGGTGATTCACTACCCTCGCTTTCACTTTCAGATTCTGTTTCATTAGCGCTGCTGCTTTGGTCCAGGATGTTTTCCAGCTCGTTCAGACGTCGAGCGGGATCAACGCGGGTTGTGTAATCTGTACGGATGCTACCAGGCCATACGCCTAGTTCCAAAAGAGCATTTACCATGGATTCACAGAAGACGCCACTGCCACATACAGCAAATAAACGAACTCCGCTTAGTACATTAGCGAGAGCACGCACAGTAATGCGTCCAGCAGTTCCTCGTGGCCTTTCTCCTTTATCCCGAGGACCTGTGATATACGGCAGGTAGTGGAATTGTTGGTGGCGACCTTCCAGCTCCTTTAGGCGATCGTAGAAGGGAATATCTTTGTTGGATCTGTTTGAATGCAAAAGCGTAATAGAAGGAATCTTCTGGCCTTCTCTGTCTTGAAGGAGTTCCTCGACAATCGAAACTAGTCCCATGACAGCAGACCCACCTCCAATCAAAACGAGACCCCCTGGTCCTCCCACAGGGGTCATGACCATTCGGGGAGTGATTGCGACTGTACCAGAGCCAGTTTTGTCCAGTTTGATAGGATCCCCAACCTTGGCTTCGGAATACAGAAAGTGGCGTAGATTTCTTGGGTTGTAGTCCTTGCCAACAGCAAAACTAACATAAGGAAGGGCACTTGGGGGAGAGGCGATGGAAAAGGTGCCAGGGAAGATAGTCTTGTCATTATGGATACTTTTTTGGTCCCGGCCATCAT
>ENA-ORBV01009677-ORBV01009677.1-microbial-mat-metagenome-genome-assembly--contig:-NODE-9677-length-15705-cov-6.167648_pt1 | contig 15705 bp, 11 predicted proteins | sample MGYA00237777_ERZ505514 | MGnify/ENA primary metagenome ERZ505514 (study PRJEB26160, sample SAMN06269048) | microbial mat metagenome | isolation source: Oligotrophic lake microbial mat | place... | reverse complement strand
AGTTTCAGTTCCGCTTCAACCGCAGGTACCGCATGGCGGAGATGTTGCCGGCCATGCTGCGCGCCATCCTTGCGGCTCCGCCGTGTCCGCTGGCTGCGGTTCGGACGCCTGAGGTTCCTTGCAAATGAGGTCTATGCAAGTCGGTGTCAATGGCATTGTTGAGTGATACGGGTTTCGGGTACGGTTCTGGTGTAGTTCGCACGCACTTCTTGGCCGAATGACGACAGACATTACAATTTCGGGTGTTGCATTGCTCATCTAACGCATCCGCAGGCGTATGCTTATGCTGCTTTCTAGGATATTAGTCTCAGGAACTTTTGACTATTGACATTACCGACGTGGCATAAAGGAAAACTGGATCTCTATAAGAACTGGCTCGATTGACTCACCGGTAAGACAACCAAGGCCCTGAAGGAGCGACTTTATTTTCTAGGTCTCTCAGGGGTCATTGGCTCACAGCCGTGAACTTCTTCTACCCTTGCAGCAGCCGTCGCCCAAACAAGCCCTCCATGACTGAATCCAAAGTTTGTCCTTTCTGTACGTTGCCGCCAAACCGGGTGATTGGTAGCAACGCCCATGGCTGGGTTGTCCGTGACGGCTACCCGATTTCTCCAGGTCATACGCTCATCATTCCAAGACGTCACATCGGGTCCTTCTTCGACCTTGACGGCGCTGAACGCAGCGATCTACTGGCATTGATTGATCAAGCCAAGGTCGAGCTTGATCGGGAGTTCACTCCGCAGGGCTACAACATCGGGATCAACGACGGCGCAGCCGCCGGTCAGACCGTGCCGCATCTGCATATTCATCTGATTCCACGGTATGACGGTGATCGAGCGGACCCGAGGGGCGGCGTGCGGTGGATCATTCCTGAGAAGGCTGACTACTGGAGCAAACGGTGACGCCAGCACCGACACCGGAGGCGCAGCTTGCCTTCTTGACAAAGTTGCAGCGCTTGTTTGCAGAAGGCGACTTCACCGCGACCTACAAGTACGCACTGCTGATCTCCCTTGCGGACCTGGCCGTCGAAGTAGGACGTGACGATGGTGATCCTCTACTCATCACAAATCGGGCCATCGCTGCCAAGTTCATCGAGCTGTACTGGCAGCAGACCGCCCCGTACGCCGGTGGTGCCGGGGCTGTTGCAGGGCTGCTCGCACAAAACAAAGGGACGCAGGCGGCGGTGGTCACTGCGATCGCAGAGTTCCGAAGGCAACGTCCGACAACTACAGTTCACTCAGCGCGTTCAGTTCCGGGGTACGGTGCGCTGGTCCAACAGGTGGCCCAGACCGTCAGATCTCAACCGGTCAGGTATCTGCAAAACCTGGGAGGTCAGACTGACGAATTCCTGTACGAGTCGTTGGCCGGGGGCGTGGTCCTGAAGCCCGGCGTTGGCTTCTGCCTCAGGAGGTTTCAGCCTCTGGTCCAGCAGCTCGCCCGAAGTCACTGGGTCGGGCACATAAAGCGTAACAGGCTCAACCTTCCCCTCGTAGGTCAGGCGAATGATCTCGAATCGTTCCTGTTCGAGGCATCTCGGCAGACTCTGTCGATTGTCGGTGCGGGCCTGCGGCGAGTCATTGGAAGCAACTGCTTCTACTGCGGCTCATCGGTCAACGAAGCCGATGTCGATCACTTCATTCCGTTCTCGCTCCACCCTCGGGATTTGTGCCACAACTTCGTCCTGTCTCACCCTGCATGCAACCGAAGCAAGTCAGACACGCTGGCGGCACGCCAGCATCTGGCGCGGTGGATAGAGACAACCACCGAGCACAACGATGCGCTGTGCGAGATCGGGGAGGACGCTGGACTGATCGCGGATCTGTCGTCGTCACGAGCGGTCGCGAACTGGGGCTACTCGAACGCACTGGCGGGTGGTGCGCAGGCTTGGATTCAGGCTCGAACTTACGAGCAGGTCGATAACAACTACCTCGACTGCTTCGCGTGAGTTCAGGCGCTGATCGCAATGCTTGCTGCTCGGCCCTCATAAGCCGCGACAACGCTACGTTGCCAAACAGGCTGGACGTCATGCAGCTTCCAGTTCGGTTCGAAACCGCACTCCATTTCCGTAAATCCGTGTTTCTTGTAGAAGCGCCTTGCGTTGTGGTTCTTGCCAAAGGTATGCAGCTGCATTCTGCCCTTTGAGTGCTGTTTTGCCAAATCGATCAGGGCTGAGCCGATACCCTGACCAATACGACAAACGGCGCCGTGCGGCAGGCCAGTGTGGCATGACGTTGGCGCTGCGCCTGAGCGAATACGGAGGGACTTTCCCAATCCGCTGACGGTGTCTATGTTAATCTTCATATGTCTTCTTGTATTCTTGCTTCATGCCTGCGCGAAGTGCACTCAGTGCTAAATAATTAGGGCTGTCTTGATTCGGATAATTTGCTCTGTCTGCTAAAGCCATATCAAGTACATCAAGGATGCAGTCAAAATCCCAACGATAGAACGAAATAGGTCTCGTCCCTTTATATCTTCCAATCTTGGCATCCAATCCATAAGCTTCGCACATGTCGCCAGTATATTTCTGTAGTTCGGTCAGCTGACTTCCGGATATCCTGATGTAAATCTTAATATCTCTTTTCCCGGGTTTCAAGCCTTATCTCCTTAGGGGCTGCTTCGGTGCTACAGCGATTGATGATCAGGATTGGCTGAATTTGTCTTAATGCTGTTGGTGGCTGCCAGAAAACGAGCTTTTCTGACGGCGCGGACTTCCTGTGACTGGTGCTGCAGCACGGTAATCGTTTAGTCGCCCTGCCTCACACGACTTCAAATCCTGCACTCTGGGCAGCCAAGTCAGCCGGGATCGGCGGCAGGAGAGGTGCGGGCAGGCCCAGCCTGGCGGCATGGATTGCGCGGGCCAACAAGTCGGTGGCGCTGGCCCTGCGCAGGCGGCAGGTGTCGATGACGCTGGCCAGCAGGGCCAGGCTGTGCGAACCCACTGGGTTGCGGGTGCCAAAGCTGATGCGGCGGGCGATGACGTAGTGGCGCAGTTGCCGTTCGGCGGCATTGTTCGTCAGCGGCAGTCTGGGATCTCCCAGCGGGCGCACGATGACGTCCCAGTCATTGAGGAATTCGCGCGCGACCGCTCGCAGCGTCTGGTGCGACGAATCGCGATGCTGCAAGCAAAGCTGGCGCAGCTGCTCAACCAGATTTGCATGCGTGGTCGATGGCGGCGCCGAGGCTTCTTGCGTGCTTTGCGGCGGGGGTTGTGCGAGCCCGTCTCGGGCCTCGAAGACGGCAGCAATGAGCTCAGTGAACAGCCCCAGCATGTGGCCTCCTGCCTGCGCGCAGTGCCCGTCGGTGGACTCCGACAGGCCCTTTAGCTTGCGTTTGAGGTGAGCCCAGCACCGCAGCCGCAGGGCTCTTGACCGGTAAACCGCATACCCATCGGACATGAGCGTGCCGCCGAAGTCTGCGGCCAAGGCGTTATCGAACATCTCGCGCGTGCGCGCCCCGATCACGTAGAGCACGGTGTGGCAGCAGCACAGCACCCACAGCCAAAGCGCCAGACCGGATTCGCTCCAGGATGTCTCGTCGGCATGCAAGAGCACGGCCTGTTCAAGTTGCTGCGCCAGCTCGACCTCGAGCGGGGCCACGCTGCGCGCGGCTTGATGCACGGTCTGATCGATCAGCGCGGCAGACAGATGCAGGCCGAACCACTCCAGCATCAATTCGGCGACCTTGCGCCGCGGCAGCCGCATGCGCACGCACAGGTGCACGACCGCGGCGGCCAAGCGTGGGCCGAGCAGGCGCTGTTCGCTCAGATGCACCCCGGGCCACAGCGCATCCGCATCGGCACGCGCGGCGGTGGCCCGGGTGGTGTGACCGCAGGTGCAGTCCTCTTCCATGAGCAAGTGCCGGGTGACTTCCATGCGCACGCCCAGTTCGGGCGGCGCGGTGTCTGTGGCATGCCTCAGCGGCATCATCTCCACCGTATCCCAGCCCGTCCAAGCCTTTGCCGAACCGTTGGCTGTCAGGGGCAGATTGCAGGCAGCGCAGCACAGCGGCCGATGCTCTTGGGTGCGCGTGGGCGCGAGTTCTTGCTCGCGTCCATGGCCGGGCGAGCCGACACGCCGACCGGGACGCCCGGCTGCGAGGGCCGGCGTGGCGCGCGCTTGTTTGCGCGTTGTCGGTGTGCCTGCGGGGGTCTCGTGCGCGTTGCCGCGGCCGTCCTTGGGCAGCACCTGATTGGCCATACCCGCCACAGCGCTGGCCTGCGCTGGGTCTGCGCCATCACCGGTTGGCGCCTCGGGCAATGCGTCATCAAAGCTCGGCTCAACGTCCTGCGACGCCTTGCCCGCAGCGGCTGCTGCCGCTGCTGCTGCTGAAGCGGCTGCTGCCGCTGCTGCTGCTGCTGCGGCTGCTGCTACGGGTGTACGCTGCCATGGCGGCATGCTGCCCGACGGACGAGAGCTGTTGCTAGGCGTCTGGTTCAACCGGTCCCGCGCCGTCCGCAAGTCTTCCAGCGCGCGCTCGAGCAACCCGCGCACAACCGGCTCGGGTTGGCCGGCCTGCCACGTTCGGTCCATCTGCTGCAGATCGTGATCGCTCAGATTGGGCATGGGTCAGCGAAATGGGTCAGCGAACTCTGATGTGCTCAGTGGCACGGGCTGGCGCCGTGCGCCATGGCAACCGTCACCCGACTCGTGCTTGGCCGCGGCGGCCAAGTACCGATCGTGATCGACGCGCTTCACACGGCGACCTGCGCCAGCCGCTGGCGAAAGTCCTTGACCAAGGGATAGCCCAGCACGTTCTTGATCGACCGGTTGGCCTGCTTGGTGGGGGCGTCCTTGCCACGCCCCGTGGTCACCCCCAGATGGACCCAGTTCGCGGCGCGGTAGCAGGTGCCGTGAAAACGCTGAGGGTCAACAAAGGTCTCCAGGAAGTAGATCGGGTGTCCATACAAGCGTTGCCAATCGGCAGACAGCACGCGCGCCATGCGCCCCAGCAGGTGCGACGCGAGATGCGGAACCATCACCCACGGCAAAATCAAAAATCTCGTGTTGTAGGCCAGCAGCGCAATGTTCTTCAGCCGCGCCTGCTTGTCCCAGCCGATGAAGCGGTCCCGGCTGCCCAGGTGACGCGGCGCCGAACCCCAGGCCACGCAGGCAATCGGCCTGCCGCTCGCGTAGGCCAAGTACTTCAGATGCTCGCCCACCGGCTGTGTATACGCAAGGTAGTGGTGCTGCTGCAAGAGGCTGTTGAACAAGGCCTCCTCGGGCGTACGTCGCACCTGCCGCAACTCGATCACGCCGAACTCAGCAAACCTCATCTGCAGTGGCGTCGAATCCACGCTGACAGTCACGGGCTGATAGCGATCAACCAGCGGATTGCGAGAGACCTGGCGCACCGGCGGCAGCTCGATCAGGCCTGCGCGATGGAGCATCAGCATCAGCCCGCGGCACACCATGTCGCGCAGCGCGCCGTTGGCTTGCACCCAGTTCCAAGCCTCGCACAGCTTCTTCGAAAGATCGCGACGGCTTGAGCCAGGATGCTCCGCGATGAGACGACGGATGAAATCAACGTCGTCGTCGGTGACGACGCGGTGTCGGTAGCTCAGCGTTCTCTTCATGCGCTGAACGGTAGCAGCGTCGGTTCCGGAACGCGAGGGCCAAATGCGGGCCACCTCGCCGAGCCACTCGGCGCGGCCATCAAACTCCGACGAATTCGCGCGTACCTGCCGGCAGCACACGCGTGATCGTGGTGGGGTCTAAACGATTACGCCGACGGAGTAACTGCCGGCTTTTGGGAAAAGTATGTTAAACGTCACATTTGGGTTGAGTGTCATCTACATTTGGCAACACTTCTATCCAAAATATTCGAGAGTAAAGGGTTACCCTTACACAAATAAACTTGTACTTGCCAAAAAGGAAAAGTGCTACATCCAGAAGATGCCCTCAGCGAGGCTCGTCTGCTGCATCCCGGCACAGCAGGCTATTTTGCTGTGCTCACGAAAATGCCCGGCAAAGAAACAAGCTCGAAGTGCTTTCGGCTTTCGAGACTGGCCGGTATCATGATCGCGACGCAGCACTGCCCAGACACGTACATTTCCCAGTGCAGCTTCGTGCGTCCACAACGCAAGATTATGCACTTGCAGGAGATGGGCTCGGCCTGGGTCGACATCGACTGCTACAAACTTGAGGGCAACCCCAAGTGCAGCCCCGAGCTCGTCAAGAGTTTCGTCGAAACTGCCTTTGCAATGGGCATCCCTCGCCCCTCCTATGCAATCAACAGCGGGCGAGGCGTCTATCTAAAATGGATCTTCGAGAAGCCGGTCGGTGCGTCCAGCCTGGTCACTTGGAACATCCTGCAGGAAACCTTGGTTGCAGTTTTCAAGTCGTTCGGTGCGGACAATCTTGCCAAGGATGCCGCTCGGGTGCTGCGCGCGATCGGAACCACGAACAGCAAGGTCTCGGAAACTCACCGTGTCAGCGTGGTCGGCGAGGTCGGCGAGAAAATCGCCTTCAATGATCTGTGCCTCGCAGTTTCCACCGCGCGGTTCACCGGCCAGATCCCAGCGTGCAGGCAGGACAAGGACCTCGCGTGGGGTTTCAACAATGACGAGGACAATGACGAGGTCCATGAACAGGGTAACTCGACTGGCGCCGGCGGCCGCACAGTCAAGGAAGGGAAATCGGCAAGGCTGAAATCCGCAGGTCAGAAATCCGCAGGGCTGAAGTCGGGTACACAGAATGCCCCCAGACAGTTGGCCGAGCCTGCTGCCGCGGTGCGGGCTAAAAAGAAGCTGAAGGACCAGATCGACATTGAGGCTGCCACCAGCCGCACCGACCTCGAAGGCTTGGTGGCCTACAGCGCCGTGATCCAACCTCGCTCATTACCCAGTTTCAGTGCAGTGGACTTGAGCTGGAAGCGCTTCATCGACCTGCGCGACCTGATGATCATGCGCCAGGGTGCAATTTCCGGTGAACGCGATCTGTACCTGTTCTGGATGCTTGTGCACCTCAGCCTGGTCGGTGCGGTGAATACTTTGAATTTCGAAGAGCAGATGAAAAGCCTGGCAGGGCTGATCGACCCGGAGTGGCGTGAGCCGTTCAGCGACGGCTCGATGAGCACCCTCTTCGGCAAAGTCCGCGCGCACCTGCGCCTGAGCAGGGCCGGCAAAATCGGGCCAGACCATCCGACACCGATATACACAGCGAAGAACGAGCATCTCATCGAATTGTTTGAGATCACCGGTGAGGAAATGAGGCATTTGTGCACTCTCATCGACGCGGCAGAGAAACTGCGCCGCTCCGACATCCTCCACCCCGGTCGCGAAGAACGCAGGAATCGCAGGGAGGACAACCGTTTCTTGGCAGCAAAGATGCTCTACCAGGGGTCGAACATCAGCCAGGTGATGAAGGAGACTGGAATGTCTTCCGCACAGGTGGTCAGGGTGCATGACGACGTGGCGGCGATGAGCGAGGTGGCCACGATCATCGTGCCGGCGAGGGCGACGACAGCGCCAGATGCCGAAGTGATGGTGGCGACGGGCGCCCCGTCAGATTCGGTATCAAGCTCGGTATCTTCATCATTAGCAACGCCGAGTCAGGAAGTTTCGAGTTCTGTCCAGCAAGGCCTACCCCAAGAAGATCTCCCCATCAGGCTGACCCCAAAGTGCCGCCGGCCGCCTTTCAAACTCAAAGGCATGCTGTTCGACAAACTGGTGAGAGCGCTTGGCAACAACCAGGCGAGCCGGGCGATATGCGAAGAACTTGGCTTCTCTGAATCTGTGGTGTACAGGGCCAAGAGAATGCTCCTTGATAAGGGGATTCTTCTGACAAAGGGTCAGTTGCTGAGCCCGGAGGAACTCTTACAGATCCAGGAACAGGCCGAGCAGCATGCTGCGGAGCGGAAGGCACTGGCGAACTTGGTAATAGACGCCAAAAGGGAGGCCAACATGCTCATGGCGGAGGCCCGCCAGGCTCAGTTGAAATTGCAGTCCTCTGTGACCATGCAGAGCTTTTTGGACAGCGCCTTGCGCAATCGCAAGATGGCGCCGGAGCAAATCGACCTGCTGGCCGCAAAGCATGGGGTCGCCTACAGCGACAAGCCGGCGCAGCAAGCTGCGACTGACAGGGCCAGGGCGCTGATCAGTGCAACCCAGCTGGCGGTGAAGGCCGCCGAGAAAGTGTCTGCCGAAGCAACCGCCGAACTGTCCGTTTTGATCCGATCAATGCCGGCCCCGTCTTCTCTTCGCTATGCACCAGGGCACGGCCCCAAGCCTTCGAAGCGCGGCGGGTCAACGCCGGCGCGGGCAGATCAAGTGTCAACTCCGCCCGGACGCCAGCTTTTCAAGCCTCTCGTTTCTCAGCTTGTTCATTCCGGGCAATTTACCGTCGCGGCGACGCTTATGTCCGTCGGCTTGGCGGTCTGCGCGGCGGCTCCCCCGCCGGCGGATGGACCCGTGCAGGTTCAGCAGGTTCAGCAGGTGAACCAAACGCATCCTTCAGCCGAACCTCTGCCCCAGCCCGCACCTTCATTGCGGCCAGAATGTGAACCCGTCAGCGTGCAGATCATGACCCTTCTAGACGAAACTGAATCGGCAAAGCCCAGTGGGAGATCGGCCCTGGACAAACAGCTGGCCAACCTGGCCAAAGCCAAGGCGGTCCGCGACCGACTCGCGGCCGAAGCGGCGGCGCGAAAGGCTGAGGCCGTGTCTGTTCCCAAGACGTCGCCCGTGGAGATCCTGGCCCGGGCCGAAAAATTGCCGGGCTCAGTCCCGACTTCAGCCCAAACTTCGCCCGCGGCACCCTCCTCAGCGTTCCCCGCCGCCCGCGGCATGGATCCTCAGGCAGAAGTCCGTCAAACCGAGATGCGCCGGCGCTCCGCAGAGCGGCTGGCCGCTTTTCAGAGGAGTGAGGAGTCCCACAGCGCAGCGGATCGATCCGAAAATCCAGTCGAACTGCCCTGGGAGGACCTGAACCTGCCCGCTGGATCCTCATTCACGGCCGAGCAGTGGGCAGCGGCGGCCGACGACGGCCTCGGCGGGAAAAACATCGTCTTCGAGATGCGCAGCTCCCACGAGGGCGCGCTGGTCGTTCTCCCGCGCAAGCCCCGTAAGCCAATGACCGCAAAGCCAGAAGTGCGCGCAAATGATGATGATGAGCAATTCGTCGACCCAATCATGGCCATGATGTACGAAGGCTGCCTGGTGCTCGGACCGAAGGCCCAATGCTCTCATCCAAGCCACATCAGCGGCACAATGACGGTCCGTGACGAGGTATTGGGTCCTTGGAAGTACAGAATCCTGCGGCCACTGGCGCACAAGGAGGACCGCTTCTACATGTTCGGCGCCAACGGATGGATCAAGTTCCAGGTCGAGAAGTCCGTGCAGGCCCATGTCGCTGAGGGCACGGCAGTGGTGATCCGAAAAAGTGGCTTGGATGCTGCAGACGAAGCCGACGCGCAGTGCGAGGTTGCCCGCGGCGAGGCCCCGCGAGGCTGAACTCCGCTCTCAGAAAGCCCTCTGGGACGCTCTCAGAGGGCTGTGGGCTCGAACCTGGCTACAACCGGGCTCGCGTTGCAGCCGATTTCACTTAAAAACGCCACCAAAAGCCTCATTTCAGTGAGTTTTCAGTGCGTGTTAAGTGGTAATAGGGACCATCACCCGCAAATTTCTCGATCAACGGGCTCTGATACCTTCCAGGATGCCCGCAGATCGATCATTTCCGGCTGGGAGTGGTGCGGGGCCCCACCTTACCGTCGATCCTGGAGGCTCATGAGGATGGTTCTTCAGTTCCCCGCGGCCCGGTTCCCGGCTTCCCTGGGCCATGACCATGGTCGCGGCCAGATGATCTGATCCACCGGTTCCACCTGATCCACCGGGACTTCGCCCTGGTCTCGATCTTGGGCCTCGATCCGCCGCCCGATCGACGACCCATTTGGACTGTATCTAGGGTGAAGAGGGGTTAGGGGTTGGTATTGGGCTTGACTGGGGGCCGGGGCGAAGGAGATGGCGCCAAGGGTAGGGATGAGCATGTCGCCGAAAAAAAAGTTCGCGATCAGGGAGGCAGCCAGACGGCCGGCCAGACTGGAAAGGACAACACGATCGAAGGACGGTCAGACAGCGACGATCAGATCAAAGCGGCGAGGTGCTGATCTGATCCACCGGATCTACCGGATCTACCGGGACTTCGCCCCTGGTCTTGGGTCTTGGGTCTTGGGTCTTGGGTATGGGTATGGGTATGGGTCTCGATCCGCCGCATGCAACTGTGCGCACCAGGAAATCTCGCCGTACCGAGTGGGTTTGGGGTAAACGGGCGTTGGGGATCCTCACGGCGACTCCCGCTTGTGCAAGCGAAACCACCCTTTGCCGATGCGATATATCGTCACGATGAGCGTGGCCACACTGAGGATCCCGAATGCCGCGAATGCCTTCAGCCCCACGGCAGCCGACATTTCGGTTCTGAACAAAACGGGCATCCGGATTTGGGTGTGTTTCCGAGTGATTTCTAACCTTTTGTAATTTTATCGTAAAACCGGATTTTGTTGTTGCAAAAGTTGCTTTGTTTCCCTACAATGAAACCGGATTACATTGTGGGAACAAGGAAAAATATGGAACTCTTCTCTGCACTCGGATTTCACTGGAACAGGTCAATCGTGCCTGGCGTGGTGCCGACGCACTCCATCGAGCGAGTGGCCTTCCGGTTTCATCGCATGCTGCCCGAGTTCGTTTGGGATGCATCCGTGCTCGAAGGTAATCCATTCACATTCCCTGAAGTCAAGACGCTGCTCGATGGCGTGACCATCGGCGGACGGAAAATCTCTGACCAAGAACAAGTTCTCAATCTGGCGACCAGCTCCAAACACCTTTTGGCTCTGGTAAAGGCTGGCAAGTTCTCACTGGACAAAGCCACGTTCACTGAGTTGCATGGTCTTGTCGCCCGTAATGAAGCGCTGGAGTGGGGTCACTTCCGGGGTGAAGGTCTTGAGATGAGCTATACGCCGGATGTTGGCTTAGGTGAGTATGGGCGGTACACGCCACTGGCGACCGTGGCCGGTGCGCCTGAGTTGAACCGCGTCTTTGCCAGTGGCCTGCAAGCGCTTCAAAGCGAGGTACAGCAACCCTTTGAGAAATCCGCTGCCTTCTTCCTGTTTGGTGCCTTGCAGCAATTCTTCTTCGATGGCAACAAGCGCACATCACGTTTCATGATGAATGGCATTCTGATGTCAGCAGGCATTGATGCGATCAGCGTCCCCGCAGCCAAGGCGCAGGAATTCAATGAAAACATGGTCCGGTTTTACTTGGAGAAGGACGCCACTGAGATGATGGCCTTTCTGATCGATTGCCACCCGGATGCAGAGCAAATTCGCGAGGTGAATTCAAGTCATTCCGCCGCGAGAAATACAAACGGGATGGGCTTGTAATGAGTAACGTCCCCGCTTTCTGGTCTGGGGTGCCTGATGCCCAGGCTGGAGCCAATTACACGCATAGCGACAGGCCGCTGAAAGCTATTCGGAAAATCGTTGTTAAAGGTTCGGTGGATGTGTACTTCCGTCGTTTCAACACGCCGCAACTGGTAGTTGCTGGTGAAACGCAAGAAGCGGTGGACGCCATCAAAACGTACTTCAAGGGCGACAAGCTGATTATTGAAAATGAAGGCTCTAGCTTTCAATGTGGCGGCTTTTCATTCGGAAACATTTCAATTGGTAGTGTGAATGGCAGTGTGCATATCAACGGCCAAAACATTCACATCATCGGTAGCGCAAACGGTGGTGGCCATGGCCGTGCAGTGGTGGGGATTGCCTTGCCAGAAATTCCTGCGGTCAATATCAAGGGCAGCGGAAACATCACCTTGCTGGATTTGAAACAGGTTGGCATTGAACTTCAAATCGAGGGCTCTGGCGACATCACTGCCTCTGGTCAGGTTGACAGCCTGTAGGTTTCGATTGCTGGTTCCGGTGATGTCGATGCAAGTGACTTGAGCGCCAATCGCGGCCACTTGTCGATTGCTGGCTCTGGTGACATCAGGGCTTATGTCAGCCAGGCGGTCACTGCGCGAGTCGCGGGGTCTGGAGACATTGTGGTTCGAGGTAATCCACCCCAACGCAGCAAACAGATTGCCGGTTCTGGCAGTGTGAAATTCAAGTAATCTGGGATTAAATATGCATGAGCCGCTTCAATTTTCAGTTCCCACTACGGCACGAATTGAAGATTTTGATAAGGTACGTGCAGATGTGCGACGGTCGTCACCTCTGTTGGTGAGTGCGATGGAAGAGGCTTGGCTGTTACAGAGTGCGCCAGTTCCAGAAACAGCCAAATCAGCATTGTTTGCTGCGGCAAATCATGGCATGAATCGTTGGTAACTGATGCCGACGAACATCCTGAATCTCCCCGACTACAAAATAGTGCGGGTTGAAGAAAACGACCACGATTACCACATTACCGCTGAAATCTCAAACGCGCCCACGGCCTGTATGGCCTGCGGGTCTGAGCGTTTAATCGGCCATGGTCGTAATGAACAGGTGATCCGCGACATCCCAACGCACGGCAAGCGGGTGGCGATCTACGTGGACACCCGGCGCTGGCGGTGCCAGGACTGCGGCAAGACCGTGATGGAGTCCCTGCCTGCCGTCAATGCCAGGCGCGAGATGACGGAGCGGCTGTGCAAGTGGATTGGTCAACAAAGCATGAAGCGCACCTTCGCCAGTGTGGCTGAAGATACCGGACTGGACGAAAAGACCATCCGCAACATTTTTCGGGACTATGTGAACGAACTGGAAGCCCAGTTTCGTTTTGAAACACCCCAGTGGATGGGCATTGATGAGATTTACCTCATCAAGCCGCGTTGCGTGATTACGAACATCCAGAACAACACCGTGGTGGACATGCTGGCCAACCGTAACAAAGACACGGTGGCCAAGTACCTGTTTCAGATGAAACACCGCGACAAGGTGCAGTTTGTCGCCATGGACATGTGGGCACCGTACCGGGATGCGGTGACAGCCGTCATGCCACAAGCCAAGATCGTGATCGACAAATTTCACGTCATCAAGATGGCGAATGAGGCGATGGAGAAGGCTCGCAAGGGCATCCGGGCTGACTTGGATTTGAAGCAGCGGCGCGGCCTCATGCACGACCGTTTCGTTTTACTGAAACGGGAAAACGACCTGACAGACAAAGAAGCCTTCAACCTGGATGGCTGGACCAAGAATTACCCGGTGCTGGGTGAGGCCTACCGGCTCAAGGAGAGCTTTTACGCGGTCTATGAGGCATCCACCAGCAAAGAGGATGCCTTGGCCCGCTACGAGGCGTGGAGCAAGAGCGTGCCGCCAGAAATCAGGCCGCACTTTTCGGACCTGATCCGGGCCTTCACCAACTGGCAACCGTGGATTCTGAATTACTTCGATCAAAAGGTCACAAACGCTTACACCGAGTCCCTGAACAGCCTAATCCGAGTAATGGATCGGATGGGCCGTGGCTACAGTTTTGAAGCCTTGCGGGCCAAGATTCTGTTTACAGAAGGTGCCCACAAACACAAACTCAGTCGTCCGACTTTTGAACGTATGCGCGAGGTGGAGCCGGATTACGGTATTCCGGCTGACGCCATGGGGTACTGTGCTTTTGTGGCAGAGCCGGTGATGACTCGACCGCTCATGGTGGCCGAACAACACCAACTGTATGAACAGACAAAGAACTACGGAGCCGACATAAACACACTGATCGAGCTACTCGAAACAGGCAAGCTTTGATGCTTAAAACACACTCAAATCCGGATACCCAACAAAACCAGGGCCGTCGTGGATGCCCCACCGACCAGCAAAGCGACAACCGCCAGCAGCGACAAGAGGAACAGGCACCAAAAAGTTCTGATCTGCCATTTGAAGTGATCCCCCAGCCATGTGTCGTCGCTGGGATTGCGCATCTTGTATGCCAAGGCGAGGGCAAGTACCTGAGTCACGGCAAATGGCAGGATCATCATCAGGTAGATGGCATGCGCGGTCTTGTATCGCGGGCCCTCCGCGGCCTCACGCTTGGCCTGCTCAAGGTCAAACCGCTCACGCAACACCGATCCACGATCAAGGTAGTTCCTCTCGGTCTCCTCAATTTCGGCCTTGTCTTCCTTGGCTTTTTGCAAGGCCTCCAACTTTTCATAGACCGCGCCGCAGCGCGGGCACGCGTAGTCTGGTGCGGCATCAGATAACAGGCGGACGTGGCCGCACTTGAGGCACTTTGGCTGTTCTTCGACGATTTGAAGTTCCATGTTCAGGTTTTTTCTTCAACGATGAGCCACGCAAGATCACAGGCCTCTCGAGTGGATGTTCGAGGGAATGTACGAGCGAATGTACGAGTTGTGTCGGCTTGTCGAACTGAACCTCGCGGAAGATTTTTCAGCAGGCGAGTCATCCCTCACGCCGGCCGTCTTCCGAACCATCACTGACGGCCATCGATGTGAATAAGCGGCGGCTCTGGACTTCAAAGTTCCGACGGCGCGGAGGATGGGTTCAAACACCCTATTTTCTTCCAAAGGCTCCCCGACAATGCGCCGTTTGGAATCTCAGGAGCGGCGTCGCATGCGGACTCATCCGGCGGCGCATGGTGGTGCGCACAAGGATCAGCGACGGTAACGACGACGGTAACGACGACCTACCGATCCGCCGACCTGGGCTGTCCGCTTGTTGCACTCCTTGACTCACAAATGCAACTAGAAATTCAGCAACCGGCTGACGATCCCGAGGCCAGGCCAACCGGGAACGGACGGCAGCGCTGGGCCGAGGGTTGATCTGATCCACATCAGCAACGATCAGCAACGGTCAGCGTCGGCCAGGAGCCGATCCGATCCACCGGGCTCTAGGGAGAGGGTAGGAGTCAGAGGTGTCCCGGAAATTTCGGTCGAGCTCAATAATTCTCTATAGTCTTCTATAAAGCCCTATATTTCACGCCGTTCTTGCCCTGCGGGTTGCTTGGGGGAAAGCATGTCGACCGAACAAATTTTCAAGCGCACTGGGCTGGCGCAGCAAATGGCGCGCCAGTCCTGGCGCCGAACATCGGCTCCGCATCGAGCTCGGGGCTGTTCCTTGCTGCGCCCAGACGCACGGGGAAGTCGACTTTTCTGCGCGAGGATCTGAGGCCTGCGCTGGAGTCTGCAGGCGCACTCGCGGTGTATGTCGATTTGTGGGCAGACCGGAGCGCGGACCCGGGTAGGGTCATCGTCTCTGCCGTGCGCTCCGAGTTGGCCAGGCACGAAGGTGTTCTCACGCGCCTGGCCAAGCGCTCCGGGGTGGATCGTCTCAGCGTTGGAGGCGTTGCGTTCTCGCTGGACAATGTCGGACTGGGGTTGGAGGTGTCATTGAGCGACGCGTTGGCGGCACTTTCCGACGACGTCCGCCGTCCGATCGTCCTGATCGTGGACGAAGCGCAGCATGCCATCACGACAGATCGCGGGTACGACGCACTCTTCGCATTGAAGGCCGCGCGCGATGAACTCAACAGCAGCGAGCATCATGGCCTGAGAGTGGTGGCCACCGGTTCCAACCGCGACAAGCTCGCCATGCTGCGCAACAGCAGGGACCAGGCCTTTTTCGGCGCGCCGCTTGTACAGTTTCCCGGGCTCGGCAAAGACTTCGTGAGGTGGTTCTGCGACGGGGTGTCACTGGCCGCGCCCCTTGATCCTTCTGCCGTCGAGACACTTTTCGTGCGCGCCTCATTTCGCCCAGAGGTGCTGGGCGCCGCGGCGGACGTTCTGCACTTCGACTTCTCAC